>Ga0268263_1000913_pt1 | contig 32904 bp, 25 predicted proteins | sample Biomet5_FD_190358 | JGI IMG/M metagenome (GOLD analysis project Ga0268263, IMG submission 190358) | Microbial communities from bioreactor (seeded with sewage sludge) at LBNL, California, USA - Biofuel metagenome 5 (SPAdes) (version 4) | ecosystem: Engineered > Bioreactor > Anaerobic >... | reverse complement strand
AGTTACGTCTAACCCTTTGCTGCGAGCTTCCTTAATCATTGCCAACAACTCATCTGCCTTACCCCATTGTGGTTTACCAATCAATTTCAGGTGAGAAATTTGCAAATGAACGTGAGAGCTTTCGGCAACTTTCAACATTTCCCTAACAGCATCAAAAATATGAGTGCTTTCACTGCGCATATGCACAGTAAGAATTGCTTCGTGTTTTTTCAATACCTTAGCTAGTACAATAAACTCTTCAAGATCACCATATGAGCTAGGCGGATAAATAAGACCAAGCGACATACCAAAAGCTCCATGAGTTAATTCGTGATCTAATAAATCCGCCATTGCCTGTAATTCTTCTTTTGTTGGCGGCCTCATATCAAACCCCATAACGCACCCACGCAAAGTCCCGTGACCAATCAAAAGGCCTACATTGGTTGCTGCCGGGCAGCGCCCAATGTGTTCTGCATAGTCAGTAATTGAATTATCTTCAGCTACCATACCGTTCAAAGGTAATGCTAAAGCCCCTTCTAATAATTCTGTAATAGTTTTACGTGACTTATCATTAGTCGGCAGACACGAAATACCGCAGTTACCCACTATTTCCAAACTAATTCCTTGATAAAGTTTACTTTGCATTTTGTAGTTGGTAAAGAAAGGACTTAAATCAGAGTGGGAGTGAATATCGATAAATCCAGAGGAAACAATCTGATTTTCCGCATCGATTATGCTCTTAGCAGGAATATCTAAATCTTTTGCAATTTCAGTAATCACTCCATCAGTAATACCAACATTAGCTTGATATCTGTTGCTGCCTGTTCCATCAACAATAGTACCGTTTTTTATTAAAATATCTAACATGTCCAACCCTCCTAATATTTACTAGGTGTGTTTTCTTCAGTGAAATAAACACCCAGACGTCTGGTAATTTCATTTTCTTCGTCAAACATATCTATATGCGTTTGAGGATTATATCTACCAATTAAAATAATCAGCGCATTAATAATAGTAAAAGTGGTAACAAAATAAATTTTTAGCATATTTTTTACAATTAAAAGATGATTGGCATATTGCGTTATCGGAGATGTATAGCGATCAGTAATCCCCACAATTTGACACCCTTGGTCTTTGAAAAATTTAACCACTTTCAAAGTAAATGCAGTGTATTTGGGATAGGTAATAGCTAGCAAAACATCATCCTTTGTAACATATTGCAAAGAAATAGAAATATCATCATTGCGATTTTCTATCAAATATACATTTTCCATAATCCTATTCAAGGAAAAGTAGCAATAATAAGCCACGGCAAATGTTGTCCTGGAACCCAAAATGTAAATACGTTTTGCCTTGCTAAGAACTTGACTGGACGCTTCCAAGGCTTCGTTCAATTCCTTACTGTATAATTCCTCTAAATCACTTTTAGCATCTTGTATTTGATCAAAAAGTACGCTATTACTAGTTACATAACGCATATTAAACTTGAATTCCGTGGTAGGTTCCATCTCTCGTTTGACCATTTGATTCATATTGGCCTGGAATTCGATATAGTTTTTGTACCCCAGTGCTCTAACAAATCTAGTAATAGTAGCAGGACTCACATTTGTTCTATCACCGAACTCTGTAATAGACATAAAAGAAACATCCACGAAGTTTTTTAGGACAAAGTCAGCCAATACTTTGTGCATCTTGGATAAAGACGGTTGCTTTTGCCTAATTGTGTCGAGAATATGCATAAAAATACCTCCCAGTAAATGTGCAGGCTAGTTATATATAAATGTATCATTGTATATTATATTTGCAGACTAACATCAAAAAATATTGACGTCAAATTTATTTTCATAAAAATTACAAATGAAAATAAATTTTACTTTCATGTCAAACTTATTACAATTTTTACTGTATTTTAAAAAGTTTTTTTCATTTGCAAAAAATAAAAAGCCTTTTAAGCCAAAAATGAAAAACGAATAAAAATAAAATAACACCTAAAGTCAGTCACCTTTAGGTGTTACATAAGCATATAAGTTATAAATAGAATACACTTGCTCTAAACAAAACCTATATATATGACAGCTAAATATAGATTTGCTATTTTTTACTAAAATTTAACGGTTCTTAATTTCGCTATTTTTCACGGATTTTAACTTGCCCCCGCTACACCACGCCACGTAGACCGGCATTGCTGAGCCTTTGCCAATTATTGGCCCGATTATTTTATCCGGTACAGCTTTAACGCCGTACAAGGAGACAAACTGCGCAAAATCATCAAAATGAGTTCTGTTGAAGTCAAATGAATGCACCAACATTAGGGCTGCTTTTGCACCTACTCTCTCGGCTTCTAGAATCGCAGAAGCCGTACGATGCAACAACTGATAGTGTATATTGTCGATATTTTTCTTATCACTAATTGCTAATTTTTTTCGAAGAAATTCCAAACGCTTTGTTGCTTGGCCTTTATCAACCTTTTCCTTTACCAAAGGTCCAAAATCTTCACGCACTTTTCCCTCAACCATTATAACAACTGTTCCTTTGGCACCTTTTGCTAAAACATATAAATCATTTTGTGATGCTTTACTGCCGCCTAGTATAGAAACTTTAAACTCTGGAAACGCATATAGAATCTCTATGTCCTGGAATAAATCATTTCCTGATTTAGCGAAAATTTGCTCAACTTCATGTGGAAAACCACTGGCCTCCTCCCACGCCTTAGCAAGCTCAATGGCAGAATACCCCTCTTTCCAATGTTTAGTCGGATCAGCCAATAACTCTTTCCAACTAGAGACTCCCTTACTGGGTACATAAATAACACCCATATCAAACAACACCCTTCTTTATTTGTCATCACGTAGACAAATGTATAACCGCTTAAGCTTACACTTTTTTACAACAAAGTGCACTCTTTTCGTTAAAACTAGTGAAAAGCGTCAATCTGATGAAACCATTTAAAACCTAACAAATATCTAATAACATCAAGAGCAGTCTTAAATATTTGTGCAAAGTTTCTTTGGCAGTTATTGACGAGGTTGGTTTTGTTTCTCGCAGTGAGAACGAAATTCATTCTTATTACTTCAAACAAATTATTTGATAAATGGAAAGAGTTTTTAGGGGATGGCAATATAAACATGGCTGCCAGAAAAGTTTGAAGTTTGTGGTTAAAAAGCAGGCACTATAATTGACTGCTTATAGGGTGTTACTTAAATATATGTAGCTAAAAAAATAGCGGCCGCCGAAAATTCGACAACCGCAATATTTATTGGTATTGAAAAGCAAATTACATCGCTACTCCATTGCATAAAATACTGATTTAGCCAGTTTTTAATAATTGGCTTTGGATTCTTTCTCCTGTCTCATCCTAGTTTTACTCTTTTTGCATTGGTAGCAGTTTAAGCTTATTGTGCCTATTTTATGTTCTAATAGCACAAATACTGTTATGATTTTTTCCCCTAGGTTGGCTTGATCTTTTATTATCTTGAAATTGCTATTTTGTACAAAACTCTTTTATTTTAGTTACTGTACCAATCTCAGATATAAATCTATCAATACCATATGTACAAATATCTATATTATCCCTGAGTTTATACCACAAAGCCGCCTCTTTAGCGTCCTCATGAACTTGAGGAGCCAAAAAAACAGAAAACGTTTTTTTGTTTTGTTTCACAGCCTCTAATAAGTGGCGCCTTATAGGGATTATCTCATTTACCACCTGTATTCTTCCACGCATCAAAGTAACTTCGAACAAACTATTATATTCAGAATCACGGCAAACTATATCTGCGATTCCTCCAGCAGCTGTACATGTTGGCAACCCTTCATCATCACTCTTATAGTTAGGAATTACGTCAATTGTCGGGAAATTTTGCTTTAATGATATACTAGTTAAAAATTCCAAACGTGCAGGTGCAGAAATATATTTGAAAATGCTATCACTTGAAGCTGTGTTTTTACAAACTTTTTTCAGCTCTTCATAAATATTTCTTTTAGTATAGTGTTGAGCAAACTTATTCAAAGTTGCTTGCTTAATGTTAGTTTCTTCTTCTGTAGTCTTTTTCTCCATGTCCACTATTTCAAAGTCAATTGTTCCCATGTAAGAAAAATACTCAACATTACTTGCAAACTCTTTGTATTGCCCATAGTGCTTCAAAACATAATTAATTTTTTCAATTTCAAGCATATTAAAATCAATAAATCTTCCATTGCCACGAAGAGAAATAATACCAGTACTCCGCATTTTTCTAATATATTCATCTACTGCCTCATGAGTAATTTGAATCATTTTAAATCTATTTCTTTGTGCATCACCAACGCCAAGCAATTCTAAGCATCTCTCGTAAATATATTCTGGGCTATATGTAAATCTGAAGTTGTCACGTAGTTCAACAATGTATTCAAATAGTTTTTGTGCATCATTATTTGGCCAGCAAACAAATATACTAATTTCCTGAATAAATACGCCCGCACATTCTTGGCCGCACTTGTTTTTCAACAAAGAAATTACACGTAACAGCAAAGGCAATGGTACATTAGGTGTAGAGTTCTTTCTAAAAGGATTGCAGGCTTGATACTTTATAAGTGCATTTAAAAATACGTTCTGTATTTTTTCATTGTCAACACCGTTATCACTTACTGCATCAATAAGCATATGTCCAACATTTGATATTTGTATAGGTTTGCCCATTTCATAATAAACAAAACCAAACTCTTTAGGCAACTTATACATAGTGTCAAATCGCGAAGGCCAGCCTTTTTCAAAGCCAGCCTCTTTATGATTTTGTGGACTATTTGTTATTATTTCATTCACTTCGCTGTCAGAAAAGCTCGCCTCATCCTCTTTAATTACGTTTTTTAAATAACTAGTTCTATTAACATAGACAGGGCAATAGCATCGTTTTTTTATTAGTTTCCGAACAATATCCATTATAATCTCATTTGTTAATTTTTTATTTTCAAAATGAGATAAAACGCGTAAATAGTCAACGATTCTATCTGGATTCCGCATCGTTGTGGAAAATGAAAGAGGTTTTCTAGTTGCCTCACGTTCGCGTGCCATAATTTGTTACAAATACCTCCTTTGAGCTATCTTTAACAGTGTTATCATGATAACTTATATAATTGCTTGAAATATCAAATACATTATATTTTTTTGACCATTCACGAAATATTTTGTTCTCTTTATTTTTATGGAAAACAAGATTTGTTATCCCGAATCTAACTCTTTTCGCATTCAATTCATCTAGGCACAAACACAGCTCTCTTTCCTTATCTTCATCCCATAACTTATTATATTCACTCATGGATATTAAATATGGAGGATCAAGAAAGACATAATCAGAATCATCTAAATCTAACCTATCTAAAAATATTTTATAATCACAATTTGAAAATTCGACTTTATTTTTTTTCATAAAATTTAAATATTCTTCTATGGCTTTATAAACATTTTTATTAAAATCTACATTACCTACAGGAAGATTAAACTTCCCTTGCTTATTAAACCTAATCATGTGGTTAAAGCCATATATTAACAACAAATAAAGTAGAATATTATTTGGCCTTGCATTATAATCATCACGCATACTCATATAAGCAGTCTTATTAAACCTTGCGTAATACGTCTTTTTGTGTTTTGTTTTTAATTCATCTGGTACCGTATATCCCCTAAACGAGCAAGATAATTCGTATCTTTGAATAGTGCTAAATAATTTTTTATAAAGCAATTTGTGATTATTCTTATACTTGCTTAACTCCTCATGCAACCTAATAACATAGTTATCAATATCATTCAAAATATACTCTTTCCCTCTAACATTAAGAGCCGAACTACCACCACCAACAAAAGGCTCAACATAGCGATTAATATTGCTTGGCATTATTTTATTTATTTGTTCCATTAATTTATATTTATCCCCCACATAAAAAAATGGAGATCTTACACTTTTCATTTACGAACCTACTTTCACGATAAATATATACTCTTTGTGATTGGTGAAATTAGTTTTACCTGTATTGAAAAAGCTATGAGCCTTTTCAAATATTTCCAACTTCCCCTTATTTTTTAACGTTTCTTTTATGAATTCTAGGTCCATTTTATTTTCTGATGATTTGCTTTTTGAATCGTATGTATTGTTATACGAAACAACAATATATTTACAATTCAACTTATCTATTAACTCTTTGAAGACTTCTGAAGCTGCACTTCTACAATATTCACTCATGTTTTCTGGTTTAGGCTTTAGGGCCACCCCTTCTAATTTAGGTTTTTCCCATTTTGTTAAATTCTCCAACACATGGTAAAATCTACTATACTGACGCGAATTATAAGGTGGGTCAATATAAACAATATCACACTTAAGCGTGTTTGCTAATTTGTTTGAATCTTCACGATATATGTCAACAATCGTGTCTTTTGTATCTATAGGTTTTATTAATTGAAAAAAGAATTTATCTGGTATTGCTTTCCCTTTAATATATGCATCATAATGTCCTACTGTGTTAGCAGCTTTATCGGACGAATATAATAACGATGTTAGCAAAATATCATATTCTTTTTCGGTAATTTTTGCTTTCAAACTTTCTATATTATTTCTAATATACCCAATCATTTTCGCATCGTGATAGCTGAAGAACTTTCCCCCAAAATTTCTCGACATATAGTTGTCACCTAATTTATTAGCATTTTTTTCAATATATTTTGCTGCTATAGATTCTAGTTTAGACAAATCATATATACCTTTTCCATAAAATGCTTTATATATTGTATTATTAGAGAATAAAAAATCATTCAAAATCAAGTGTTTAACTTTTTTTAGCATCTTGTATGAAATAATTGAAGTACCTGCAAATATATCGCAAAAACTATTTCCAGTACAATTTTTATCGATTAATTCTACAATCCAATCCGACAACTTATACTTACTCCCTGTATATCTTCTATTATTAATATCAAACGTCATGTTTTATCCTCTTTCACCACTTTAGTTATTCATTATACCATTTTTTACAGCACATATCTTCCAAAAAAGCTAAAAATATAATTACTATTCTCCATAATGGACAATTTAAGCAAAAAATAAGATGCCCCAACATTTATCGTATCGACCGGCCTCTTTCTTGTTCCTATGCTTTTTTAAAACAAATAACTTTTAGCATGTTTTAACAGTATAGTTTTTAGTATAAATCTATATATTATACCTCACAATTTGCAAAAGATTATAAACCTGCTATAAACGCTAATATAAAAGTGAACCATTTTTAGAGCCACCAAATTAAATCTCCTATAATAGCATTAAGCTATGATTGAAGGTGAACAAGGTTGTTATTCCAATTAAATTGTCCATATTATATATATATTCAATATAATCTAGTTCAAACCTAATCTAAATAGTTTTTTTGAATATATTCTGTTAATAAAACCTACATACGCCACTTATTCCTCGCCATCATAATTTTACCACTCTTCCATATCGCAACATTAAATCTAGCAGATGTTTATTCTTCCCTACTTCCCTCAATTTCGCCCGACTCTTCCACTACTTCTTGCAACATTTCTATTAACTTCTCCCGCTCACCACTTCCATTTGTCGCAACTCTGAGAACTGGCAAATTTATTTGCTGCAATATCTTGTCTTTAAGAACATCTCTTTCTCGTTGTTTTTCATTATTTTGATGATAGGCATAACCGTCTACCTCGACAACTAATACTGCTTCCTTGTCTAGTTTGTTAAATATTAGAAAATCCACATGTGTCCAAGGATTTTGGGCAAATTTTCTCTCTTCTTGATTTAATATGCTAAAATCCTTAACAATAGAATTTAGTGGTACATGAAGAACACATTTGAAAGAATTAAACTCGGGCATGGCTAAGACATCCTCAATAACACTATACATAAGATTCTCTGATTGGAACTCAGAAATATGTTTACTTGAACTCATAACTTTTAGGAGCCTATGAGAATACTCGCTATATAATAGATCAAAGACTGATGTTTTCTTGCTTTCCACTACAGCGTCTTCGGAAGAATTATATTCTATATATCTAAGCAAGTCGCCTATATTAGTTCCATGGCGTTTAAATAATTTATTTGAGGTCACAACTATAAATTCTTTCACACCACGAGAAACAGCTACATTGATTAAATTGGCATCGTCAACAAAGGAATTTATATCATTTACCACCGTAGAAAATATAATAGTATCTTTTTCTCTGCCTTGAAATTTATGTACAGTATCAATTTCTATTTTGGGGTATTTAAGGCATTTTTTTGTTTCAGTAACCTGGTTTCTATACGGGCAGATAATTCCTACCCCACTGCAGTCTTGATATTTGTCTTTATTATTATCAATAATTTCATCTTTAATTACTTCTATCTGTCTTAAATTACACCAACCGTTACTATTAGCAAAATTCAACCGCCTGGCATGATTACCCGGTGCTGTTTTGTAAATTTTAAGTGGTATATCATTAGGTTTTCCTTCAGTCATAATTATCAATTCATTGTTATAAAATTTCTCATTACAAAACCCTATGATCTTAGGGTGACATCTATAATGCTCTCTTAATAAAGTCCGCGGCAACTCATCTTTATATAAAAGACTTAACGACTCTATAATACTTTGTCTACTATAGTTGTAAGCCTCTTCAATATTATTGCCATAAAACATTTTATTGCTTATCTTTTCTATTTGAGGAGTAACAATTTGTGGAAGCTGTTTTGCGTCACCGACAATAATAATATTTTTGCAACAGGCTAATGCTAAGGAAGCAGTAACTAGATCAACTTGCGAGGCTTCATCTATAATTAAATAATCAAATAAATAGTTCGCAGATATAGAATTAAGGATAGAGTTAGTTGTGCTTAAAACAACAGGATAATCTCTAACAAATTTTTGAAAGTTATCAGAATCCTTTTTGAAACTTTTAACAGTATAATTTCCTCTTAGACGATTAAAGTATTTTCTATATAAAGTTCCTTGAAATAATTTAGTAGAGAGTTGTATATATTGCTCTTTAAGTTTTTTATAACTATTATTTTTTAGTTTTCTTTCTAAAGCTACTATTTGCTGTTTTCGTTCTTCTGCAGCGCTTGCATAATAGTCTCTTTTGAGTGAATTTATTATGACTAGCTGATTTTCCTTAAAATATTGCCATTTATAAATACCATATTTCATGAACAATAATGCTTTTACTTTAAAAGTATTATTTCGTTTTCTTCTTACTGTTTCCTCGTAATAAGTAATTAAGTTTAAAATCGCAGAGCTTGATATTTTTCTACGAAAAGATATTCTAGCCAATGACACATAAGGCTCTTTAAAACTCTTTTCAAAATAGCCTTGTTCTACTGCAAGTTTTGAACATTCTTCCTTTAGGTTGGCTATTTCTCTTTCATATTCTAGTAATACATTTAAATCATTAGAAACACTACTTAGTTGCTTAAATGTTTTTTTAGATTCATCTTTTTCTGAAGACCAGCTCGTAATATCCGGAATTTCTGTTTGTTTACAGGCAAAGAAAGCAACTTGATTATCTGCGTTACCTAATAAAGCGGTTAAAAACCCATACCCATTTTTTTCAAGTTTCTCCTGAACATTTGACGTTGCTGAGTTATTACCGGCTACAACACCAACGGTTTCCCCTTTAGCTACAACATTAGCGATAATATTTAAGATTGTTTGCGTCTTCCCTGTTCCAGGCGGTCCTTCAATAATACTAATATTATTTTCAAAAGCAGTCTTTACTGCTTTTTCTTGACTTAAATTAAAACCAAAGGGGAATATTAAAATATCAGCATTATTCTTCTTCGTAATTTTCTTTCCTGATAAGTATGCCGCTAATACGCTGTCCACACGAATTTTGGTAATTTTTTCATATTGCTTTAACAATACATTTTCAAAATCAGTACCCATATTTAAATGAGCAGATAATGCTTTAAAGTATTCAAAAATCGTCTTTGGTTGCCTTTCATTAAGGCATGAATTCTGATAAGTTATCTTTGATTTATGATAAGTTTTTGTTACTTGGTAATCATATATCAGTTTAATATGCTCACCAAAATCAAGCACAGAAGATGGATCTTCTATTGGGAATCCATCAACACATATAATTACCTGCTCAGCATTAATTTTTTTCGGATTTTTTAACCATATTACCTTAGAAGAATTATAATTATAGGTTTTATTTACGTCTGTATATCTTATTACTATTTTATTTTTCTCATATTGCAAATAAGTTATTTCAGCAGTCTTATCTTCAAATTCTTGGGTTTCACTATTCTTTATTAAAATCAATTCCGTATGAATATCCATAAAAGGCTCCTTGGAAATAGTTATTAATCTGTTGCCATTTTTATTTTTTTGCTGAAATCGTATAACTTGTTTAATTCTCGTTTTATTAATTTATTCCTGCTGAAAATACTTGGCATAAAAAAACAGGCCTAAGCCTGTTTTTTTGCTATTTAGAATATTCATTTATCTAAATTCATAGTAGGTTACATCCAACAAAACTACCTTAATACTGTAGATACTTTTCTCTAAAGTCCATATCATAGTACCGCTCTAATCCTTTATCAAGTGCTTTTGTTTGAACCAGCTTGTCCACCAATGTCTCCCAATTGATAGTAATTAAATGTTTGCGCCCTGCTGACGTAACTATTTCCTTCTTTGCCTCTTCCGCTGCCCTGCGTACAGCGTCATTATCCCTAGGATATATAAAAACAACATAACTCTTACTATCAATGGCCAGCAAATTTCGCATAATTTGGTAATATTCAAAAAAGCTTAGCATAGGCTTAAAACTGTTTTTTACCCAAGTTGATTTGTTCAAAAGTTCCCTATATGTCCTGTTGTATTTATCGCGATGTGCTTCATCATTTTTTGCCTTACCAAAACCGTCTTCGGTATATTTTATTTCAAAGAATAATTGTATACCTTCTTCAGTTTTTAGGTAAAAATCAAAATTTGTTTTTCGCTCATTGCTTTTTTCAACAATACTTTCTTTATCAAATTCCACTCTATTATATTCTACATTGCCTTCTATACCCAAAATTGGCAGTATTAGGTCCAGCTTATTTTTTAATATAAGTGGATAGAAAAAATTAATGCACATTGCTTGGGAAGAATTTAGGTGATGAAAATTGGGATGCAATTTTATTTTTGCCAATTCCTTGGGAAATTCCAATCGGCTACTATATGGAATCAATAGATTTGCACTTGCAAATTCTTTGGGTAAAATATGCTGATAAAGTTTGCCTTTATATTCGCCATCAGCACTTATAGCCAACCTATCCGTCTTATATTTTCCAAGATGTTCCAATACTCTCATTCTGAAATCTTCCATGAGTACCATTTTAATTCCCTCCATTTTTTTAGCAAAACATAAAATTACATTTGGATACTTATTTTATATGTATCATTGCATGTAATAGCTTTAATAAAAAACTTAATTAATTATTCCGATTATTTTTTCTTAATCTCATCAGCTATTCTCATAACTAATTTTTACTATACAAAAATAGCGGTCGTCGGAAGCCCGGCAACCGCATTATTATTGTTGAATAGCTGCCAATGCCTGGCCCAATTATTTTATTTTATAATCATAACCTCGCAAATTAATTAGCATTCTTTTGGGTCGCTAATTTTCGTTGTAACCGATCAAACATAACATAGAAAACAGGCGTTACATAAAGTGTAAGGAGTTGGGAAAATACCAGTCCGCCAACTACGGCTATTCCCATGGGCTGTCTGGCTTCGCCACCGGTACCATATCCCAAAGCGATTGGCAGAGCTCCGAACACTGCCGCCAAAGTAGTCATCATAATCGGTCTAAAACGAATCATACAAGCCTGATAAATAGCATCCTTAGATGATAGCTGTTCTTTTTCCGTCAGTTCTACTGCAAAGTCAATCATCATGATGCCATTCTTTTTAACAAGTCCTATAAGCATTATAATGCCCACGTAAGCGTATATATCAAGTTCCATATGAAACAACATGAGGCAAATTAATGCTCCTGCGCCTGCCAAAGGCAAAGCACTCAAAATTGTGATTGGATGAATAAAGCTTTCATACAAAATACCAAGAACCACATAGATAATAAACACTGTAACGAACAGAAGAAATCCCATGTTTGCAAAAGAACTTGCATAAGCTGAGGTATTACCTTCAAAAAATCCTACTACTCCTGCCGGTAAAGTTTTTTTAGCCACCGCTTGAATTTCATCCGAAGCTGTACCTAGGGCATAACCCGGTTTGAGATTAAATTGGATGGTAGCCGATGGTATTTGTCCACTGTGATTAACTGATAATGCTGTGGTTGTTTCTTTCATTTTGCCAAGTGTTGATAACGGAACCAACGTCGATGTGTTAACAGAAGGCCCCATATTTGATCCAGTTTTTATATAAAGTTTATTGAGTACTGACGGATCCTTTTGAAAATTTTTCCCCAAATCAAGATATACGTTATATTCATCACTGGAGGTATAAATAGTGCTCACTTGTCGATCGGCATAGGAAGAATACAAAGCATCCTGAATTTGACGTGCCGAAAGACCAAGAGCAGAAGCCTTATCCCGGTCAATTGTAAAATATCTGGTAGGAACTTTTACTTGCAAACTGGAAACCACATCAGTAAGTCCCGGTAGGGTTTTCATATTAGTTTCCATATCGCTAACCGCTGAATAAAGAAGGTCCAAATTAGGACTTGTAATAGTGTACTGACCAACGCCATAGGTTTGGCGACTGCCCAACGTAATTGGTGGGGCGTTGTATGGATAAACGCGAAGTCCCGGTATACTATTAAATTTCGGCCGCAGTCGATTAATCATTTGATCAACTGACTCTGTTCTGTCCGCTCTATCTTTTAAGCTGACCATAACAAAGCCCGTGTTATAGGTAGGACTGCCAACCACAGATAACGCTCCATGCAGGCCTGGTTCCTGTTCTAATATCTTGTTAAGTTGTTCTTGGTGCTGCGCCAAATACTCAAAAGATGCGCGATCATCAGCCTTTGTCCTTATTGTAAACTGGTTCATATCTTGACTAGGAATAAAACCCTTGTCAATTTTAGTAGACAGAAATCCCGCCAAAACAAGAACGCCCAATGTAAATGTCAATATTTTTCTGGGGTTACTCAAGGCTAGTGCCAGAGTCCTTCCATAGAAGTTCCCTGCTTTCTCGAAAAGCCTTCCCGAGGCTGTAGCAAAACGATTTTTTTTGCTTTCATCCCTATGTTTAATAACGTAAGCGCACATCATGGGCGTCAACGTCAAAGAAATAAATCCGGAAAAAAGAATTGCTGAGGCAATACAAACCGCAAACTCGCGGAATAAGCGTCCAACGATACCACTCATAAATAAAATCGGTACAAATACAACAACCAAAGAGATGGTCATTGAAAGTACAGTGAAACAAATTTCCTTGGAACCAGCAAAAGCTGCTTCCATCGGTTTTTCTCCGCCCTCAACCCGCCGAACAACATTTTCCATTACCACCACAGCATCGTCGACGACAAAGCCTGCCGCCAAGGATAAGGCCATAAGTGAAATATTATTCAAGCTGAAATTACATAATTTCATAACCGCAAAAGTTGCGATTAAAGATAAGGGAACCGTAATACCCGGAATAAGCGTAGCCCGCAGGCTTCCCAAGAAAAGGAAGACAACACCAACTACCAGCAAAATGGTGAGCACAAGGGTAAATTCAACATCATCTACTGATGCTTGAATATAATTGGCCTTGTTATATAATAATGAAACGTTAATGCCTTGGGGAAGTGCCTGCTTAACCATTTCCATCTTTTTCTGAACGTCATTGGCAATCTGAACTGCATTAGATCCTGGTTGCTTGAATACTGCTACAAATACACCGGGGCTTTCATCACCTGGTGTTATAAGATTTCTTACTGTTTCTTCATTTATAACACTATCAGTAGCCTTGCCGATATCCTTGATGCGAACAGGCTTGCCATTGTGATAAGAAACAATTAAGTTATCGTATTCTTTTGCATTCATTAACTGCCCGGATGAATCTAAAGAATAAGTTACATCTGAGCCTTTTAGTGTGCCCCCCGGCAATATTACATTGCCATTTGTAAGTGCACTACTAACTTCGTTTATACCTACTCCTCGAATAGCCATTTTATCCGGGTCCATACGCAACCTTACCGCATATTGCTGTGACCCATAAATCAATGCCTGGGACACCCCATTTACCTCAGATACAGCTGGGATAAGCGACGTATCAACGTAACCTTCTATGTCGGACATTTTCATGGTTTTAGAGGAAATTACATAGTACATTATCGGCTGGTCAGCCGGATTAGTTTTAGTATAAGTCGGCGGGTACGGCATATTTGACGGTAACCGTTTGGATGCCGCAGAAAGAGCGGAACTAACATCGTTAGCAGCTCCATCAATATCACGGTCTAAATTAAAAGTTAAACTTATTGTTGTTTTGCCTGTGTAATTTGTTGACGACATAGAATCAATGCCGGAAATTGTCGACAACTGTTTTTCCAGTGGAAGTGCAACTGACGATGCCATCATCTCCGGACTAGCTCCCGGCAGCGATGCTTGAACTTGGATTGCAGGATAATCAACATTCGGCAGATCATTTACTGGCAATTGACGATAGCTTATGATACCAAAAAACAGCAAAGTGATCATAATCAGAATAGTCATAATTGGTCGACGTATCCAAATAGCCGAGATATTCACTTTTCCACACCACCTTGGCTATTAGTTTGGGTGTTAGACTCTTTTATGATTATTTTTGATCCCGGAGCCAAGTTTATTTGTCCATCAGTTACAACTGTTTCATCATTAGCCAAGCCTTTGCTAATAACTGCTAGGTCGCCTATTACACGATCTTCAGTTACCGTTCTTGCCTCAACTGTCATATCGTCTTTAACAACAAATACATATTTACCTTTTTGCCCCTCTACCACTGCCGCATTAGGCACAACAATAGCATTAGGCTCTTCACCAAGTTTAAGGATAACCCGAACAAACTCTCCTGGCCACAATTGTCCTGTAGTATTGGGGAATTGGGCTTTCATCTGAATAACGCCGGAGGAAATATCCACCGTGTTATCAATAAAGGTCAACGCGCCATCAGTAACACTCAATCCCTGATCAGCAATATTTGCCGTAATGGGTATTGAATTTTTTTTCTTCGCTGCCATAACCCTCGCTAAATCCTTTTCAGGAATAGTAAACTGAACGAATATTGGTTCAAGCTGATTAACAACCACCATTTGTGTCTGATTAGCTGTTGCCAGCGCCCCTAGGTTAGCAAGGAAAGCACCGGTTCGCCCATCAATTGGTGAAGTAATATAGCAGTGACTGAGATTTATCCGTGCATTCTCTACGGCTGCCTCGTCTTGGCTCACAGTAGCGTCCTGAGTCTGAGAAGCCGTAGCCATCTGATCATTATCTTGTTTGGCGACTGCCCCCTGTTGGTATAAATCTGTATACCGGTTAGCTGTCACTCTATTGAAAGATGCTTGTGCTCTGTCATGAGCTAATAATGCTTCAGCCTGGGCCAATTGTTGTTGAAATGGTGCAGGATTAATAGTGATTAGAAGGTCTCCTGCCTTCACATTCTGACCTTGTTGGAAATGAATATTGGCAACCTGCCCTGTCACCTGAGGTAAAATTGTCACGGAATTATATGCCGCAACATTACCCACTGAGTCCAAATTTATAGGCATAGATTTAGTTGTAACTTTGCCCACTGTCACTGCAACCGCAGCTTTTGCTGTAGGTTGTTTTTGAGAGCAACCTGCAGTAAATATTATTAAGATGAAAAGACCTAAAACCATGCAGATTTTTCCGTTTTTCTGACGAAAAAAATTCATAAATTATATACCCCTTCCATCTTTTGTTATTAAGTGAACTATTGATTTTTGCCTTGATACTGTAGGTTTTTATAAATTTATTTAATCTATTTTTCTGATTTAACTATTGATAACGAATATTCTCATAATCAATATTATACAGCTTATTCTTATATTATTAAGTGTCTAAAATGTGATTTTTTATTATATATAATGGCTTATGTGCTTATTTTGTTAACATAATGATTAAACTGCAATATTTTAATCTCTGCCTCAAAAAAATGCTTAATTAAAATAATTTTCTTTCCAAATCATAGAGAAATTATAATGTCACTTGTACAAAAAAATAGCGAGAGAATTTTCCCTCGCTAAAAATTAACTTTATGTTTTTACCCTAACATTTAATAAAGAAACAAATTGCTTAGTGCAACACTAACTTTTTTATTTAAAAAATATCTTACAACTTTTATTTCAGGTATTTGCTGAAAAACTCCGTAAGTTTATCGAATGGTATGAGGTCCGTACGATCATAGAGATTAACATGCCCTTCATTAGGAATAATGTAGAATTCTTTCGGTTCAGCTGCTTTTGCATAAGCATCTTCACTAAATTCTAGTGAATGAGCTTCTTTACCAGCAAGGAGGCAAATATTTCCAGCGCCGCCGAAATTCTCCATATCACCCAGCCAACTCTTTCGCGCCAAATTTCTGAGCTAGAAAAAGAGCTTGGTGTGCAGCTATTTAACCGTGGCAAACGAAAAACCACCCTCGCAGATGCAGGACTTCTGTTTCGCAGACGTGCCGAAGAAATATCTTGAATAAAATATTGCCCCATCAAGACCACCTGTAAAAAGGGCTGCTTGCACCAATCCTATAAGGCTCCTTTACTTACCAGCACCTTGAAATGTTGAATTTCTCTTTATTTAAACCTTTTTCCCTTATTAATTAACTCGTGGTTGTCGAATTACGCGTTTTTTCCACGCTGCGGTAGCTTATTTTCACGGTGCCAATATTTACTCTTGCGATATTTGCAGATACAATGCTAAGGTTTCAAGAATCCTTTTCTAACAGAATCTTCAATCAGTTCCTCCGCGAATTTCCAAAGCTCCGATGCATTTTCTTTAAGAAGGCTATTACGTTTAAACACATCTTCTTTTGTTACACCTGGAATCTGCCAAGTATGACCTTTTGTGTTGTAATTTAGAATGAGAGGCTGAAACCGATCCAAGCAAGCAGCAAATCTTGCTTCGGGTGTATTCAAGTCCTCAAATTCCCGCCACAGACTCAATATTTCTTGTGCCTGATCTGTAGGCAACATATTAAACAGCCTTTTTGCAGCCTTTTTTTCTCGCTCTTCCTTATCTTTATAACCTTCCTCATCATAACAGAAAGTATCACCCGCATCAATTTCTACTAAGTCATGAATCAATACCATTTTTACTACCTTTAACAAATCCATTTCCGGATCCGCCGCATATTCAGAAAGAAGAATTGCCATCATCGCTAAATGCCAAGAATGCTCCGCATCATTTTCATTTCTTTCTGTCCCAATCACTACATTTTTCCTATATATTTGCTTCATTTTATCAATTTCGGTAATAAATTGGATTTGACGCATTAATCGTTCAATTTGCATTTTGCAGTTCTCCTTATTTTTATGTTGACCACTTCACATAGCAGGTGGTTTTTTGTTTCGCATGCTTCGCGAACGAAACAGACTAAAGTCTTATAACAAAACAAAAGCTAGCGCCCAAGGGCGCTCGCTTTTGTTAAAGGCTCCTAGCCTCAGGGAAAACTACCCTTTAGCCGGTGGTGCCTGTTTACCTATTTAGCCATAAAAAATTCTACATCTGAATCGGCGGTGTCAATACCCGCAATGCCAAATTTTTCGACCAAAACGCTAGCCACATTTGGAGACAGGAAGCCCGGAAGTGTGGGACCAAGATGGATATTTTTTACTCCCAAATACAAAAGCGCCAAAAGTACAATGACGGCCTTCTGCTCGTACCAAGCTATATTAAATGTAATCGGAAGGTCATTGATATCATCAAGCTCGAACACTTCCTTGAGCTTTAGCGCAATAACCGCCAGTGAATAGGAGTCGTTGCACTGACCCGCATCCAGAACTCTCGGAATCCCACCGATATCGCCAAGATTTAGCTTATTGTAACGATATTTTGCACAACCGGCAGTGAGAATTACAGTATCCTTCGGTAACTTTTCAGCAAACTCAGTGTAATATTCTCTTGATTTCATCCGACCGTCGCAACCGGCCATGACAAAAAATCTTTTGATTGCGCCGGATTTTACGGCATCAACAACCTTGTCTGCAAGAGCGATAACCTGATTGTGAGCAAAACCACCTACAATGCTTCCCGTTTCAATTTCAGTGGGTGCCGGAAGCGTCTTAGCAAGTTCGATGATTTCAGAGAAGTCTTTCTTTCCATCTTCATTGGCTTCGATATGCTTGCAGCCAGGGAAACCGGTGGCACCGGTGGTATATATTCTACTTCTGACCTCTTCGTTCCTTGGTGGAACAATACAATTGGTTGTAAAAAGAATCGGACCGTTGAAAGATTCAAACTCTGTGAGTTGTTTCCACCATGCATTACCGTAGTTGCCCACAAAATTGTCATACTTCTTAAAAGCCGGATAATAGTGTGCGGGCAACATTTCACTGTGAGTATACACGTCAACACCAGTTCCCTTTGTCTGCTCCAACAGTTGCTCAAGATCAGTCAAGTCATGCCCGGAGATAAGAATCGCAGGATTATTTCTGACGCCAATATTGACTTTTGTAATTTCAGGATTGCCAAACCTTGATGTATTGGCTTCATCCAAAAGCGCCATAACCTTAACCCCGTATTCACCGGTTTTCATGGTAAGAGCTACAAGGTCATCCGCTGAGAGTGAATCATCCAGCGTTGCTGCCAGAGCCTCATATATAAATGTGCTTATTTCCACATCGTCTTTGCCAATGTTCCTTGCATGTTCGAAGTACGCCGCTATTCCCTTGAGGCCATAGGTGATCATCTCGCGAAGAGAACGCACATCTTCGTTTTCAGTGGACAATACGCCGACAGAGGCAGTCTTTGCTAGCATTGATTCCCTAGAAGTTACGATAAACGTTGCCGCGTCGTGCAAACTCCCTACATCAGTAGATTTTCTCAATTCATCCCTAATGGCGATCATTTTTACGATTTGTTTTTCTAGTGAGGGGCTGTCAAAGTTTGCATTGGTGATTGTCGTGAACAAACTACTAAGCACTGCATAGTTTGTCTCACCAAGGGTTTTAACATCAATTTCCCCCTTGATAACAATTTCTGAAATGCCCTTAAGAGTGTACACCAGAATATCCTGTAGCTTAGCGACCTCTTCGGTTTTTCCGCACACACCGCGTACTGTACATCCCTTTCCTCCTGCTGTTTCCTGACATTGATAACAAAACATACTCATTTTTTTCCCTCCTTCTAATATTCAATCTTCAATAGGTTCAAATTCTTCCTTACTGACAAAACATATTGGGCACTGCCAAGAATCGGGTAAATCCTCAAATGCTGTACCAGGCGCAACACCGCCGTCCGGGTCTCCTAGCATAGGATCATATATATACCCGCAGGGAATACATCTGTACTTTTTCATGTAACTTCCTCCTTCATTATATCATGTTTTGTGTTCAGCTTGTTCTTCTGAACGGTGGACATTGTAGTTCTCTTAGTCAATTCAGATTATTTCCCGAATCATGTTTTATTCACCTCTTTCTTGGAATATTTTATTTCAAGTCATTATCTACTTTGTTTTTTAAGTATACCACTCTTGAACAAATAAATATGTTGGAATTCCAACAAAAGAAGATTCAATGAAAAAATATTTATATATGCCAAAAATGGTAAATTTATTCAGAAGCATTGAGGAACCAAGTTGATATATATGATAAACACTATCTTTTATGACTATTTTGAGTTGCGCATAATAGCCCTGAGCACTAACATTACCTAGTTATAGAACGTTGGTATATTTGCCAAAGCTTTTGCGGATAATTGTCTAACAGTTCTTTGTTTACCTGACCCAGAATGGTAAGTGGTTGCACGAGTCCCAAAAACATCATGGCTGCGGCCATGGCATCAATTTCCGCGCTGATTTCTCCTTTTTCTTGTCCTTGAAGTAGCATCTCTTTCACATCCTTAACATATGAAACAATCGTCGCTAGCATGCTTGCCTTTAGTTCAGGATTGCGTTCACTACTGAGCAGGAAATATAAAACGCTCGGCATCGCAGCTTCCTCTTTCAGCAAGGATACGTGTAATTCAAACAACTCCTTCAATTTCACTATTGAATTTCCCTCGACCGCCTGCACCTGTTTGAGATTATCTTTCAGTCGCTTGTCAATATGCTCTATTAAGGCGGCTACGATTTCGTCCCGTCCTTTGAAATGCCTGTAAATGGCGGACGGAACGAGTTCAACTCTTGCCGCGATGGCCTGAATGTTTAATTTGCCCAATCCGTTTTGTTCGACAATCCCCAAAGCAGCTTGAACGATTTCTTCTTTTCTGATTTCGGTGCTCTTTCTGCTTTTCATGAACCCCCCTGACCGCCACTAGTTACTTTTTGACTGGCTTTTCGTTATTTTGCCACTTAACGCAGCGGCCCACGTGTTGAAATAAACCTACTCTATTGAAATCACCTGAACAGGGTAACCATCCGCTCCCCTATGGGCACACTCTGCAAGTTTTTCTTCGACTTGACCTTCGGCACAATTGCCGGAAACCTGAAACTTTTCAACAATCCGGCTTTTTGCATCATCAGCATTTGGTTCATAGACTTCCGGACAAATAGCCCAGCAAGCCCCACAACCAATGCACCCGTTTCGATCAATCGTAATTTTCATCATTTTTTTCACTCCTTATTTTTTATTCTAAAGTTCGCAATTTCACGCAATATTTTTATGGAATCTCTTAACCGCCAGAGTCAGAACTAGGCTGCCGAGAACAAACAGCGCCAGAATTTGCGGCCATAATATTGTCACTCCCGCCCCCTTCAAAAAGATCCCCCTGAGGATTATCAGAAAATAGCGTAGTGGATTTAGATAGGTAAATGCTTGCACTACCTCTGGCATATTAGCAATAGGGAACATGAACCCGGACAATAGCACTGCTGGCAGATAGAAGAAGAACGTAGACATCATGGCCTGCTGTTGGGTATCCGATATGGTTGAAATGAGAAGCCCTATGCCGATTGTCGTCATTAGATAAAATCCGTTGGCTACAAACAAGGTCGCAATACTGCCCCTAACTGGGATATTGAACCAGAACACACTGATCAAGGTCACTAATATCATGTTGACAAAACCGAGTATGACAGAGGGCATAGTTTTACCTATAATAAATTCTGCCGAAGTAATCGGCGTGACAATAATTTGCTCCATGGTACCCATTTCTTTTTCCCTGACTACAGACATACTAGTCAGCAGCAGAGTCACCAACATGATGATTACCGCAATAACTCCAGGGACGTAAAAATTGCGGCTAGCCAGGTTTTCATTAAACCAGGCCCTTGTTTGCAGATTGACACCGATTGTTTCCAGACCCGGTGCTCCCGTACGTTTCTGTAATATTTCAAGAGCATCATTTCGTATAATACCGCCCGCATAGTTCAAGACTACGCCGGCTGTGTTAGAATCAGTACCATCGACAATAATTTGGACTGCCGCTGTAGTCCCAGCAGCCAGATTAGCACTGTAATCAGGTGGAATTCGAATAATAGCCGACACTTTTGCCTGGTCGATAAGCTCATCTATTTCTCTGTCGCTCCTTATCGCAACCTTAACTTTAAAGTAGCCCGAGCGAGCGAATTGATCAATGAGTTCACGGCTTTCAGGCGTTTTATCCTGGTCATAAACGGCTGTGTCAACCTGTTTCACGTCCGTTGTCACTGCATACCCAAAAACCATACTCTGTACCAACGGCATCACTAGCACAATAGCCCGCATTTTGGAATTGCGAAATATCTGGATAAATTCTTTTTTAATCATACACGACAATCGTTCTAAAACCATTTGCTACACCAACCTTTTCTTCAGCTTGCGATTAGCGACAGCAATCAACACTATGGCAAAAATCAAAAGAATGGCGGCATCCGCTTTGACGATGGCAAAACCAGCGCCTTTCAAATAAATGTCCTTTAAACTTGCCACGAAAAACCGAGATGGCACCAGATATGTAAGCCCCTGAATGAAAATAGGCATATTTGCTATGGAATACATGAACCCTGACAACAGGAAGGACGGCAAAAAGGTTAACACCATGGCCAACTGACTTGCTAGCAGTTGCGATCTGGTCATAATACTAATCAACAACCCCATGGTAAGGGCTCCCGGAAGAAAGATTGCCGCTATACCAAAAACAAGAGCCGCATTACCGCGAAGCGGAACATCGAATATGTATTGACCCATTAAAACCGCCAGTGCAACGTCGACCATGCCAATCAAAAAATAGGGCGTCAGCTTGCCTGTAATAAGTTCGCTGGGTGTCAATGGCGTAGTAATTAACTGCTCCATTGTACCATTTTCCCATTCACGGGCAATGGTGAGCGAGGTCAGCAGAGCGGCGATGACCATCATGATGACAGCGATCAAACCCGGAATAATATAGTTTTTTGCCTGCATATTCTGATTGAACCAAACCCGCGGCTTTAATTCCAACGGCGGACCAACAGTTTTTGCACCTCTTTGCTGGGCTGTTTTAATCAACAGTAAATTGGTGTACCCGTCTGTTACCGTCTGAGCATAACCGATGGCAATGGTTGCGGTATTGGCATCACTACCATCGACTATCAGCTGCACATCTGACGCCTGCCCGCCTTCCAGCCTGCGGCTGAAGTCGCGGGGAATCACAAGTGCCAATATAGCCTCGCGCTTGTCGACAGCCTGTTCAATCTCAGCGTATGACGTGACATAGCCAGTCAAGCTAAAATAGCGAGAAGCGGTAAACCTACCAATAAATTCGCGGCTGTCGCTGGTTCCGTTTTGGTCCCATATCACTAGTGGCACATTATCCACATCTAGGCTTAGGGACGAGCCGAAAAGAAAAATCAACAAAATAGGCATAGCAATAGCCATTGCCAGACTGCGCGAATCACGAAATATATGTATAAATTCCTTCCGAATGATAGCGAAAATTCTATGAATGTTCATAATTTCACCGCCTGAGCTTCAGGCTCTTCGTCATGCTCTTCAATAATCGAAACGAATACATCTTCCAGTGATGGGTTGATTTTTTCCAACCTCGTATACTCAATTTTTAGTTCTTTCAGAGTTGCCTCAATGATGGGCATTGAAATTTTCGCATCTGTCACTGCTAGGTGCAGGCCACGTCCGAACAGGGCTGCCTCCTTTATTACAAAAATACCTTTTATATTCTGGAGTATACGGAAAGGGTCCGGACACTCCAAATTCAAAATATCATCTTTCATATACCTGACTTTTAGTTCGTCCGGAGTTCCTATCGCGACCATTTCACCCTTATAGATCATAGCCAAACGGTCACAATATTCCGCTTCATCCATATAGTGGGTCGTTACGAATACTGTAACCCCTTCTCCCGAAAGTTGGTAAATCAAATCCCAAAAATTGCGACGGGAAATCGGGTCAACCCCTGATGTGGGTTCATCGAGGAAAATCACTGGTGGCTTATGAAGCAAGGCGCATCCGAGCGCAAGCCGTTGCCGCCAACCGCTGGGCAAAATCGAGGTAAGGCTGTTTCGGTGTTCTTCCAGTCCTGACATGGCAATGACCCAGTCTTTGCGCTCTTTTTTCTCTTCTTTCGGGATTTGATAAATACCACTGTAAAAATCTATGTTTTCTTCCACCGTTAGATCTTCATACAACGAAAATTTTTGCGACATGTAGCCAATGTGAGCTTTAATCTTTTCTGCTTCCTGAAACACGTCAAAGCCGATTACATTGGCTTTACCGGCCGTAGGAATTAGAATGCCACAAAGCATACGAATAGTAGTCGACTTCCCGGCTCCGTTGGGACCAAGAAAACCGAATATTTCTCCTCGCTTCACTTGAAAAGACACTTTATTGACTGCCTTGAAATCGCCAAATCTTTTTTCCATGTTTTCTACCACAACCGCATATTCAGAATTCTCCATGTTATCCGGCATCTGAATCACTTCCTTCGCAAGCCATAATCCTGGAGATAAATACATCCTCAAGAGACGGTGCCACGATTATAGTCTCCGCCGGCACTCCCAAATTCCTCAGTGCGTCATTAACCACCGACAGCCCCTGCGCCGGTTTTCCGTCCAGCAGAAGATGTATTTTCGCGCCGAATAGCCCGGCCGACACCGGCGACAAGGCTGTTTTTAAAGAAGCTAGTACCTGTCGCGGTTCGCTGCAACGGATTTCAACCAGGACTCCCTTCATGTGTCCTTTTACCTCGTCCGGCGTGCCGCAAACAATGAGCTTTCCCTTGTGAAGCAAGCCAATTCTCCCACAGCGTTCAGCTTCATCGAGATACGCCGTGGAAACAAATATGGTAACCTTTTCTTCAAGCAGCCTATACAAAATTTGCCAAAAATCTCGCCGAGACAAAGGATCAACACCGTTGGTTGGTTCGTCCAGCAACAGCACTTTGGGAGTATGGACCAGGGCACAAGCCAGGGCCAATTTTTGTTTCATGCCGCCCGACAGGTTTCGCGCCTGGCGTTCCCGAAAAGGTGTCATATTACTGAATGCAAGAAGTTCCGCAATTTTGTCTTTTCTCTCTTTACGGGAAACATTATATAAGTCCGCGTAAAAGTCTATATTTTCCTGTACCGTCAGGTCCGGATACAGCCCGAAACGCTGGGGCATATAACTAATATGAGTTCGGAGTTTTTCTGCTTCATTAACGGTATGACAACCATACACCCAAGCATCTCCCGCACTCGGAGCCATCAACCCCGCTAACAGGCGCATCACAGTCGTCTTGCCCGCGCCATCCGGCCCCACTAGGCCAAATACTTCGCCCTCGTTTACAGTCAGTGTCAGACTGTTTACTGCCGTATTGTCACCAAATTTCTGTGTGAGCCCGCGAGCCCGAATGACCTCCATCATATTATTCCTCCCCGCCCAGTTGAATCAATGCGTCGGCAGGCATGCCAGGTTTCAACTCAAAGTCCTTGTTCTCAATCATGATCTTGATCCTGTAAACCAATTTAACTCTTTCTTCTGCTGTCTGAATACTCTTAGGGGTAAATTCAGCTTCCGACGAAATAAAACCAATTGTTCCTTTATATTTTTTACTAGGATAGGTATCCGTGGTAACGTTCACTTTTTGTCCGAGCTTGACTTTGCCGAGATCAGTTTCTGGAATATACGCCTTGAGCCAGACCTGGTTAAGCTTGCCGATCGTGACCACAGGTGTTCCCGGAGAAACGTATTCGCCTGCTTCAATGTTTTTAGATAATACTATTCCATCCACAGGAGCCGTAATCTGAGCGTAAGAAAGCTTGGTCTGTGACAGATTCAGAACTTGTTCAACTTGTTCCACCCTGGCCGCTGCCAGCTCAATATCTTCCTTCCTGGGTCCTTCCACAGCCAAACTGAGTTGCTGCACTGTCTGGTCAGCACGAGCATTAGCCATCGCATAGGTAGTTTGACTTCTATCGCGGTCCTGAGCTGCGACAGCGCCTCTAGCAAAAAGTCGTTGCATACGTTGATATTCTACCTCTGCATTGTCTCTGTCTGCTTCGGCACTTTTAACAGTCGCTCTTGCTAGTAAAACATCTTGCGGTCGTGAACCATTCGTCAGCTGTGCAAGAGTTGCCTTGGCTGCAAGCAGTTGTGCTTTTGCATTGGCCACATCCAGTTCAAGATCGGCAGTTTCCAATTTGGCAACGTTCTGCCCCTTTTTAACGCTCTCGCCTTCGTCCACAAAGCGCTGGATAACAAGTCCTGCAATTTTAAAACCCACTCCGACCGTTGTTACTTCAATGTTACCGGATACCTTCACCTGGTTTGGATTAATTTCCTTTTTGAAATATAAGAAGTATGCGCTTGCCGCCACGGCAATTATCAAAATGGCTATCAATATTTTAAATTTTTTTTTCATGTCCACACCTCCGCACTTAAAAGTTAAAACTTAATTGAAATTTCACAAATACCACTACATTATTATTTATTCACTGGATCTCGAGAACTTTATATCTTGTTTAAGATACAAACCACTACCTATTTCCTGTTGTGAATGTTAATTCACTTCGCCTTTTAGCTAAAATATATCACAATTTTATCGCTAACGCAACATTTTTTGCACTTGCTTACCCCCATTAAATTAAACACTATAACACCACTACAGACTGATAAGCAACCTAAAAGGGGTTTTATTGACTATAAGACTTTTTGCTCTTTAATTAGCTGTGCTTGCTTTTCTTCTATTTTTCGTTGTGCATATCCAATAAGTTGTTAACATCTTGCAATGAGTCATCGGTTTTTCCTGAGAACTTCTGCTTTTCCTATGTTTATATTTTCAGCATTACCAATTGACTTTGTATATCTATTATTTGATTCTTCTGATGGTCTTCTTGGTTCACGATTGCCATATTGTTTATTTTCAGGGTATCAACTCTTAATTAGCTGTCACTAATGCCGGTGTCAATGTTTCCGCGTCTATACTAACTTTCGTAAAGTAGGTTAAAGGGTTTCGTGAATCAAGTCGTATTGCAGTGTGGAATTAGGGCAACTATACTTCTATAAGGCAGAGATATACTACCCGCTTAAAACGTGGATTATGCGACACAGAGGATGCTTTAGATATACTAAAAAAAGCCATAGGCGTTCTGGGAAATTACCAGAAGCACGATGGCTTTAGAGAAGAAATAAACAACAATATAAAATTTTGAAAAGGGTTAACCACGTATTAAAACATTTCAAATATAACGAAACTGAGTTTGATTTTCTAATTCCAATTTCATTATCAATTAGTGCAATATCGCAGCACCCTAATCCATTAGCTGAACCCACCATTACATTGGCTTCATGAATTCTGCACATTATTTATTATAATAAATTAGCATACTAAGCTCAGCAATTTCTTTGCCGGTATTTTTGTAGCTATGAGCAACATCTGCCTTGAATTTCAGGGAATCTCCCTTCATTAAATTAAAGGCTTTAGTATCTAGGCTAATCTCTACGCTACCGGCAAAAACAGTGATGTATTCCTCGCTACCGACAATGTGAGGATTGGCCTCCAATTTACCACCTGGCTTGACAATGATTCTATATGTTTCAAATAGCTTCTGCTCGTCGAAGGTAAAAATAGGATAATTTATATACTTGCCATTGTCTGCCTCCAAGGACACAATTTCTGTGCCCCTAATAATGGTCGCTTCCTCTTGATTATTTTCTATCAGGGCTGTAAAGGAAACCTTTAATCCCACGGCAATTTTCCACAACACAGAAATAGTGGGATTGACATCTCCACGCTCTATTTGACCTAACATACTCTTGGAAACTCCGGTCAGTGACGATGTGGCATCAAGGCTTAGTTTTCTCTTCTCTCTAATTTTTTTCATATTACCAGCAACCACGTTAGTAACACAAGAAATTTTCATACCGACCTTCTCCATTCTTGACAATATATAGCACAAACAGTACAATATCGTGTATACGGTTCTTTTGTTTTATTATACTGCACAAAAATGGGGAGGTCAATATTATGTTTCAATGGTTTAATTTTCTATTATACGCGGTTTCAACAGCTGCAACACCAGGACCAAATAATATAATGTCCATGACAAATGGTGGGCACTTAGGCTTTAAAAAGGCCCTTCCCTTCAATTTCGGCATATGGGTGGGGTTTTCTCTTGTTATGATCTTGTGCACATTATTTTGCGCGACATTAGCTTCGTATATTCCCCTGGTAAAAATGCCCCTATTAATTATTGGCGCTATTTATATGTTATATTTGGCCAGGAGTACCTACAAAAGCTCATCAAAACTTAAAAAGGGAACCGGTGGTAGCGGTTTTATCTCTGGATTTATACTTCAATTCGTAAACCCCAAGATTTACATATATGGCATAATGTCCATGGAGGCCTATATATTGCCATATTATTCTCAAGAACCTCTAACCCTTTTAAAATTCGCAATGTTTTTAGCTTTTATAGGCTTCGCTTTTACGCTGGGTTGGTCAGCCTTCGGGGCACTTTTTAATTTGCTTTTCACTAAATACGCTAAGATAGTAAACACCATTATGAGCCTGTTACTTGTCTATTGTGCAATTTCTTTATTTCAATAAAAATTTTTTCGATAAAATTCATAACTACGCTTCACTTTACCATTGTAGCTGGGAATTTTTTGTCTAATTACCTGAGGTCCTAAAAGTTTATGAAGCACAGGGAATTCGTGATGGTGCTGAAACCAATACGATGCTCGGCAAGGCATTTGACACTCCATTAGCAACGGCTTATCCTAATTTTCGTCTTGTTTTTGTTGAGAAGGTATCAACCTGTGAGAATCTTATCGAAGTATTCTACAGCCTGCTCAAAGATCAATTGAACATCAAGAAAATGACCTTCGTTTCAGGCGACAATTGTGCATCTGCAGAATTTTAAATCATGACCACCCGTCTAATGTGTGGTTTGCTCTGAGGATATAAGCCTCTAATAAAAGCTACTCTCAGCCCTTGCCGCTTTAGCTACCTCCCTTTGTATTTTCGTTCAGAGCGTTTTTCAAAAGTCTTCATTGCACTTTCACCTTTTATGTATCCCATCACTGATGTCTTAAATAAACTACTTACTTGGTTGAGCAAGCACAACTTTTCATTGTTCGTATGTCTTTTTGGAAAGTCCTGAAACCCAATACAGAGTAAAAAAAAGCAGGCATCAACCTGCTTTTTTTGTCTAGTTAGTCATTCTTTGTTTAAGTTTGTTCTCTACTGTCACCTGTGCACAAAAATAGCGGCCACCGAAAACCCGACAACCGCATCAATACTGGTGTAGACAAGCGGGCCGAACCGCTGACCTCTTTTTGAATGATAAAATATACTGCACAGATTTTCGTCAGTAAATACACATATTACACCAAGAATTACCCTGGGTTTCGCCGCAAAGTTCACAGCTTTACGACAAAAAGTGCACACTTTCTTTGACTGCTCACACCATCCTTTCGTTATTTTGTGGTTAATTTAATTGTACCGGATAATTTCGCTCTTATATTCATTTTTATGCAAAAAAAATGTTGGAGTGCTTTCTCACCCGAACATTTAGTATAGTACTCTTTTTAGACGCCAATGAGAAAGAATATGCAAAGTTTATACTTTACGGGTAATACTAAAAACAAGCTTCCAGCTTCAATAGCCGAAAGCCTGTTGTGTTATTTTTAATTATTTTGTGAAACAAGTTTATCTTCCCAGGACTAAAAAGAACGTACAATATGCTCTAACCATCCTCGCAAATCCGCCACCGCAATAATGTAAGTAATTAGCTAAGACAGCCTGTGAACTACCAGCTATATGTTTTAATTAATTGACATATCATCAATAAGAATCTGTCATCGCACCATCACACAGGAACGCTTGTCCACTAACACCACTGTTGGCCGGGCTAATCAAGAAAGCTACGATACGTCCATATTCTTCAACTGTCTGATACCGTTTTTGCGGGAAAGATGTGCTATCCCGTTTTGTGTATTCTTCTTCGCTAATTCCTTGTTTCTCCCCGCGAATATTGTTCAAATATTTAATACGATCAGTGTAAATGCGACCTGGCCCCATAACATTAATAAGGATGCCATATTGCCCAAATTCGCGAGCCATTGTTTTACTCATACCAACAACGCCCATACGAAAAGTATTGGAAAGAATTAAGTTATCCAATGCGCTTTTAATAGAGGAAGATGTGCTGTTCAAAATACGTCCGCCACCACCGGCTTTCATATAGGGTAAAGCTGCACGGATGGAAGTTACATAGCTGTGCAAGCATTTCTCGTACCCATCCGCCCAATCTTCTTCCGTAAGGGTCTCAAAAGTCCCAGCTTTGGGTCCTGGGCAATGATTTATTAGGGCATAAATATTCCCTAATTGTGCAGCTACGTCATCAATCATTTTTTTTATGCTAGCCGCATCCTTAACATCATAAATAAAAGTTTGAGGTCTATTACCTGTTTCCTTTTCAATATCTATCTGGGCTTTTTCAAGATCGGCTTTGAAAGGTTCCGCCGTACAAATAACCACTTTTGCACCTTCACGAGCAACTTCTGTGGCAATACCTTTGCCAATCCCAGCGGCAGAAGACATACAAATTACTACTTTGCCTTTTAAACCTAAATCCATAATATTTGCCTCCTTTATTGTTTATCAGGATGAATCTTTAAATCTATAACAGAATTCACCAGTGGTTCCATACTAAAACCTCCTGGTCCTTGTATTCTGCACTCAGCTATATCTCCATCTTGAATTGGGAATGCTCTAGGAGTCCCTGTAGAAAGTACATCCCCGGCAAGCCAGCCCTGAATTCGGCTATGGAGCGAAATCAATCGATCCGGAAGATGATTCATATGACCAACAATATTCTCTGCATGAACTATACCATTATGTACAGACTGAACATTAAGCTGAAGGACATCATCAACTTCGTCCGGTGTAATAAGTTGAGGCCCAAAAGAAAAGAATGTGGGGAAATTTTTAACAATAGTCAAATACCGAGGATTGCCTTGCAGATAATCATTACCCTTTAGAATAGACTCTTCCGTCATATCCAAAATAGTGGTATAGCCGGCAATAACACTTTGCCAATCTTCTACATCTACATCCCTACAATCCTTTGCCAAGATTATTCCCAATTCAGCTTCTGCTGTTGTCCTTTGTGCCTCTTTTAACGTAGGAAGTTTAATGGCATCGCCTGATCCAATTAAAGTATCAGCCTGCTTAAAAAAGCTCCCCGGGAACCCTGTTATAGGTGCAGATCCAATGTCACCAGCATGTTCCTTATAGTTTAAACCAATGCCAAAAATACGTTTTGGATTGCGGTAAAGAGGACCATAAGTTACTTTTTCTCTAGGAATGAGACCGGGAATTCTATTTAATTCAGCTTCTCCACCATTGTTATACCAATAAGTCAGTCCTACAATTTCACCGGCACAAATCAAAGAAAAAAGTTCTGTTTGCCATGCTGTACCCTTGTAGGCATTTATTGCATATATTGGCATAACTCCCCTAGCAATATCAATTCCTGCAATTTCTTGACCGTTAAGTTTAATTGTTGCTAATCTCATATATTTCCCTCCTTGTAGTCAAATATTACCTATGTTGAATTCTAGCTTTTCTTGTTACCAACTATTATCCTTCGATTGATACCAAAGCTTTTTTTATTTTTGCCGCCAAACCAGACATTTGGTTCAAAGGAATAGCACAAACAGCTACCCTAATGCCGGCGGCCAATGGAACTATAAACACATGGTCAATATGTAATTCCTCACATACTGCATCAGGTTGCTTAGAGGGAATTGAGATGAAAAATCCAGCTTTATATGGAATAATTTCCAAAGCACATTCCTTCGCTTCTTTCATGAAAACATCTGCCCGGGCCTTGGTCATCTTGTAATAGAAGGACCTTTCTTCTTCTACTTTTTTCAAAATTTCAGGATTACTGTAAACATTAACAAGCAACTGCATACAAGCTCTGTTGATATTTGACCATGTTGCACGACTAGTATAAGTATTAATGTTATTAAACTCAGTAATAACTTCCCCATTACCGGAAATCCCAATCATTGCGCCTACCCGCTGACCATACATGGTAAAACTCTTGGACATGCTATATTCGACTATAGCTAATACTCCATCCGGAAGATTAGAAAACGCCGTAAATACCTTTCTTACTTCATTCCTATCACCCGCATAGTCCAAATAAGCTACATCTATGAAAAGGATTACTTTTTTTCCCGTATCCTTTGCACATTTTGCTACCACATTCACAACATCCTGCATTTCTTGCAAGCTCAAGGAATAACCTGTAGGATTATGAGCAGGCGTATTAATAATTATCAAAACACTGTCTTGTCTAACCAATAAACTACGAACTTGCTTATCTAAAGCAACAATGTTGAATCTTTCTTGATTATTTAGCATTGTGTATGTGTCTAATGTTCTGTTATTGTCAAGGCATAAATTCTTATAAGCAGCCCAATACCATTCAGAGGTCAGCACCGTGTCACCAACAGAAGTATAATTATGAATGGCATGGTGAATGCCACCTGTGCCTCCTGTGGTTGCTATGGCTGCCGTATACCCCTGAGGACGATGCACACCAAAGCAGGCTGTCTGAACCATATCTAAATATTCAGGCAACCCGGCAATGGGGGCATAGGATATAATGTCTGTCATGGACAATTTCCTAAATTCTTTTTCAATGGTAGGCAAACACACTAATTTTCCCTCTTCATCTAAAATGCAACCCTGGGTACCATTGACTACAACCTCTTTTCCATATTTAGCAATATCTACCTTGGCAGCAGCAGCGGCCCCGAATATCTTATCTTTGGCAATTTTGCCTTTGGCATGTGGTGCAGCAAAACTAGTAATCATTTTCAGCCCTCCCAGGTTATCAATATTTTTATTATAATTTAATTGTCTCTAATTTACTTATCAAAGACAAATCTACATTGCCCCCTGACAATAGAAACACTACTTTATCTTCTTGCCTAAATCTGCACAAACCTTGCATTACGCCGCCCATGCTTATACTAGAAGATGGTTCTGCTAAAACTTTGCCATAGTTTAACAATAATTTCATTCCTTTGTAAATATACTCTTCTTCTACGGCAAAAACCCTATCCACAAGTGCTTGAACTATAGGAAACGTTTTATCTCCCGGAGCCAACGATTGTATACCATCCGCTATAGAATCACCCATAGGAATTTTTACAACTTTACCTGCAGCTATACTAACTGTATATCTTGGAAATTGAGCCGGTTCGCATCCATAAATTTTTATTTTGGGTTTCACGCCTTTAGCACCTGTGGCAATACCACTTATTAATCCACCACCCCCGATAGGAGTAAGAATTGCATCTGCGTCTGGTAGTTCCTCTAAAATTTCCAAAGCAGCTGT
>Ga0268263_1000909_pt1 | contig 33027 bp, 26 predicted proteins | sample Biomet5_FD_190358 | JGI IMG/M metagenome (GOLD analysis project Ga0268263, IMG submission 190358) | Microbial communities from bioreactor (seeded with sewage sludge) at LBNL, California, USA - Biofuel metagenome 5 (SPAdes) (version 4) | ecosystem: Engineered > Bioreactor > Anaerobic >... | reverse complement strand
AGACACGCCAGCAGCGTTGCGCGGGGGCTTGTCGGCCCGCGTCGGGGCTGGCCCCCGTGCCCAGGTAGGGCTAGCCCCCTATTGCCGGTGGGTCTCCTCCACGAACACGTCCGGATCGACATCGGGCTCGAGGCCGGTCTGTCCGTAGTACAGCCGGATCGGACGCCCGGGGTCGACCACTACCAGGAGTTCCCCGCTGCACGACTGCCCCAGCGCAGAAGCCCCGGCGGGCACTTCACAGTCGCCGGTGAGCACTCGACCCACCAGCGGTGAACGGGTCGGCTCGGCCACGGTGGTGACCGTGTACACATAGCGCGGCGAGCCACCGAGCGTGGCCGTCGTAGCCACCCGCGCCTGAACCGCTGTGCCGAGGTTGATCCGCAGCGCCATCCCGTCCGGGATCGCGCCTTCCTGGTGATGCCGAGCGGCAAGCGGGAGTACCGCGACTCCACCGGCCACCCCGAGAGCAAGCACCAGCAGCATGCCGACCACCGCCACCAGCCAGCTGACCACCGACCTGCTGTTCATCGCTGCCCCAGGTACGCCAGGACCGCTTGGACTCTGCGATGACCGCCCTCGGCGTTGAGATCCAGCTTGGTGAAGATGCTTGTCACATGCTTCTCGATGGCGCCTTCGCTCACCTTCAGCGCCTTCACGATCCCGGCATTGGTCAAGCCCTGCGCGATTTCGGCCAGCACATCGCGCTCGCGAGGCGAAAGCCGCTCCAGGGGTGAGTGATGCCGGGTTCGGGCCAGCAACTGGGCAATCACGTCGGGGTCCAGCGCCGTCCCGCCATCCGCCACTCGGGCGAGCGCTTCGAGGAACTCCTCGGCGTCGGTGACCTTATCCTTCAACAAGTAGCCGACGCCACGGGTGCCCCCGGCGAGCAGCTCGATGGCGTACCGCTCCTCGACGTACTGGCTCAGCACCAGCACCCCCACCGCCGGCCAGCTGGCCCGGATCGCCACAGCGGCCCGCAAGCCCTCGTCGGTGAAGGTCGGCGGCATCCGGACGTCCACCACACACGCATCCACCCCGCCGGGCGCCAACGCCCTGAGGAGCTGCTCACCGTCCCCCACGGCGGCCGCCACCTCATGTCCGGCGTCGATGAGCAATCCGGCCAGTGCGGCCCGGAGCAGCCCGGAATCCTCCGCGATCACGATGCGCATGGCACCTCCAGGCTCACCACAGTCGGCCCGCCCGGCGGACTGGTCAGCCAGAGCCGTCCGTCGAGTCCGGCCAGCCGGTCGGCAATGCCGGACAGGCCGCCGCCCGCACTCAGCTCAGCCCCGCCGGGACCGTCATCACGAACCTCTGCCCGCACCACCGTGTCCGTGGCGCGCACCATCACTTCGACGTGTGCGCCGGGGGCATGCTTGGCCACATTGGTCAGGCATTCACTCAACGCGAAGTAGAGCACTGCTTCGACGGGCGGCTCCAGTCTGCGGGCCGTGACCTGGATCGACGACCGCAACGCCAAGCCGGACGCCACTGCCGACAGTGCGGCATCCAGCCCTCGACTTTCCAGAATCGGTGGACGAAGTCCGCGGGTCAGCGCCCGGATGTCGGCAACCACCCCCATGGTCTCGGCCTTCGCCGATCGCACCAGCTTCAGCGCATCGCCGTCCGGATCGCTGCGCAGCAGACGCGATTCGGCCCGCCCCAACGAGACACCCAGTGCGATCAACCGCTGCTGGGCACCATCGTGGAGATCCCGCTCGATCCGGGTCCGCTCCGCGTCCGCCGCGCTCACCACTCGGCTTCGCGCCTCCACCAACTCGGCAACCCTCCGCTCGGACAGATCGTGAGAGCCGCCGAGCAACCGCTGCGACAGCCGAGCGTCCGCGGCCACCAGAACCCGGATCAGCATCGGCGCGAGCAGGGTGATGACAGCGATCGCGCCGGCCAGCGCGGCCAACGCCACCCATGGCCAGCCTGCCGACCCGGGCGCGAACGGTCCCGCAGCGGGGAAGGCTCCCGTGACCAGGCCACGAGCAAGACTGACGATCATCAGCAGCGGCCAGATCGTGACCGCCGCCAGGATCGCGTCCTGGACCAGGGACAAGGGAAGACGCACGAGCGCATAGCCGATCCAGCCCCGCAGCCCCTGGTCGGCCAACGCTGCGCGCCACCGGGATCGGGCATCTGAGCCGGACAGCTCCGGACGCCGCAGGACCAACGGTCGCCCGATCAGCGTCGAGAACCGCGCCGGCTCAGCCCCGATGAGCCGTACCAGCATCCCCAACGAGCCGATGGCAGCGCCAGGGACGATTATCGTCAGCGCGCTGAGCGCAATGACCAGTGCACAGACCACGAGGAGCGGCACCCCGACGACAAGGCCCGACGCCAGAAAGGCCGTCTCCCGCCAGGGAAACGGCGCCATCCGATCACCACGAGCCCGCACCACAGCAGCCTAACCAGAGCGGCCTTCACCACGACGCAACTGCCGACGACGATCCCGAAGGCCGTGCGCGATCCCGGTTGTGATGGTCCTGTGATGACGTCGCTGTCACCTGAGACGCCAGGGTGGTCGCCAGCGAGGCCTCACCCCGACGCCCGCCGGGGAGTCCGCTAACAGGTCGACCTCATGGATGAGGCGCGCGCCGCTGCGCTCGGGCGATGAACCAGCTGCGAAGTGAACGACACAGCGCCGCGGTCGGAGCCGGCAAGCTGAGCTTGGCGGACGGACTGGGCCGCACTGAGTCCAGGCTGGGGCAGCCACTGCGGGCCGAGGGTCTCAGCGAATGAGCACATGGTCGCCGGCTCCGGTGGCCGCACCGGAAAGACCCGCCGCACCCGCGCGCAGATCGCTCGAGTTCCCACAGACACCGCCGCGACGCTCGCGGCCAAGACTGAACATGCTCCCCAGTCGACAGGGATCTGGGCACTCACCGCCAAGGCAAAGCCCGATGCAACCGTGACGGCAACAATCAGACTGAGCGCTGCCGTGCGGCTCCGGGGCCCACTCCGAGCCGTGGCCTGGCCGATGGCGAGGTGAGTCATCGCGGCGGCGAACGCGAATCCGGCTGTCCCCGTCCAATCGAGCCCGGAGAGCCTGATCACCAAGAAACCGGCGGCCCATGCCAGCGTGTCAACGAGGACGTCCGCGACCGCCCGACTGAGCTGATGGGGCCACTGCGACGCGGAGGCCTGATCAGCGCGGGACTGGTTGATCGTCATCGCCTCAGCAGTCCCGAGTCACGTGCCTTGCGCACCAGCTCAGATCGAGAGTTCGCTCCGAACTTCGCGCGCAATGCCACCACCTGCTTGCGCACCGTGTTCACCGAAACCTGCAGCGCCGCGGCGATATCGGGGACCGACTCGGAGCTGGCCAGTAATGGCAGCAGGATCTGCTCCCGTTTGGTCAGAGAGATCGTCCGCGGGAGGCTCTCGCCCACTCGGGGGAGCTGGCGCAGAGATGCGAGCACTCGAGGCTCGATGAGCCCGGCACCCCCGAAGGACCGGTCTTCGACCCGATCCAGCAGAGAGTCCCGGACGTTGACCGGCAGCATCCCGATCGGAAGCCAGTAGCTGTGGGCTGCGCACAGCGCCACCGCTTCGGCGACGGCCTCGGAGCGGGTCAGCTCATCGGCTCCCACGTCGATCAGCAGCGCACCAGCGTGAAACAGCTTCAGCGAGATTCGATCGGGCAACAGCGTCGTCGCGTCGAAGATGCCCGCGTCGCAGGAGCGAATCGCCTCCTCCGGATCTCCGGCCCACAGCTGCGCTAGAGCCAGCGGGGCCCAGCGCCACGGGGAACTGATCAACTTCAGCCCGTCCAGCGCAGCCACTGAGGCACCCAGCCGCGACAGCAGCAGGCTCCGCGCCCTGCGCAGCAGGGTGAACCCCAATCCTTCTTGGTGCTCAGTGGATATGACGCCCTGACGCACCTTTGCGGAGTCCAGGTAGCCCAGCGCAGCGGCCGAATCGTCCCACAGCGCGGCATAGAGCGCCTGCACATAGACAACGGTGGTCCATTGCGGTTGCCCGGGAGCGAGCCCCTCCAGCTCGGCAACCGCCGCACGAACACCGTCCCGATCGAGCGTGCGAATCGAGGCGAGCGCCCGCACCAGCGCTGCGGAGAGCGCATCTTGCGAGTTCAGACCCCGGCGAAACCAGGCCGGCCGCAACGGTTGGCCGCCGCGCTGGCCGTCCCTCTCCGCGCAGCCCAGCAGTTCCAAAGCCAGATCCCGAGTGCCGACGGCACACCCCTCCGCCTGCCGCTGGTCGAGGGTGATTGCGAACTCGGCCTCTGCGACGGCGGGGGCCAAGTCGCCGCGCGCCAAGGAGAGTTGCGCGAGTGCCGAGCGGAACCCGGCCTCCACCGGCCCGCTCGGCGCTCTGCCTTCGTCCCGCCGCTCAGAGATGAAGGCAGCCACCTCCATACCGGTCTTGGCCGCGGCCTCCAGTCCGCTGCTGCCGGGCCCGGCGGGCAGCATGCGCTGAGCCAGCATCCACATCGTGCCGGCCGCGATCGCCGTGTCGGTGCGTGGTGCGTTCGCCCAATGGGAGTGGAACGCCAAACCGTCGGCCACAATGCTGCGCACAAACTCGCCGTCGGATCGGTAGCCCTGGGTAACGGTCGCTCTCGCCGACGCCCAGGCCAGGGTCAATATCGGATTCATCGCTCGCGCTGACCGCGGCAAATCTTCGAACACGGCCCGCACGGCGAGATCGTCGACCGCCTCGAGTGCCGGCAGGTGATCAGACCAGATCCGACCCACGGCCTCCCATGCCTCCAGCAGGATCGCCCAGCGAAGCGCATCGGCCATCAAGGTCGGCTCGGGACCGGCGAACCAGAAGGTCATCAGGCGACGTGCGGCCTGCGCCTCCAGCGCATCGGCCGACGGCTTGGCCATCCCACCCACAATCGGACGCCGGATCGAGAGTGAACTTGGCTGCTCGAGCCAATCTGCGGTACCGGACTCGAGCGCCCACGCCGAAAGCTCCGACCAGGAGCTGGGCAACACCACATGCTGCCCGAGAGCCTCTCGCATGAAGGCCAAGCGGTGCTCGTCCAGTACCAACCAGAGACCCAGAACCTCGCGCATCTGGACTCCATCGGTGATGGGAGCACTCGGCGGAGCATCGATCGCCGGGTGGTCGTTGCACCGGATCCCGTGCACTTCACTCTGATCAATCATCCCGACTCCCCGTGGCTGTACGGCTATGGGGCAGCAGTTCGAGGAAGGAGCGGTGGAGAGTAAGGGTGCATGCTCTCCACCACCCGCCTCGAGGGCCGACATCCAACCGCGAGCCGCTGTGGCGGCCTGCGGGGCGGACCTCGGGCGGACTGTCCGCTCGAACGCCGACACCTCCGGCGCCCACCGAACCGAACCTTGACTCTTGCGAACCGTCCGACCGGCGAGCGACCTTCCCGGCTGCCCCATTGGCCTCAAGCTGGCAGCGACTCAGGGAGTGGGAGATGCGGGAACAACAAGTAGCGCGACGATTGGTACAGGATCGACCGCCCAGGGACTCGAAATTGGTCAGCCCTGGATCTCACCTGGCTCGACCGAGTTCACCGGACCGGTATCGGCGACGGGCCTCGGCGAACCATCTTCTGCACCCTTTCCTAGCCAAAGCCGACGGGAACGGCTGTCAGCACTCACCGGCCACCTAGCGTCCGCCGCAACAGGTCGTGGCCCTCCGCTGCCGTCGCCGGCTCGGCGACCAGGTGTGAGCCATCCAATGGTGCAGCCGGTCAGCCACGCCGAGGACGGTTGGAGGCGCACGGCAATGTCGGAGGCGATTCTGAGTGGAGTGGCCGTCGTCGCCGCTCTTGCCGGAGCGATCTGGCTGATCCTGCACAACCATGCCGATGCTCCCAGCTGGGTCTGCCGCACCTGCGGCGTGGACTTCACCAGCGAGCGTGACGGCATTCTCCACTGCCAGCTGATGCACCCCGCTGAGTTCGCCGAGCAGCAGCGGCCCGGGTCAGCTGGCAGCCTGTGAACGGCCTATAGGTCGCCCGCCTCGCGGGCCAACCGGACCAATTCACTGCGGTTCTTGGCGCCGTACTTCTGGCGTAACGTGACCACCTGCTTGCGTACCGTGTGTGGCGAGAGGTGCAGCCTGGCAGCGATCTCCGGCACTGCTTCATCCCCAACGAGCAGAGGAAGGAGTGAGCGCTCGCGTCGGGTCAGATGTACCTGACCAACGAAAGTGCCCGCACCCACTTCGAGCTCAGCAAGCCGGGCAAGAAGCTCCTCGCCTCGCACGTCGAGCACCGGATCGGTAGCCACGAAAGCGCGGACCAACGCATCGACCGCAGGCTTGGGAAGCAGGGCGATCGGTAGCACCGTCCGGCGATCCACACATTCGCGTACAGCCTCGGCAGCTCGCGACTCGTGCTCGCCGGGAACGTGATCGGCCAGCGTCACTGCAGCCGCCTGGATCACCTGAAGAGCCAACCGGTCGATGTGCGATGTTGCCGGATCGAACAGGCCTTCCTCGACGATCCGTGCGGACGTCTCAAGATCGCCGACCCAGAGCAGGGCGCGGGCCCGCGCAACCCAACGCATCTCGTTCGGGATCCGATCGGCGGCCTGCACAGCTGTCGATCGGGCACCCACCCGTATCAGAAGCTCGCTGCGCGCTCGACGAACCAGTGCCGAGCCGAGCGGCTCATGTGCTTCCACCGAGACCATCGAATGTCGCGTGACTTCCGCATCCAGGGTTCGCAACGCCTCCCAAGGGTCATCCCAAAGAGCCGACTTGAGGGCGCTGACAAAAGCCAACACCGTCCAGCGCGAGGACCCGGACGGCAGCGATCCGATTGCCTCCAGTTGCTGCGAGCAACCCTCACGATCGAGTTCACGCAATGCGCCCATTGCTGCCGCCAGCCGGCCAGCTGTGAGGTCGGGACCCACAAGGTCCAGTGGGCAGTCCGCCAGGACCCAGTCGTCCAGCTCACGCTGCTCCGGGCGTATCTCGGCCCATCCAGCCAACTCTCTGGCCAGCGCGCCGGTGCCAACGGCAACCATCTCGCCGACCCGGCTCGACAGGGCCATCGCGTAGTCCGCTTCACTGATGGTGCGCGCGTAGTCGCCTCCTGAGAGCGCCGCATGGGCCGAAGCCGCCCGGAACGCAGCCTCGACATCCCGGCTGGGCGGCCACCCGGCTGCGCGCTGGCCCTCCATCAGCTCAGCCACGGCAGCCTGGGTGGTCGCGGCAGCAGCCAGGGCCGTCCCGGGAGCCCCTGCCGGAGTGACACGCTGGACAACCATCCATATCGTTCCAGCCTGAGCGGCCGCATCGACGGTGGGTGCCTGACGCCAGCCAGAGTGCAACTCCGTGGCATCGGAGATCAGGTGACGCCGCAGCTCCGATGCTCGGGACGCACGGCCGGCAAGCTCGGCTCGGCAGTGGGCCCAGGCGATGCTGAGGATCGGTGCGGCCGCGCGCGCATCGGCGGGAAGCCCGGCGAGCTGTTCGACGATGGCCGGCTCGCGCCAGGCTGCATGAGAGACGAGATGGTTCACCCAGATTGCGCCGAGCGACTCCCACTCCTCGCAGCTGATCGCCCAGCGGACGGCGTCCACCGCGAACTCCTCGTACGGGAACAGGAGCCAGTAGTCGAGCAGCGACCTACCGGCCGCCGCTCTCTCGGCAGAGGTCACCGCAGACCTCGCCAGGATCCGATCTGAGCGGACGATCTGAGTGCCGTCGGCATCGGTCAAGCCGATCCGGTCCAACCAGCGGCGCACTGCCGGCCAGTCGACGGAGCGTGAGCCTATAGCGGCCCGGGTGAACGCCAGCCTCGATTGATCCAAAGTGGTCCAGCTACCGAGCATGGCGAGCACCTGGCTGGTCACGCCCTCATCGACCGGAGGGGCCATCCAGCGCGAGTGCGGGCTGGGTGATCTCGGTTGGTCGTGCTCTGACGCGGCTCCTGCGTACATGGCGGCTCCCTCGTGCATGGGGTGGGTGGGCCAGCCAGGTGACAGGCCCCCCGGCGTGCAGCTACGGCACACCTGGAACGGGCCCTCTTGACGTTATCCGGCCGAGCTTGCGGCTCGAGCGACCATCAGGTACCCATCTGCGGACCAAGTTCGTTCGGAGGACTTTGCATTTGCAGTGCGGCGGGTTCGATTTACCGGGATTCGAAGGGCGAATTGCGACCATAGGCGGACCAAATGGGTGGCCAAATTGCTTAGCCCGAGCCACAAACATAGCGGCCACTAGGGAGGATAAGTGCGAAGGATACCCTATGAGAACGCTCTCTGAGATCAAGTGAAGGGTCCGGGACGGACCCAAAGACCGCTCTTTGGAGCCATTTCGCCAACCTTGAGTGACCCACACGGCAGGCCTGTAGCCTTAGCTTTCGAGCAGGCCCGCGCAGCCTAGACACTCGGCACCAGTCAGGGCTTCCGCCTGTGGCCCCGCCGCACGGCGGAGGAGATCGCCGGGGAACCTAGGAGTGAACTGATGGGCGGATTGCATGCTCGTCGTCCAGCGCCTGGCGACGGCATCGAGCGCGATGCCGCGGAGGGTCACGCGATCCAGTGCCGCAGTGCCGAATCACGCCGGAGCCTCGACCACACCTGGGCCGACCTGGGTCTCCCCGACTGGATCTCTCGGATCTCGGTCTTCGGAGCGGTGACCAGCCGTGCCATTCGGACGGCGGCCGCTAGCGCCGGCCACCCGCTACGTACGTCCCAAGTCAGAGAGATCCTGCGGTTGCTCGACGAGTCCGGACTTCTGGCGACCACAACCGACGACGGCTCGCTGCGGCGCCTGCGTCCGGGCACCCGACAGGACATGATCGAGACCCTCGAACGAGAGCACGGTGATCTGGGTGGGCTGCGTCGCGCCCTGCTCGGCGCCAGCGCGCGTCTGAGCGGATCCGACCAGCCGACCTTCATTTGGGAGGCATGGGAGGGCGGCGACTGGGCGGCGGTCGAGCAGTTCGTCCTGAACTCGTCGTCGGAGTACGAGTGCGTCGTGGAGACCGACCTCTCCGCGACGATGCAGATCCCCCGGCAAGAGCGTCGACACCGCCCGATCCTGACCGTCGTGTCCTGCATCGTCCGCGCAACCGACCCTCACTCTGGCGACCTCGACCTGAGCCTGCTCACCCGACTGATCCTTCAGGACGCTCGCGAGCTGCACGGAGGCTGGCGAGACCACCCCAGGATCGACGCAGCTGTCGTGGCCGGATCACTGTGGATGATCAGTCAAGCCAGCTCCGATCTGACGAGCTCCAGCCACGAACTCGACGACGCATGGGAAACCCACCAAGAACTGGAAGAGCTGATCCGTAGCGCCAGCCGGGCCGGCCCGCTGCCGTCCGGGCCGTCGCTGGCACTGTTCCACGCTCTATCGTCGGTGGTTGCGGTACTGCGCGCGGATTGGCAAGAGGCCGTCCGGCACGCAGAACCAGCCATGCTGCTGGCACCCGAATGTGGCCCGATCGGATTCGCCGCCGCCAGCATGCTCTCGATTGCCAGCTTCTTCTCCGGCTCCTCGGTCGGACGTGAGCGCAGTGAGCGCTTCTTCCGGAGCCATGGGCTCCACGGCTGCTCCTCCCTCAGCTGGGTGTCGAGCATGGCCGCACTTCCCCGGCTTCTCGGTGCGATCAACGATCTGGATCGCGATGAAGCCCAGGGCTACCTGGATGCCCTCGCCGACTTCGATCCGGCCAGATGGTTCGACGACTCGATGCTCCTGCACTGCGCCGCCGCCAGGGCCGGAATGCTATGGACGGATCCCGAGCGAGCGCTGGCCGCCTTCGACGGGATGGTGAACAACCGCTGGGCGGCGCGGCCTCTCGCCGGACGCGCGCAACTGGTGGTCGGAAGGACCAGAGTGGAGTTGCTGCTCAACGTGGGGGATCTGAACCAGGCCGCAGACCTCCTGGAGACGCTTCGCTCCGTCTACGGGACGAAGCCGTTGATCGGGCTGGATGCCAGGTTGCAGCTCGGTCGCGGGGATGTCGACGCCTCACTCAGCCTGGCCGAGGAAGGCCTCGCCGGGTCCACCAGTCTCCTCGGCCGAGCACACCTGCTTGTCGCCAAGGCGTCCGCGATGATGCTGGGCAACAGCAGCAACGCCGCTATCGACCGCGTCGTCGCTTCGGCTTGCGTGATCTGTGAGGAGATGCGGACGCTGCTTCCCTTCGGGATGGTGCCACGCTCGATGCTGATCGATCTGCTGGCAACTCACGGCTCACACGCTGACGGCCAGCCATGCTTCCTGAAGCACAATCTGACCCCGGCGAGGATCGCCGCACTTCACCAGGCATTTCCCGCCCTGGGTCAGCAGGTCCGGCTCACCCCCCGTGAGCGAACCCTCCTCCCGCTCCTCGCAACCTCGGACACCCTGGGCGAGATCGCCGACCAACTCTTTGTCTCGATCAACACCGTGCGCAAGCAGGTAGCCAAGTTGCGCGAGAAGCTCGGAGCCAAAGACCGCCGCGAACTCCTCACCAGAGCCAGGGAGTTGCGACTATTGCCAGAGGGCCTGGGCTAGCTAGCGAGCCGATCCGCTCTCGCGCCTCACGGCAGGCGACATCGCGCCAGGTGATCACTGACAGTGCGAATCCACGCACCACGCCCAGGGCAAAGTCAGTCCCACCAGCACAGCAGTTCGGCTGCCTACGCTCGAATGTCGCCGGTACCACCGCCTCACCGCGGTCTCCGGCTCATTCGGGGAGCGGGAAACGTCCGGAAGGCAGTTGGCGCGAGAACACTCGTCCCGAGGAGCTCAGGATGCCCAGGACCCGACCACGAGTCGGCGCGATCATCGTCACTCACGGACTGCCAACCGGACTGAGCGACTGCATCACCGACATCCTTCGCGACGACTCCGTGACGGCAATCCTCGTCGTCGACAACGGAGACGAGCCCGCCGCGGTGACGACGGTCAACGAGCTGAAGGAGCTCGACCACCGAGTGAACTGCTTCACCCCGGGCAAGAACCTCGGCTTCGCAGGCGGCAGCAACCTTGGCGTGGCACTCCTACCCGAAGTGGAGTTCGTCTGCCTGGTCAGCCCGCGGCTACGGCTGACGATCAGGCTCTCGGAGCTCTGCCTGGCCGCCCGGCCAGAGTTCGGGCTCTGGGCCGGGATCGTTACGGCGTCCGACACGGGCACGGTCACGAACGTGAGGGCACCGGTGACGATTCGCGGCGAGGTGGTCGGAGCGTTCCTCGGTCATCACCACGGTTGTGCCGCGCCATGCCCGTCGAGCGGCGAGCCTGTTCGGGTGAGCCGGCTCAGCGGCGAGCTACTGTGTGTGCGCCGCTCGACCTTCGAATCCCTCGGTGGTCTCGACGAGAGCATCGAACACCACTATGCGGATGCCGACCTCTGCGATCGGGCCCAACGCAAGGGCGGCGTCTGGCTGATACCCATTGAGGCCGGGCAGCTTCCCCGGAGGTGCCGGGACGGCGTCGAGTGCGCCCAACGTCACCAGGCCCGCGCCGTGAGCCGGGTGCGGTATCTGCGCAAGCTCCAAGGAGAGTGCGCCACGACCTCCGCCACAGCATGCCTACTGGCGATCCTCGAAGCGGTGAGCCGCCTCGCCGAGCCCAACGTCGACTGGCGAGCGAGCGTGGGAATCCTGAAGGTCGAGCTCGCCGAGATCCGGCACCCCGATTCACAATGGGTGCTGCGGCGACCCCGCGGACGAGCAGCCAACCGCCTCTGATTCAGGCTGGCGACGTCCGCAACCTCAGCCGGCCGTGGACCGACGTCCAGACCAACCCTGGGACCACCGCACGGATCCCCCGTGGGCCAATTCCTGTCCACCCGCAGCTGCCGCGAAAACCGCCGCCACATCATGAGCACGGGCCCCGGCAGAGCAGCCACGATCGGCTCTGCCAGCGGCACGTACAGAGCCCGCGCATGCCAGCAAGGATTCTCCACGATGACCGACCTTCGTCAGCCTCTTCACGAGCATCTTGCGCGGGGAATCGCCTCGAGCACCCACTCTGCGGCCGACTGGCCTCCACCGAAACTGATCGACGATCTCCCGCTGCAGCAGATCCTGCTGTCCGATGCTTCCGAGCAGGCCGCCATGCTGCTGAGCCGCACCGCAGCGCTTACCAGCGAGTTGGCTCTGCAGTCGTACGCCGAGGCCTATCACGTGGAGCACACCGCTCGGGAGTGCGCCGAGCGGATCATCGCCGATGCCAAAGAGGAGCGTGAGCGTCTGCTGGTCAGCGCCCGGCAGCGAGCCAACCAGATCGAGGTCGAGGTGTCGCGCACGCTCAGCGACCTGCAGTATCTGGACGCCGTGCGCAGCGGCCAGTTCGCCGAGCAGTTGGACAGTGAGCGCGCCGCCCATCTCGCCGAGTTCGCCGAGTTCTTGACCCGCGCTGCCGCCGAGCTGGCGCGGCTGAGATCGACGGTCGCTTCCGATCTGGCCGCGCACACAGAGCCAGCTGTAGGGGGCCCCGCACCGTCCGGCCACTAGATGCGGGCTGTCCCGCGGGCCAGCGCCACCAACGACCACACCCCAGGCCATATGAACAGCCAGACCCCGGACAGAGCCGGGATCGGTCGGTATCAGGACCAAGGACGGCACGCAGCCTGCACCAAATCCGTACTCTCCCGACCCACGCGCCACGCTCCTGCCCGACGATCTTCATCGCGGCTGTGGCCTGCACCGTTGCCACGGCCGGACCTGGCTGCCCTCCTGCCGGGAGGAACGTGCTTACGGGACCGGCCCGGCCATCATCGAGAGAAGGGGGAGCAGTGACACCGTCGTGCGCGCCAGTCGGCGATGACCGGATGCGCCAGCGGCACCGAGAGGTCCTCTGCCCAGCTCTACTTGCGACTAGCCCGTCGATCGCCGAGCGGCCCAGCGAATGACCACTCCCGTCCGCGTCGGGCTGCTCTGCAGCGTTGGGCAGACACTGGACGCCTTCTTCCCACGCCTTGTTGACCGCTGGGAGCGCGAGCATGGGTGGGCGGTGTTCTGCGCCGCCGGGACCGCGTCGTCCGCCTTTGCCGACGCCGAGGTGATTGCCGGACTGTCCCGCAGACCCGGCCCCCAGTCACTACACACACTGTCCCAGCTCCGCGAATGGGCGAGGCGGAATCGCCTGGACGCGGTGCTGACCAATACTGCAACGGCGTCAGCCGCCGTCCGGCTGGCCGGCCTTGAGGCACCCATCATCTACTTCTGTCATGGTCTGCACTGGAACCGGCGCGGACCCGCATCGTTCATCCCCCGCGTCATCGAAGCGGCGCTTCTCACAAGGACCGCTGGCGTCATCTGCATCAACTCCGACGACGAGCGTTGGTTCTCCCGGCGGCGAGCCCGGAACCTGATCCGGCTCAACGGAGGTGTGGGTGTCGACCTGCGACGGTTCCCCGTGTTGCCGCTCGCCGGGAGCGAAGGACCGCTGCGCGTTGTCTGGGTCGGCGAACTCAGCCAGCGCAAGAACCCCGAGGCAATCGTGCGGATCGCTCGCATCCTGACGTCGCGAGGCATCGAGTTGACCGTGGACGTCCTCGGCGAAGGAGCCCTCGAGCCTCAAATCCGTCGCGCCGTCGACCGCCTGGGCGTCGCGCATGAGGTGCGACTGCGTGGTCGTGTAGACCCCACGCCCTACTACGCACGTGCCGACCTCGTCGCCCACACAGCCCACTGGGAAGGCCTTCCTCGGGTTCTGATCGAGGCATCTGTGTCCGGTCGCCGTGTGGTCGCCTTCGATGTCAAAGGCGTCCGAGACATCCCCGGAGCTGTCCTGGTCGCCGAAGGCGATGACAGCGGATTCGCGGACGCGGTGGAGGAGATCGGCCGCAACCGACGTGTCCAGCCAACCGGCACCGAGCTTGCGCGCAGCGGCTTCTCCGACGAGCGAGCAGCTGATCTGATCGCCGCACATCTGCGAGCGGCCATTGCATCCTGCGTGGGCACTCCAACTCATCGGGATGCCGGAAGGACCAGGCCATGAGCGACGCCAGTTCCGTCGGACACTCGAACGCATCCCCGTCGAGGATGCCAGCAAAGACCCTGCGCGCATTCGTGTTCACTGACGAGCGGATGCGCGAGGCCGGAGAGCGGCTTGAGACTCAGACGGTCCCCACCGGCGCCATGATCGAGCTCGCTCGGCAGGAGGGAATCGAGCTCACCGCCATCGCCCGTCCGTGGCACGGCGACGACGGCTTCTCCATCGATCTGCCCAGCCAGCTTCGTGTGCACGACCTGCCGGACTGGTCGGGGAAGCAGCCAGCCTCAATTGTGCGGGCAGTTGCCGGCCTGGCCGCAGCCAGCCGCGCAGCACGATCTGAGGTAGCGGTGCTCGTACTCCCAACGCTGTCAGGCATCGTGGCAGGAGCAATTCTGGTGGCACGACCGTCCCCACGCCGCCGTGGCATCACTGTCACGGTGAACCGCGGCAGTCTCGGTCCCGTCGATGGAGCACTGGCCGGCGTGCTCCCGCGTTGGCTGACTGGCCTCGTCCTGCGAGCGCTCGGACGGACAATCGGCACCATCAACGCACGAGCCGCCACCGCCACCTATGTGTCGCCGGCCTTGGTTCCCTCACCGTCACCTCGCAACGCGGTGATCGCACCGGAGATCGACTGGACGGGGCTCGAACTCGCGACCCCTGGGGGAAGCCGGGATCGACGTCGAGCGCTCTTCGTCGGAAGACTCGAACCAGAGAAGGGCTGCCGGCTCGCCGTGGAGGCATTCAGTCGGGTCAGCACGCCGGGGGTGGAACTCATCGTTGTCGGCGCCGGCTCTCTACTAGAGGAACTGCAACACCGCGCCGCCGAACTCGGGGCTCGCGTGAGTTTTGTGGGGCCACTGAGCCATCAGCGGGTCTTGGCGGAGATGTCGAGGGCTCACGTGTTGCTCGTTCCCTCAGAGCACGAGGGTTTCGGCCTCGTCGCCTTCGAAGGAGCAGTGCGGGGCTGCCTCGTACTGCACTCCGGTGTCGATGGACTCCCGGAGGCGACAAGAGGCGCATCCAACGCCGTGACCGTTCGGGGAACCGACCCGGTCGAGTGGGCAGCGTGCATCGAGGCTGCATTCGCTGCGCCGGTTCCAGCCACACCTCTGTCGCCTGAAGCACTCCACGTTCTGCGCCGCCGCAACGGCTGGCACACCCTCACCGAAGCCGTGATCGACGCGGTTGCCGACGGACGATCATCATGAGCGAGCAGGCTTGGCGATCGAATCAGCCCACGAACGTCTCTGCCCCGTCAGCAGAAGACGTGAGCCAGTCGCCGTCGGGCGCCCGGCTCACACCCGGCTCAGCCGAGGCAGCACTGAGTGTCGTCATCGTGGCGTATCGGCACCCGGAGCTCCTCGAGGAGTGTCTGCACTCGGTTGCCGCTCACAATGATCTCGGTACTCGCCTTGAGGTGATTGTGGTCGACAACTCTCCGGCACCGGGATTGGTGCCCTGGCTGCGGACCGAGTTCCCCTGGGTTCACTCGGTACCGAACCCGAACCTCGGGTTCGGCCAGGCGAACAACGTCGGCTGCCAGCTGTCCCACGGGGAGTACCTCTGCTTCCTCAACCCCGACACCGAGCTGATCGAACCCACTTTTGGATACGTGCTCGCAAGACTGCGACAGTCCGCCTCGATGGCCGCGTGTGGCGTGAGGCTCCTCAAACCCGATCGGAGTCAAGCGATCTCGTTCTTCTGGACCGATAGCGGCGGGATCCTCCGGTCCGTTACTCAGCACGCGCTGCAGGCACTCGGCCTGTTCATCCCGGGGCTGATGTGCACATCCGGCGCTGCGCTCTTCGTTCGCACAGCCGCCTTCATCGAGTGCGGCGGGTTCGATGAGCGGATCTTCATGTACAACGAGGAGCCTGACCTGTCCCGACGGCTTCGCGCCCGAGGCTATCGATGGGGGTACTTGCCCGGACGATCGATAGTCCACCATGAGGGAGGTACGGCCGATGGGGCCTTGGACTCGATGTCCCGCCGCGTCGACTCCCTACACATCTACTGCTCGAAGTATGGGCTGTCCTATGAGGGCCGTCTTCGCGCGGAGCTCCGCTACCTCACCCTCAAGTGGATCGCGCTCAGACTGCTCGGTCGGGATCATCGGTCAGCTCAGCTCCAGCGAGCACTGATCCGCCGCAATCTCAACCCGCAACCCGGGCGATGATCAAGCCGTCAGGATTGCGCTGCATCGCGAGCAGGCGTTCGCCGCGATTGAGATCGAGGGATGCCCTCAGGCCGAGGGGCCTCAGATGACGATCGCCATCCTCGCCCCCTTGTGGGTGCTCAATGTCGTCTACGGACTGGCGGGACGGTGCAACCGCGCCGCATCAGCCGCACTACTCGGGGCACTGATCCTGGTATCGGCAGGGAACAGCAACAATCTCGATAGCGCCAACTACGTCGTCACCTACTACGAGCTGGCTGGATACGACCTCCAGGGCATCGAGCCAGGGTTCATCGCGGTGATGCGCGGGGCCCGGCTCCTCGGCCTCGATTACGCAGGATTCCGGATGATCTGCGTTGTCGTCACCTTGGCGTCGATCTACGCTGCAGTTCACCGACTTGGCGGCAACACCAACTACGCCTTGGCTTGTTACACGCTGTATCCGTTCTTCTTCGACGCGATCCAGCTTCGCTACTCCCTTGCCTCAGGAATCGCTCTGCTGGGGATCGCGGAACTTGTCGCCGCGCGACGCCACAATCTTCTCCGCTTCCTGGTCCTCATCCTCGCCGCAGCGAGTCTTCACTGGATGACGGTCATCTACCTGCTCTTCCTCGCAGCTCGACTCCATCGCCCGGCCGTGCTGCGACTGCTGGCTGCGATCGGAGTGGGACTGTCATTCTTCGCCGCAGCCTACGGTGAAGGACTCGGCTGGATCGGCTCGGCGGCGAGCGATCTCGGCGGCATTGGGCGCCGAGCCTCCTACTTCGAAACTCGAGCCCAGCTGGGGTTCTTCCTTCTCGCCGGCTTCCACATCGCCATGATTGCGCTGGCCCACCGCCTGGTACGTCTGCTCCGCCCCGAGGCAGACGCACCAGCTGTCGCCCGCGAACCCACCGAGCTATCGGCTGCCGAGCATATCTACAGCTTCCTCGTGGCCAGCCTGCTGCTCCTTCCGCTCTACGCGCTGAATATCAACTTCTGGCGACCCACCCGTGGGATCGTCGTCGCCCTCGTCGCCCTGATCGGAGCTCAGCAACTCACTCCCGGCACGGACCGGCAACGGGTCGCGCTCCGGGTATGGGGGGCTTTCCTGATCGTCGCGCTCTTCGTCGCTCAGCTGCTGCCGATCTGGGATGGCGCAGTGATGCCGTTCCTGGTCGACAACTGGCTGATCGACGCCTACTTCGCCTGGTAACAAGCCCACAAACCGGAGGGATTCATGCGGCTTCACAGCATCGGTGCCGCCATGCGGCAATACGGATGGACAATCATCAACCGGGCGCAGGCAAGCCCATTGGTGCACGTTCGGACTCGAGCACCCCTGCTGCGAGCATTGGGCCTGGAAATCGACAGGAATGCCGGCGTTGCCGAAGGGGTGTACATCGGCGGCAGAAACCTGCGCATGGCCAAAGACTCGTTCATCAATGTCGGCGCCTTCATCGACGGATGCGACTCAGTCGTGCTCGGTGAAGGAGTCCGAGTCGGGCCCTACGCGAGGATTCTGACGGGCAGTCACCAGTACCACAACTCCGTCCTGCGACGCCGGGTCAGCGAGCCGGTGGTGGCTGCGGGGGTCCGGATCGAGCGCGGAGCGTGGATCGGGATGGGAACCACGATCCTGCCGGGGGTCACGGTGGCAGAGGGCTGCATCGTCGGCGCGGGTGCCGTCGTCGTCTCCGATACCCAACCCAATGGGCTGTATCTCGGGGTGCCCGCCAAGCGCGTGAAAGACCTGCCAATCGATGAGGACGAGCCGGCAGAGTTCTAGCCGGCCCCGGTCGGCGAGGCGTCTCGGCGATACCACAGCTGGCCGCTGGGTTACCCCGGGGACGCCTGACCGGACTGCGCCAAGAGACCCCCGCTTCGATAGTTGTCTCGGAACGCGATACTCAGTTTGGCGAAGGAGCCTCGTCGTGGCCTCGACGGAAGGAACGCAGCCAGGCAATAGCCTGAGCAACCTCGGCTCGTCGCCGATGGAGGACGAAGCACACAACCAGAAAGAAGCCCGCCTCGGCCCAAAGGGCCGGGAGCGCCACCCCGAGAACGGCGAACACCGCCGCCGCCGCGACATCCTGTAGCTGGTATCTCCATACCGACACCTGCAGAAGGCGCGTGACCAGGTACTCGCTGTAAGCCCAGCGACCAGCAACCAGGACAGTGATCGAGACCACCGAAAGGTTGATCGAGTGGACAACGAAAACCGTGAGGAGCGTGCTCAGCGCGCTGAGTAGGAGGAAGACAGCATTCCTCCGCAGAATCCCCGCCTCATCTCGCAGGGCCTTCTGAAAGGGACTCACAATGATCGCCATCATCCCCTCGAAGAGCACCACGGGAAGCAGGATCGGGAGAAATGCGAGCCCCTGCGCATACTTGGGAAGCCACAATCCAAGGATCCACTGCAGCGGCAGACCGACCAGCATCACGACGAGCGCACCCGAGCTGAAGACCATCCGCATCGACACGTATACCCGAGGTAGCACGGAGGCGCTCACCCGACGCAGGGAAGGAAACACCACGCCACCGATTGCGCTCGAACAGCTGATGGCCAAAGTGGCAATGCTGAGAGTCAGCGAGATGGTTCCGAACACGGCCACCGACCAGGCCCGCTCGATGCCGAGCCGAACGGTCGAAATCATCGCCATGCCGGCGAACCCGGCGAGCATCAGCTTGCAACCGGCCGCCATGTTGTGGCGCGCTTCGGGGAAGGCGACGTGCCATCCCGCCCAACCTGAGAAGACCAGCGCTCGAGCCCGCCAGATGGCGTAGCAAGCGGAGGCGGACTTCGCCGCCAAGTCGGCCAGCAGTATCTGGCGAAAGTCGCGAACTCCCAGCGCCAGGAGGACGCTGACGAGAACGACGAAGACCAGCGATTCCAGCGCCGCCACCCCGGAGTACTCACGAACCCTGCGGGTCGCCTGAAAGGTGAACTGGATGAAGGTACGAGCTCCGACAACGGTGACCGCGGCAAAGAATGCCCAGGCAACCGCCCGCTGGCCCGCATCAGGGATGAATGCGGACCCTATCGCCCCGACAGTCGAAACCACCGCCTGCAGTGCGAGGAAGACAACGAACTGCCGCCCGATCCCTTTGTCTCCGATCTCTTGCTCGGACAGCCCGCCGTAACGAAGCAGGACACCATCGGTCCAACCGAGCTGGAAGACTCCGACGAACGCGACATAAAGCAGGTAGAGCTGCCAGTGCCCGAACTCCTCGACGCCAAGGATCTTCGGCAAGAGCAGGGCAGCCATCGCCGCGACAACCAGAGACAGCAGGTTCGCACCAGTGGCCATCACCATTCGTCGGGCAATCGAGTCATGGCCCCTCAATGCGACGCGTCCTCCTTCACATCGGAGGCCAGAAGGCCTGCGCTCACCCACACTGAGCTAGGCCCCGTCGTCCGAGGCTCGAGCAGAGCCGGCGGGATTGCGACTCGGACGGTGATGACCGCAGCGAGTCCCATCGGCGCTCATGCCCACACCCCTGGAACACCCTTGACCGTGGCGTGGGGCGGAACATGTCTGGTCACCACCGAGCCGGCACCGAGGATCGAGCCCTCGCCCACCGCCAGGTTCTGCAGCACAGTTGCGGAAGCGCCGATCAGCACGCTCGCACCGATTGCCACCCCGCCGGAGATGACCGCGCCGGGATTGACCGAGACGAACTCCTCCAGGACCGCATCGTGGCCGATCGTGGCGTTCGGGTTCAGATGGACGAAGCGTCCGAGCCGGACGTGATTCGACACTGCTACCCCGGCACAGATCACCGACCCGGCTCCCACCTGGGAGTTGGCCCCGAAGGTCGCGGACGGATGGATCGCGGTGAACGCCTGGACCCCGGCTCGAGAGAGCTGCTCGGTGATCCGGCGACGCACGGCGGGGTCGCCGATCCCGAGCACGTACCGCGACCGGGGCGCCGAGTTCCTCGCCCATTCCTCGACCGAGCCCAGATACTGAATCCGCTGAGCGGCCAGCCGACTCAGGTTGCGCGTCGGATCGTCATCCACGACTCCGAGAATCTCCAGCTGCCTCCCATTGGCACGCATGGCCTCCAGCACGTCGAGGCATTCGCGGCCGAATCCGGACGCCCCCACGACGACCACACGTTCAACCGGCATCGACGGCTCCCCGGGCTGCACCGTGGAACTCGGCCATCGTCACGTGGCCCTCTGCATTGATTCCCTCGCGCCGAACAACGGCGAGCACTGTCTTCACCAGAATGCTCAGGTCGAACCAGAGCGAGCAACGTTCGACGTACTCAACGTCCATCTCGAGCTTCTCGTCCCAGGACAACAGGTTGCGACCAGAGGCTTGAGCGAGTCCGGTGATCCCTGGCCGAACCTCGTGCCGGCGCGCCTGCCGTGGGCTGTATCTGGGCAGGTAATCGACCAGAAGCGGCCGCGGCCCAACCAGGCTCATGTCGCCGCGCAGCACGTTGACGAAGGTCGGCAGCTCGTCCAGGCTGGCCGATCGGAGGAAGCGGCCAAGCCGCGTGAGCCGCTGCTCATCAGTGATCCGTCCCGCTGCGTCATCCACTGCGAGCATGGTGCGGAACTTCACAAGCTCGAACACTCGTCCGTCCTTGCCGGGACGCTCCTGGCGGAACAGGACCGGATGGCCCATCCGGACAAGAATCAGCGCCGCCACGACCAATTGGATCGGCAGCGTCACGATGAGCGCGGCGATGCTGGCGAGGAGGTCGACCAGCCGCTTCGCCACGGCGTAGCCGGCTCCACCGGTCACCGAAACCGCCTCAGGAAGTGACCGATCGTCTGAAGTACTCGCTGCTGCGCGGCAGCGTCCATGTTCGACCCGCTCGGCAGCGTCAACCCCGTCATGAACAGCCGCTCAGAGGTGCCGTTCACCTGCGCACCGCAGCCGGAGAAGACCGGCTGCAGATGCATCGGCTTCCACAGCGGACGCGACTCGATCTGCTGCTCGCGCAGCTCGGCGGCCAGCTGTTCGGGCCGCCAGCCGGTCACATCGGACTCGACAAGGATCGCGGTGAGCCACTGGTTGTCCTCGGCATCATTCGCCCCGCCGAAGATCGACACACCCTCGACCGGCTCGAAGAGGTCTCGGTATTGCGCGCGGATTGCGCGCCGACGCTCAAGCATCCCGCTGAGCCGAATCAGTTGGGCCCGACCCATCGCAGCCAGCAGGTTGGACATCCGGTAGTTGAACCCGATCTCCTCGTGCTCATAGTGAGCGACGGGTTGGCGGGCCTGAGTGGCGAGGTGGCGCACTCGTGCAGCGAGCGTTGCGTCGTCGGTGAGGAGTGCGCCGCCACCCGAGGTGGTCATCACCTTGTTGCCGTTGAACGAGACCGCAGCCGCCCGCCCGAAAGACGCCGCCGGGAGCCCGCCACGGGTTGCGCCGAGGGACTCCGCGGCATCACTCAGGACCGGGATACCCAGCCGATCCGCAAGCGCGCCGATCCGCTCATGGTCGACAACCTTGCCCAGGAGATCTACCGGAAGGATTGCGGCCGGCGTCCGGCCCTGCGCGATCAGGTCTGCGACCGTTGCCTCCAGCAACTCCGGATCGATGTTCCCGTCCGAACCCGAGTCCACGAAATACGGCTCGGCTCCGGAGTAGACGATCGCGTTGGCCGTGGCCGCGAAGGTCATCGAGGAGGTGACCACGACATCTCCGGGACCGACTCCGAGAGCCAGCAGTCCGAGGTGCAGCGCGGCGGTCCCCGACGACAGAGCCACCGCATGTTCGCGACCGCAGGTCCGGGCCAGATCGGCCTCGAATCCGTCCACTTCTGGGCCGAGCGGTGCAACCCAGCCGGACCGCAGCGCACGAACCAGATGCAGCTCCTCCAGGGCACCGACGTCTGGAGGCGACAAGTAGATCTGGGCCATCAGGATGCCGCCCGACTTCCCAAGACACTCAACTCGCCCAGCTCGTCCGACTCGGAGAAGTCGCGTCGTCGCCAGCGTCGTAGGTAGTGCTCCGCGTCGAGATTCTCCAGTCGGACCGGCTGCGACTCCACGTGGAAGATCCGCTCATGGCAAGTCCGCGCATAGTCCTCGGCGTCGGCGGACAGCACCTCATGGAGCTTCTCGCCGTCCCGCAGCCCGGTGTAGACGATCTTCACGTCGCGCCCCGACATCGAGATCATCCGGCGAGCAATCTCCAGGATCCTGACCGGCTCGCCCATGTCGAGGATCATCACCTCGCCGGTCTGGCCGATCCCGCCAGCCTGCACAACAAGCTCGCACGCCTCCGGGATCGTCATGAAGAAGCGGGTCGCCTCTGCGTCGGTGACCGTGATCGGACCGCCCTCAGCGATCATCCTCTGGAACAGTGGCAGCATCGATCCTCTGCTGCCGAGGACGTTCCCGAACCGCACCGACAGATACCGCTCACCACTGAACTGGCCGGCTTGTGCAGTAAGCCGCTCGGCGAGGTGTTTGGACGCCCCCAGCACGCTCGTCGGATTCGCCGCCTTGTCCGTGGAGACGTTGACGAAGACCTTCACTCCGACCGACTGCGCTGCGGCGAGAACGTTGTGAGTGCCGACGACATTGGTCTTCCACGCCTCGTCCGGATACTGCTGAAGCATCGGCAAGTGCTTCAGCGCTGCAGCGTGGAAGACCACTTCCGGGCGACGCTGAGCGAAGATCTGGCCGAGCGCCTCGCCATCTCGAATATCGGCAAGAACCACCTCGGGGCCGTCGAGCAGACCATTGCCGAAGACGGCGAACTGGGCCGACTGGAGGCCTGTCTCATCGCGATCCAGCATGATGAGCTCCGCTGGTTCGAAGCGGTAGATCTGCCGGCACAGCTCCTGACCGATCGAGCCGCCGGCGCCGGTGACCAGGACTCGCCGCCCGGAAAGGTAGCCGGCGACTGAGGCTACGTCGGTATCCACCGGCTGGCGTCCGATGATGTCTTCGATCGACAGGTCACGCAGGTCGCCGACCTGGGTTTCCCCAGCGAGTATCTGGCTCAGCGGCGGCAGCACCTTGACCTTGATCCCGAGTGGCGAGGCGAGGCCATTCACCTGTGTCAGCAGCGTCGAGTCGGCCTTGGCGATCGCCACCACCAGCACCTTGGCTCCGGTCGCATCCGCGACCCGGGCCAGATCGGCCAAGCCGCCCAGCACGTCGACATTGCGGATCCGGGCGTGGCGCCTCCCCGGGTCGTCGTCCAGCAGCCCCACCGGACGATAGGGCGAACTGGCATCGGTGTTCATCCGACTGACCAGGTACGTCCCCATGTCACCGGCACCGAAGACCAACGCGGGCTCCGCAGTGCGGGACTCGGCCCTGGACTCCCGACTCAGGCGAGCGGCGTAGCGGATCGAGAACATCAATAGCAGAGCGATCGGCAGCGCGATCAGCATCGTGCTGCGCGGTACGTTCATCGAAAAGCCGAGGGGCCAGACCGCGACGAAGCTCCCGACGCCGCTGACCACGGCCGCATACGACAGTGCCCGGACCTCCTCGAAACAGCCGTACTGATAGCGACCTTGGTAGAGCTTCAGAACGAGTCCGATCAGGCCCTGGCAGATGCCCGCAAGCAGGATCAGCCACAGCGTCGCCAGCGGATCGACGCCGACGAAGGAAAACTCCAACCTCAATGCCTGGGCGACACAGATGGCCACCGCCCAGGAGCTGGCATCAAGAACCCACTGACCCAGGTGTCGCAGTTCCGGCCGAGAAGTTGCGACACTCACCGGTGCCCACCACTCTTGGCCGCCGAATACACCGCACGAACACTCATGATCAGCCCCATTCCCATTACGACTCCCCCGTGGGCGATCCATCCGGCACCCTCAAGCCATGGGAGGGCGACGTGGGCCGCAGACATGCCGACTATTGGGCAGATCGAAGAATTCCGGGCCTGAGTGAGGACGCTTGGTGCGCCAACACATCCCGTAGTTGGTACAGGCGCGGCCAGGCCATTGACACTGCGATTTCTGGTGTCATGCCCGCCGGAGGTGACACCTCTTCGCTGCTATTCACCGGAAAAGACCTGGGCTGGTGAGATCGGCTCGGCACGGTGTCCCTCCCGCCTCACCGAGTCGTCCATCGTCAACACCGAGTCCTTGCTCGCGCTGACATAGGAGCGGTAGTTGTAGCGGTACCTGGAACGCCCATAGCCGCTCACCTTGTCCGGGAGTTTGTTGATCACCACTCCGAGCACATTGGCATCCACCGCCTCGAGCGACTTCAGCGCCGTTGCCAGCTGATGGCGAGAGATGCAGGCAGAGCCAACAACCACCAGGGCGCCGCCGACCAGCCGCGAGATCACAGCAGCATCGGTCACGGGCAGCAGCGGCGGTGAGTCGAGAATCACCATGTCGTAGCGGGCAACCGCCTCAGCGAGGATGTCGTGCATCGCCTGCGAGCCCAGAAGCTCCGAGGGGTTCGGTGGAATCTGGCCGCCCGGAAGCACGTGCAGATTCCCGATGCCGACCGCCCGGACGGCATCGGCGAGCTTCGCCTTTCCGATGATCACGGCGGTCAGCCCCGGAGACTCATCCACCTCCATCAGGCGGTGAATACTCGGCCGGCGCAGGTCGGCGTCGATCACCAGGACCGACTCCCCTGCGTCGGCAATCGCGGTGGCCAGGTTGAGCGCGGTCGTGGTCTTCCCCTCGCCGGGGATCGTCGAGGTGACCACCATTGAGCGCCCGCTCTCATTGAACTTCAGGAACTGCAGGTTCGTCCGCAGCCGTCGGTAGGCCTCGGCTCTGACGGAGTGCGGGTTCGTCGTGAAGACCACCGGGTGAAGCCGAGTGTCGGGATCAAGGTTGACCACCCCGATCACTCCATTGGGACCCGCCTCAGGGACGTCCTCGATGGTGACCACCCGGGTGTCCAGACGGCTACGCAGCATGGCCTGACTGAAGCCGAGTAACGCCCCCAGAAGCAGCCCCAGCAGGATGTTCTGCAGGACCTTCGGCGACTTCCACGACTGCGGCACTCGAGCCCGCTCGACCACCGTCGCCTTCACCGCGTCCCTGCTGCTCGTCCCCGCCGGCGACAGCTCCGCCACTGCGACTGTGAGTTCGTCGGCGATCGCGTTGGCGATATTCGCCGCGGCTTGGGGGTCGGTGCTGGTCACCTCGAGATCGATGATCGCGGTGTCGTTGGGAGCGCTGGCGCTCACTGACTGGGCCAACACTTGAGAGTCCATCGGCAAGCCGAGCTTCGTGATCACCGGGTCCAGCACGATCGGCTTCTCGGCCAGCATCGCGTAGGAGGCGACCTGATTGCGGGCGAACACCGAGCCCTGCTGCAGTTCGCCGGCAGAGCCGCCGCTCTGAACGGTCAGGAACACCGCGGCCGTCGCGCCGTACACCGGGGTGACCAGATAGGACGCGCCCGCCCCCGCCCCTGCACCCACGATCAGGACGACCAGAATGCTCTTCCAGTAACGGCGGAACAGGTCCAGATAGGCCTTCAACTCCACTGCAGCCAACTCCCAGATTCATCGGACGTGAGGACGTGCCAACGCGTGCAGCGCTGCAGGGACCCTCCGGTTTCCGGCCCAGGTCGCCAGCACGCCAGCGTCTGCCGTCAGTGTGATTCACCGCCCGCTGAGTCCAGTTCAGCTATGCAAAGTCCCGCCAGCTTTGGTGCACCTACTGGTCAAGTAGATGGTCATCGTGTCCCGGGGTCGGCCGGTGCAGCTCGGATCAACCGGGCCCTCCGTCCCGCCGTCAGGGCGAGTCGACATCGGCACCATGCCCGAGGAAGCCGGCCAGCGAGTCATCGCCGATCGCGGAGGCCAGGGCCGCCGTCTGCTTGTCGTCCACCACGTCGATCGACTGGCCGGTCGGCGACCGTCCGTAGCCTTTGATCGGCAGCTGCATCGTCACCACGCTTCTGCTGTCGTCCAGCCGGAGGCTGCCGGCCAGTTCGACGATCGCCTCATTGGTCAAGGACGCATCGACGGTCACCAGTCCGCTCAGCCGCTCGAGCGCCGCAACCAGATCACCCGGATCGGACAGCGCCTGTCGCGAGAAGAGGGTGGCGGCCATCGCTTTCAGCACCCGACGCTGCCGCTCAGCCCGGCCCAGATCGCCGCCGACAAGGCCGTGACGCTGCCGCACGAAGGCGAGTAGTTCGTCGCCACTGAGTCGGATCGATCCGCGTGGGAAGCGGTAGCTGCCGACGATGGACGTCTCGGAGTTCCACACGGTGATCGGGCCGAGCTGCTCGCTCAGCCCTAGCAGGCCGTCGAAGTCCAGCCAGGCGGCATGGTCGATGTGAACGTCGAGGAGCTTCTCGACGGTTCGGACCGCCAGCGGCATCCCGCCGAAGGCGAAGGCGGCATTGATCTTGTTCCTGCCGTGACCCGGGATCGGCACATAGAGATCTCGTGGCAGAGAGATCAGGTATACCGCCCGCCGATCGGCCGGAATGTGCCCGAAGATCAGGACGTCGCTGCGCGACGCCCCGCCGTCGGCAGCGTCGGTGCCGGCGACCAGGAAGTCGAGCGGCTGGCCCGGTGGCTGCGGCAACGTAGCGGCTGACTGCGGGGGCAGCAGGTCCGGATCGCGGGCGATCCCAGACAGCAGGCTGGTCGCCTTCCAGACAACCGCACCTGCGATGAGCGCGACAACCAACACACCCGAGAGCAGGACGATCAGCAGGATCCGGCGGCGTCGCCGTCGCACCGGGAGCGGCTCGACGCGCGCCGGAAGTACTTCGAGGTCGGTGAGCAAGACATCCTCCCGGGCAACTCGCTGCGTGGGTGAATGCTGAGGCTACTTTTCGGCCGGAGGGCCGAAAACCTCCACCTCAACCAGCCACGGGACCAATCCTCGAGCGATTGACGATCCCGCCGCGAATCGCTTCGACTCCTGTCGAACCCGTCTCCGACGGCGCGCGACGGCCGTGGGTGATCATGGTTGTGATGGTCCTGTGATGTTGCCGTGAGGCTGGCGAGACATCCAGGACGCAGGCTGGTTGCGAGGTCGGAAATCCCGACCGGCACGAGGAGAAGCTCGACATGAGTCGCTTGACCCCCGCCCTCATCGGCGTTGCCACTGCGGCGGCGGCGAGCGCGGTCAGTGGCTGCGCCATCATCGACGCGTCCGCCGTCCCGGGCGGACCGGTGCCGTCGGCAGTACCGGTGGCCCAAAAGGTCTACCTGAACGAGTGCGGCCACGAGCTGGTCTCCGAGCCGGGCACCTTCACGCTGACCTGCGCGGATGCCGGTCAGACACTGCAAGGCCTGACCTGGACGGGCTGGAGCACACCGGAAGCCATCGCCGCCGGAACCGAGGTGGTGAACCTGTGCACGCCGAACTGCGCGGCCGGACGGGTGGTCAGCATTCCGGTGGAGGTGCGTGCCTCGCGGCTGGTGACCGGGAAGTCGGCGATCGCCTACACGCAGCTGACTGTGACCGTGACCGGTCGGCTCCCCGCCGGGCTGAGTTCGCCAGAGGACTTCGCCCTCGACACCCCCGACACCAACCACAAGACACAAGGCGGACAGTAACGATGGCCATCTCAACTCTGCAGCGCGCCCTGCTGATCGTCCCGATGGCGATCGCTTTGGCCCTGGGCGGCTGTGCGGCAGCCCCGCCACAACACCGCCACAACGGGACTCCGGCCAGCAGCGCGGTAGTGGCGGCACCCCGCCCGAGCAGCTCATCCACGGCCGGATCGCGCGCGACCCCGTCCAACTCCCCCAGCTCACTGGCCACGAGCCCGGCGACACCGCCGAGCACAAGCCCGGCGACACCGCCGAGCACCAGCCCGAGCAGCTCGCCCAGCAGCGTGGCCACCCTGCCCGCCTTGCCGAGGCAGTCCTCAAAAGTGAACTGCCGCAAGGCGAAGTGCATCGCGCTGACCTTCGACGACGGCCCCGGGCCCTATACCCTCCACCTACTGAAGGACCTTCGGGCCGCAGGCGTCCGATCCACCTTCTTCATGGTAGGAACCCAGGTGTCGGCCCGTCCGGAGGTTGCCCATGCCGTCGCCGCGGACGGTAACGAAATCGGAGTGCATACCTGGGATCATCCGAACCTCACCCGGCTCAGCGCGGCCCGGATCGATCAGGAGATCACCTCGACCGCGCGGGAGATCGAAAAGGCGTCCGGCTTCCATCCCCGTTTCCTGCGTCCGCCGTACGGCGCGATGAATGCCCGAGTGCATGCGGTCGCCGGCAAGGATGGCCTGGCGATGGCTCTGTGGAGCGTCGACACCTTGGACTGGAAGACTCGCAGCACCTCGAAGACTGTGGAGGCTGCGCTCGGCGGCGCTCGGCGGGGCGAGATCATCCTGCTGCACGACATTCATCCCTGGTCGGTGGCGGCGGTGCCACAGATCATTCAGGGACTGCGCACGCAGGGGTACACCCTGGTCACGGTCAGCGAACTCCTCGGCAAGGTGAAGCCCGGCCACGCCTACTCCCGCCGGTGAGTTGAGCCGGGTTCGCCGGAGCCTTCGTCCCGTCAGGTAGAACTGAGTCATGACATCGCCGGTGGTGCTGCTCGTAGAAGACGACGCGGATCTGCGGCTGACCACCCGCCTGGTGCTCGAACGCCAGGGCTTCACAGTGGTCACCGCCGAGGACGGGGTGGACGCCCTCGACCGCCTGCGCGACCACAGCGTCGATGTCGCCGTCGTCGATGTGCTGATGCCGCGGATGGACGGGCTGACCCTGCTACGTGAGCTTCGGAACTCCGCAGCACATGCCGAGCTTCCGGTGCTGCTGCTCACCGCCCGGGATCTGCCCAGCGACCAAGTCGGCGGCCTGGACGCCGGCGCGGACGACTACGTGGTCAAGCCCTTCGATTCGGCGGTCCTGGCGGCTCGGATCCGCGTGCTCCTGCGCCGCCGAGGCCCGGCGTCAGCGCCGACCTGGCATCAACTCGGCGAGCTGCGGATCGACCGTGACGGCATGGTTGTCGAGCGGGACGGACAGCCGATCGAGCTCAGCGCCACCGAGTTCCGGCTGCTCGACGCGCTACTCGACCATGCTGGCCAGGTGCTGTCCCGCGAGCAGCTTCTGCATCTGGTCTGGGGCAGCGCAGACTGGGGCGAGCCGCGAGTGGTGGACGTCAACGTCCAGCGGCTGCGCGCCAAGATCGGCGCGCAGAAGATCGTCACCCTGCGTGGCAGCGGCTACAAGCTCGTCCGATGAGTCTGTCGAAGATCCCCTGGTGGCGATCCCTGGGGTCGCGGATCGCCCTGGCTGTGGTTGCCGTCACCGTGACCGTCCTGCTGCCGGTCGGTACCTATGTCGACTATCAGGCTGCGGTGGACGCCCGGGAGCGGCTGCGCGCCGATACCCTCAACCGGCTCGACACCGCCAGCGCGCTCTTCCGATCCTTCGGGCAGCTGCGCTACTCCGCCACCACCGACCCGGCGCTGGTGCCCAGTGCCGTGCGCCAGGTGCCGATCGGCCAGCGGGAGACCTATTTCGACAATGACACCATGTGGGCGGTCGAGCGGCTGAGTCCGGAGCAGATTCTCGCAGTGAGCAGCAGTGCAGCCACCCTGCGAGAGCAGCGCGCCCAGCTCGAACGCAGCCTTGGCATCGCCGGCCTGGCGGCGGCGGTGTTGGGCGGCAGCCTGGGGTGGCTGGCCGGCTCCCGGCTCTCCCGCAGGGCCCGCCGCGGCGCCGCGGCTGCACTGCGGATCGCCGCCATGGAACCCGGCGTCACCGCAACCCAACCTGGTCGCGACGAGGTCGCCGCGCTGACTCGGTCGGTCGATCAACTGGCCGACGCCCTGAACGGCCGGATTGATCGCGAGCAAGCGTTCACCGGCTATGCCGCACACGAGCTGCGGACGCCCGTGACGGCACTGGTCAGCGCCGCCGAACTGCTCGGCGATGACGAGGCCAGCCAGCTGGTCCGCGGCCAGGTGAGCCGCCTGCGGGTACTGGTCACCGACCTGCTGGAGATCTCCCGCCTCGACTCCGACGAACCCGCCCAGCTGACGCCGTCCGACGCAGCCGAGGCGGTACGGGCCAGTCTGGCCGCCACTGCGGCCGGCGGTTTGGTGCAGCTCGTCGTCACATCGTCCGAGCCCGTTCTGATCGAGCAGCGCCGACTGGACCGAGTGCTGGCCAACCTGATCGCGAACGCGCAGCGGCACGGACGCCCACCGGTGCTGCTCACCGTCAGCGGCGCCCGAATCAGCGTGGAGGATCACGGCCCCGGCTTCCCGGGCTGGCTGCTCAGCGGCGGCCCCCGCCGCTTCGGAGCCGACGGACCGACCCGCGGACATGGCCTGGGTCTGGCGATCGCCCAAGCTCAGGCGACGGCGATGGGCGCCACTTTGAGCTTCGCCAATCGTGGCGCGGACGGTTCCGCAGGCCGCGGGGCCGTCGTCGTGCTGAGTCTGGCCACGCCGTCGGGATAGCCGAGGACGACCGTCCGGGCCGGTCGTCGTTCAGTCCGGCTGCGTGGCCTGGGCCGTCGCAGCTGGCACTCAGCCGAAGCTGATCTCGTTCCCAGCCGCATCGACGGCCTGGATCCGGAAGCTCTCCGCGGCCAGATCTGCGCTCAGTGTGGCCGACGCACCGTCCTTGCGCCAGGTGATCATCAGCTGCTCCGGTCCGGTCCGGCCCAGCTCACACTCGGCATCGAAACCGAATGCGGCGAAGCTGTTGCGGAACCTCAGCAACTCCAACTGCATCTGCACAACCGGACGATTGAGCCCGTCGGCGATCTGCGCCGCGCTCACGTTCGTCCGGTTGATCTCCTTGTGGCCGCCCTCACCGGCGCGCTCGACGGCGGCGTGATCGTTGGGGCCGGCGAACAGATCGAGATACCAGACCTGCGGCTTGCCAGGCATGAACAGCTGAATCGCCCGCGCCAGCAGCAGCCGAGCGTCGCTCTCCCCCAGTGCGCTGTAGTAGGTGGCGTTCACCTGGTAGTAGATGTTCTTCGCGCCGTGCAGATCCTTCACATAGCCGCCGCGGCCCTTCACCGTCTCGATGAGCGACTCGATTCGCGCCGGCGGGAGCAGCCCGCCCAAGTCCAGCAGTGGGATGCCGTCGTGGCAGCCGAGCATGTTCACCGTCCGGATCCGCTTGCTCAGCAGCTCGACGATCCAGCCTTTCAGCGTGCTGGCGTCCCGACTCTCGAAGGCATCGATCAGCAGTCCGGGCAGGAAGAAGTCGTAGCTGAGGAAACCCTTGTCGGCCAGCAACTCATGGATGCCCTCGGCATAGCTGGCGTGGATCTCGGGCAGCAGGATCAGCCCACGGGCGTCGGCCAGGTCCTTCACCTTGGCGAGCAGCTCCCAGGTGCCCGGGTCGTTCAGGAAGTTACGCTGGCCAGGGGATTTCGGCGCGTACGCGAACGCGTCGAGCCGGACGATCTTGGCCCCATAGCCAGCCAGCTTGTCCAAGGTATCGGCATAGAACTGCCAGACCAGGGGCGAGTCGATGTTCAGATCCATCTGGCCCAGGTAACGTCTGCGGGACTCCATCGCGTCCACGACGGCGTCCCGGACGTCCTCAAAGCCGGTGAAATCCGCATCGCCGGGACGTCCACCGTCGCTCAACGCGGCCATCAACCGGGCAACAAGCTGCTCGGCGCGTCCGTACTGCAGCCCGGCGGCAGCCATCAGGTCCTGCGGATCGGGCAGCGGGTAGCGAACCTCCTGGTAGAAGGTGTTCCAGTAGGGCACCTCACGGCCGTCAGGGAAGCGGACCATCAGGATCGGCAAGCCGGGCTTGCGGAAGAACATGCCCTGGATCAGATCCTCGTCGGGCTGCAGGTAGCCACCATCGGTCATATCGCCGTGTCCGGCCCAGAACTTGTTCCAGTCGATGAAGAAGTCCACGTAGGGCGAGCGGTCGCCACGAGCCAAGACGTCGGTGAACTGCGGGGAGAGCACCGATGCGTGATTGAGGATGAAGTCCAGCGTCAGGTCGATGCCGGCCTCGGCCAGCGCCGGCAGATCGTCCGGGCCGACGAAAGCCTGGCTGAGCTCGTAGTCGATCACGGAGAACCCGCGATCGAGATCGGTGTTGAACACGCTGGGCAGCAGGTAGGCCGACTCGAAGGCCCCGGCAACCTCAGGTGAGCGGACGAACCCGACCAGTCCGCTGAGCTGCCCGCCGAGGCTGTCGGGATAGGCGTTCAGCATCGGGCCGGCGCCGGGCAGGTCCAGCCCCATCGATCGCTGGTAGTGGGCGAAGTCGAGCAGCTCGCCGGAGCGGGAGACGATGATCTTGGCGCGATGCGCCGCGGCGGCCAGCTTGGCCTGCTCCAACTCGAGCACCAGCGTGGTGAACGGCGAGTCGACCGCGCCGTCCCGGCTGCGAGCCCGGCGGTGAGCCAGAGTCTCGGCCGGGGTGCTGTTCAGCAGAATCGGAACATCCACCCCGACCAGGTGATCGGAGTTGCCGTGCGTCCACTCCACCACCAGCACCCGAACCGAGGAAAGGTCCACCCGGTCGTACCAGAGCTGCCCCTCGGCGCGTCCCATCCGCTTCAGCATCAGCGCGTCCGCACCATCGTGGAAGTCGGCCAGGATCGCGTTGAGTTCAGCGAAGTCGATCTCAACCGGGGTCCCCAGATAGTCGCTCAACGCGGCCCGCCCGGCGCGCAGGTAGCCGGCCAGCCACGGATGGTCAGCAAGCTGGGACGGGTCGGCGTCGGTGCCGTCGGCCTGGAGCCCCGCCAGCAGATCACGGACGTGGCCGTCATATCCACCGGCCTCGACCAGGCCACGCAGCCCTGCCGCCCGGAACACCCGCAGCCGCTCGGCGTCATTGACCTGTGGGAACCGACGCGGATAGTTGTCCCCGGACAGCAGGTAGGAGCCGATGCCCCGCTGGGCCAGCCCGTAGGCCAGCAACGCGCCGGTCTCAGACTTGCCGACACCGGAGCCGCCACAGACCGAGACAACCGCGCGGCGTCCGGCGTCCAGTTCGGGAGCCAGCAGTTCGATCAGCCGGGGGAAGATGTGCTCGGCTTTGGCGAGATGCGCCTCGGTGATCTGCACCTTG
>Ga0268263_1000907_pt1 | contig 33076 bp, 28 predicted proteins | sample Biomet5_FD_190358 | JGI IMG/M metagenome (GOLD analysis project Ga0268263, IMG submission 190358) | Microbial communities from bioreactor (seeded with sewage sludge) at LBNL, California, USA - Biofuel metagenome 5 (SPAdes) (version 4) | ecosystem: Engineered > Bioreactor > Anaerobic >... | reverse complement strand
TCAAGATGGTTTTGGAGTTCCAACTCAACTTGCTTCATGGTATATAATATGTATATACACAAAGGATAAATAATTTGGCTAAATTAGGAGTTCTTGGAAAAATTAGAGCAGTGATTCGGAGATACTGTTGTATGGCTTACTTTTATATACCATTAACTTCCATATGGTGACTGATTAGTCACTCACAGAGGTTAGTCAAGTCAACGATTAAGAAAGAACTGAACTTATGAAAATATTTAAAGGTGAAGTAAACTATGGACAAATCAAAGTTAAGTGAAAGCGTGATTTTCCCGAAAGGAGAAGAACTTCCGGAAATGTTCAGCAAGTATTTTTCAGGTAAAGCATGGCTTAGCATGCTGGTAGACAGGGATAATGAATTCAATTGTCCCATAGGCAATGTTACATTCGAGCCTGGCTGCAGGAATAACTGGCATAAGCATCCGGGCGGACAGATCTTGTTAGTAACAGGCGGACGTGGTTATTACCAGGAAGAAGGAAAGCTTGCACGGGAACTTAAGCCAGGTGATGTAGTAAAAATCGCTCCAAATGTAAAGCACTGGCATGGAGCAGCACATGACAGCTGGTTCGTGCACCTTTCCGTAGAGACAAATGTCAATGCGGGTCCGGCAGAATGGCTGGAACCGGTAGCTGATGACGAGTACAATCAGTTGGAATAACGAAATATCACTGGCAAGTGAGCGAAGATACATGGAATACAGGACTTTGCCGCATGGCGGTGACAAGATCAGCACAATTGGCATTGGTGCAGGAAGCCTGCGTGAATCTACATCACAGGAAATCAAAAACACCATCGATTATCATGGAAAATGGCATAAATCTTATTGATACGGTCATGTATGATTCCAGCGCAGCGGAGCCAATAGCTCAGGCGCTTAAAGGACGGCGGAAAGAGATGAACATGCAGGTGCATCTGGGTGCTGTCTACCCCCGTGGAACTTATTCAAGGGCAAGAGTTCTTTCAAAAATTAAGAGCGGGTTTGAGCAGGAACTTAAAAAATACGGCACCGACTATGCTGATATCGGCGTTATACATTGTGTCGATGAGGTTAATGATTTTAAAAAGATCATGTCCAACGGCATTTTTGACTATGCCCGGAAGCTAAAGCAGGACGGAACTATTCGCTATCTCGGCTTTTCATCCCATTCTGCGGATATTTCCAGACGCTTTATCGAGACTGGAGAGGTCGACATTTTTATGCTTAGCCTCAACGCAGCCTATGATTTTAAACCATCAAGGGGTAAGCTGGCTTTATCACACGAGCGTATGGAACTTTATCGTGAATGTGAAAAACGCGGGATCGGCATCACGGTCATGAAGCCTTACGGCGGCGGACAGTTACTGAATGCAAAGACATCTCCATTCCACCGTAGCATGACAATCTCTCAGTGCATACAGTATGCGCTGGACCGCCCGGCTGTTCTCTCATGCCTTCCAGGCGTACGCTCCAGAGCAGATTTGGAGGATGTACTCAAATATTACTCCGCTTCCGAAGAGGAACGGGACTATTCTTTTATCGGCAGTCTGCCGCACCGGGACATACAGGGAGCCTGCATTTACTGTAACCACTGTCAGCCATGTCCATCCGGAATCGACATCGGTTCCGTAAACAAATATTTGGATCTGACAAAAGCGGGTGATGAACTCGCCAAAGATCATTACATGAAATTAAGCAAAAATGCAAATGATTGCACTGAATGTGGTGTTTGCGAAGAGAACTGTCCTTTCCATGTAGATGTCCGCAGTAGGATGAAAGAAGCCAGGAATTATTTTGAAAATAAAAATAGTGAATAAAGAGGATAATTTTAGTGACTAAAAAATAATTTACGAGTTACGGTGAAGATGCAAAGAAAATTCGTATCGGTTCTTTTTCGCATTCCGAGTTGGGACAAGAGAGAGGGTGTTTAAACGAAATAATAGGAAGGAGGATCTCAAATGAAATATAGAGAATTAGGCAACTCCGGTCTCAAAGTATCTGCAATTGGTTTGGGGTGTATGGGAATGAGCCATGCGTATGGACCGGCAGCAAATAAAGAAGAAATGATAGGGCTGATCCGTTCAGCTGTCGAACGTGGTGTTACATTCTTTGATACAGCAGAAGTTTATGGGCCCTATGTAAACGAAGAACTGGTTGGTGAAGCACTTGAACCGTACAAGGGAAAAGTTGTGATAGCCACTAAATTCGGTGTTGCTTTCGAACATGGGCAAAGCGGTAAGCTATTGATGGATAGTACCCCGAAAAATATCAGACTATCAGTTGAAGGTTCTCTGGAACGATTAAGGGTTGACTCAATAGATCTGCTTTACCAGCACCGTGTCGACCCAAATGTACCCATCGAAGAGGTTGCCAGGACCGTTAAAGAACTTATGCAGGAAGGGAAAGTAAAACACTGGGGACTTTCAGAAGCCAGTGCAGATGTGATAAGAAGAGCACATGCAGTTTTACCGCTCACAGCAGTCCAAAGCGAGTATTCTATGATGTGGAGAACACCTGAAGAGGAGGTTCTGCCTACACTTGAGGAGTTAGGTATTGGATTTGTTCCTTTTAGTCCTCTAGGTAATGGTTTCCTTACAGGTAAGATTGATAAGAACACCACATTTGGTGAGGGAGATATACGCAGTATACTTACCCGTTTCCTTTCAGAGAACATTGATACAAATCAGGTACTGTTAGACCTGATCGGAAAAATAGCTGAAACCAAAAATGCAACTCCTGCTCAAATTGCCCTTGCATGGGTGCTCGCACAAAAGCCATGGATCGTTCCAATCCCTGGAACCCGCAAACTGGAGCGTCTAGAAGAAAACATAACTGCAGCAGATGTCGAACTGACTGAAGATGAGTTAGCTATGCTAAATGAAACACTCTCAAAGATAAAGATTGCAGGAAGTAGGATCGATCGGGTTAAAGACGATTATTAAATTCACAAATGAGGTATGAGAATGAAAGTATTATTAGTAAACGGAAGTCCGCATCAGAAAGGCTGTACCTATACTGCTCTTTCCGAAGTAGCAAAGACTTTGAATGAAGAAGGTATTGACACAGAAATTTTTTGGATCGGAAAAAAGTCTTTTACCGGGTGTACTGCCTGTAAGAGCTGTGCCAAAACAGGAAAATGTGCATTTAATGACCGTGCCAACGACTTTCTTGACATTGCTAAAGATGCCGATGGATTTGTTTTCGGTTCTCCGGTACATTATGCAGCCGCAGGTGGAGCAATTACGTCTTTCATGGATTGCGTTTTCTATACCGACCTGCAGGGAGGCAGGCAGTCTTTTTATCTGAAACCAGCGGCAGCAGTTGTTTCCGCAAGGAGAGCTGGAACGACAGCCACACTTGACCAGCTTAACAAGTATTTTACCATTTCGGAGATGCCCATTATTTCATCCAGATACTGGAATATGGTTCATGGAGCAAAGCCGGAAGATGTGAAAAAGGATCTGGAAGGATTGCAGACCATGCGTGTGCTTGCACGGAATATGGCATGGTTCCTGAAGTGCAAGGAAGCTGGCATAAAGGCTGGTGTACAGCTCCCGATGAAGGAAGAAAGTATCTTTACAAACTTCATCCGGGATTGATCACCATTTGGAATTTAGGATCGAAGATTAACAAACACAAAGTGTGGAATAAAAATGACGAATTTAAAAGAAGAGAAATGTCTGGTAGCCTATTTTTCACGTGAGGGGAATAACTATGTCAGCGGAAAGATCGTGAATTTGCCTGTCGGTAACACAAAAGTAGTAGCCGACATGATCCGGGAAATAACAGGAGGCGATCTTTTCCGTATTGTTACGGTAAAGTCTTATCCCAAAGATTATTCTGCAACTACCCACGTGGCAAAAAAGGAACTGAATAACAATGCCAGACCGGAGCTTTCCAGCCATGTGGAAAATATGGACTCTTATAATGTAATATTCCTGGGTTATCCTAACTGGTGGGGAACGATGCCGATGTCGGTGTTTACATTCCTGGAGGAATATGATCTTTCCGGAAAAACTATTGTTCCGTTTTGTACTCATGAAGGAAGCGGATTAGGACGCAGTGAAAAAGATATTGCAAAACTTTGTCCAAAAGCAACACTTTTGAAGGGGCTCGCTGTCCATGGCTCTCGTGTAAATTCTGCGAAAAAAGATGTTGCGGATTGGCTGAGTAATATTGGTATTATTTCATAAACTGTTCGAGTCTACAGGACATTTATGGATCATTGAACAAGGAGAGAATAAAAATGGCAAAACGATTAGGTTTTGGCTGTATGAGATTACCACTTCTGGACAAAGATGATCAGACATCATTTGACACAGAAGCATTAAACAAACTGGTAGATACGTTTTTGGAAAAAGGATTTACTTACTTTGATACCGCGTATACATACCATGGATTCAAGAGTGAGGAAGCCATTAGAGAGGCTCTGGTAAAAAGGCATAACCGAGATGAATTTACTCTTGCGACGAAACTTCCGCCCAGAATGCTGAAATCAGTGGATGATCAGGAAAGGATCTTCAACGAGCAACTGGAAAATTGTGGTGTTGAGTTCTTTGATTATTATCTGCTTCACAATATTGGTGTAAGTGCCTATGAACAGGCATGTAAATTTGATACGTTTGGTTTTGCTTTGAAGAAAAAAGAAGAAGGTAATATAAAGAATGTTGGTATGTCTTTTCACGACACACCGGAACTGCTGGATGAGATCCTGACTGCTCACCCTGAGCTTGATTTTGTTCAGTTGCAGATCAATTACATCGACTGGGAAAATCCAGGTATCCAGTCAAGAAGATGCCATGAAGTTGCAAGGAAACATAACAAGCCAATTGTTGTAATGGAACCCATCAAGGGTGGAAATCTTGCATCAGTTCCAAAAAAGGCAAAAGAATTGATGAAAGCATACGATAAGGATGCTTCAGTTGCTTCCTGGGCAATCAGATTCGCAGCCAGTCAGGAAGGTGTCATGATGGTTCTCAGTGGTATGAGTACCATTGAACAGGTTCTTGATAACACATCTTATATGACAGATTTCAAACCATTGACCAAGGAAGAATACAATATCATCGACCAGGTAATTGATATTATAAATGAAGATACTGCGATTCCCTGCACAACATGCAGATATTGTGAAGAAGGCTGTCCAAAAAATATTGCAATACCGGACTACTTTGCATTATACAATAGTGCAAAGCGTGCTGTAACTGATAATATTTCAAGCCAGTTTGTTTACTACATGAACCTTACTACAACTCGTGGCAAGGCCAGTGATTGTATCGAATGTAAAAAGTGTGAAGAACTATGTCCTCAGCACCTTAAGATAACAGAGTATCTCAAAGATGTGGTAGAGGAATTTGAGACCGGAGGACCGGCATTACCTACTAAATAAAAATGAAAGTGAGGTTTGATCATGAGGATAAGTGAAACCGCAAACAAGAACCATGAAAAATTATTTCCTAATCACAAATCGACACTTAAAGTAACAGATCCGGAACTTATAGAGGTTTTTGACAATTTTGCTTTCGATGAAGTGATTAGCTATGGAAATTTAGATACAAAGACCAGAATGATGGTAATTCTGAGCTCGTTGATAGCAAGCCAGACCTTAAGCGAATATAAAGTAATGCTTGGTGCTGCACTTAATATTGGTGTAACTCCCATCGAGGTAAAGGAGATTGTATATCAATCCGTACCATATGTGGGGATGGCGAAAACATTTGACTTTATCCATGCCACCAATGAAATACTGAAAAGCAGAGGAATTGAGCTGCCATTGAAAGGTCAGTCTACAACTTCACCTGAAACACGATTTGAAAAAGGACTGGAAGTGCAGAAGGAAATATTTGGTGACATAATCGATAAAATGTACGAGGCAGCACCTGAAAACCAGATCCATATTCAAAAATATCTGTCTGCAAACTGCTTTGGTGATTACTACACCAGAAAAGGTCTGGATGTAAAAACAAGAGAACTCCTTACGTTTTCTATGATCCTGTCACTGGGCGGATGTGAGCCTCAGTTAAAGGGGCATATACAGGGAAATCTGAATGTTGGGAACGATAAAGAAACACTGCTCAGCACAGTTACGCAGCTATTGCCGTATATCGGATATCCGAGAACATTGAACGCGATTGCATGTTTGAACGAAGTGATACCGGAATAGACCTGATGTACAAAAAATCTATGTGGTAATCCATAACAGGATGCTGGATGCAATTTTTTGATAAATCAGGATAACTCAAGATCTGGAGATAATTTCAATGAGTAAAAAAGTATTGATACTGTCCGCCAGCCCGAGGAAAGGCGGAAACTCCGACCTGTTGTGCGACCAGTTTATGCTTGGAGCAAAGGAAGCAGGTAATCAGACAGAAAAGATCTTTTTGAGAGATAAAACGATCAATTACTGCACAGGATGTGGGACCTGTTTTAACAGGGAAGAGGGCTGCCCCCAAAAAGACGATATGGCAGAAATCCTGGAAAAGATGATTGCGGCAGATGCGATTGTAATGGCAACGCCGGTGTACTTCTACACAATGAATGGTCAAATAAAGACTCTAATTGACCGCACTTGCTCCCGTTACACGGAAATCAGCGATAAGAATTTTTATTTTATTGCGACGGCAGCTGACGATAGTAAGCATGCTATGGAGAGAACATTTGAAGGATTCCGTGGATTTACTTCCTGCCTTGAAGGAGCAAAGGAAAAGGGTATTATCTATGGAACTGGTGCCTGGAACATTGGGGACATCAAAGGAAGCAAAGCAATGGAACAGGCATATGAAATGGGAAAAGCGGTTTGATCGAAGGATAAGATACAATGAGCAAAGCAGAATCATGCGAAAAAAGATTTGAAGAATTATCTAGAGAGGTCTAACTAAAATCTAATTTTTTCACTCATTCCATGAGTGATTAGTCAATCAAAACAGATATATACTAGAACTTCCATCTGTCACTGACTGTTCAGTCAGTCATTGTCAATGCTATTGATACAATTCTAATATTCAGGAGAACTAAAAATGTCGGGAAATATGGAATCTAAAAATGAATCAAGTATGAGAACTTTTGAGCTCAGTGAAAAGGTAACTGTAGAAAAAGTATCTTATAAAAACAGGTATGGAATTATCGTTGTAGCAGACATGTACCTGTCAAAGTACATAGATAAGTCTAAAAAATACCCCGCAATTGTCATAGGAACGCCTTACGGTGGTGTAAAAGAGCAAGGTGCTGGTATTTACGCACAGAATATGGCAGAACGAGGATTCGTTGCCATTGCGTTCGATGAATCTTTTAATGGCGAAAGCAGTGGTGAACCAAGACATGTTTCTTCTCCAGATATATTTGTTGAAGATTTTAGCGCGGGAGTAGACTTTTTGGGAACACGTCCTTTTGTGGACAGAAACAGAATTGGTGCTATCGGTATCTGTGGAAGTGGCGGATTTTCAATTACTGCAGCTCAAGTTGACCCACGTATCAAAGCAGTTGCTACTGCAAGTATGTATGATATAAGTAGCATGATAAGAGATGGATTTGGAAAAACAATGACTGATGAACAGCGTGCTCAAACTTTAGTTCAGTTGGGCGAGCAACGATGGAAAGACTTTGAGAATGGTACTCCAGAAGTGCCTGTGGGTTTCCCAAGTGAACCAGCTGATTCAATTCCAGAAGGATTAGATCCAATTTCAAGTGAATTTTTTGAATACTACGGAATGGAGCGTGGACATCATCCTAATGCAGGAGCCGCATTCACTATTACAAGTAGCATGTCTTTCATGAATTTCCCGTTGATGAACTATATTGATACCATTTCACCACGACCAATTTTGTTTATCATCGGTGAAAATGCTCACTCTATATATTTTAGTGAAGATGCCTATGAAAGGGCTGCTGAACCCAAAGAACTCTACATCGTTCCGGGAGCAAGACATATTGATCTGTACGACAGGACCGACATGATCCCATTTGACAAATTGGAATCATTCTTCAAAGAAAATCTAGGATAAAAACAGGTTCAACCATATGAGCCAAAACACTAATACATTTAAAGACTTGACAATGGATGAAGAGCGTGCCCTTTATGGTATACATAACGCGACAATCATTCATTGTATCTTTGATGGCCCTCGCGATGGAGAATCTGCCTTAAAGGAAAGCGCAGACGTAGACGTTTCAGATTGTGACTTCAGGCTTCGTTATCCTTTATGGCATGTCAGGGACGCTCAAATTGAAAATTGTCGTATGACAGAAACATGCCGTGCTGCATTATGGTACAGCAAACAGGTGACAATAAAAGAAAGTCATATGGCAGGCATTAAAGCTGTACGGGAATGTGAGGATATTACTATTGAAAACTGTAATATTCAATCATCCGAATTTGGATGGTTATCACACAGAATAATGACAAAGAATTCAGAGCTTGAGTCTGAATATCCATTCTTCTACAGCTCAGATATCCTGCTTGATAACTTTGTATTGAACGGTAAATACTCTTTTCAGTATGTGAAAAATGTCGAAATCAGGAATTCCTGTCTGAATACAAAGGATGCTTTCTGGCACAGCAAAAATGTCACTGTCTCAGACAGTATCGTAAAAGGCGAATATTTGGGTTGGTACTCTGAAAATCTCAAACTGATCCGGTGTAAAATAATCGGAACCCAGCCGCTTTGTTATGCAAAAGGTCTGATCCTGGAAGATTGCGAAATGATTGATTGTGATCTTGCCTTTGAATACAGCGATGTTCATGCTGTAATTACAGGTTCGATAACAAGTGTAAAAAATCCATGCAGCGGACATATCAGTGCGGATTCAATTGGAGAAGTAATATTGGATAATAATCGACCAGCTGATGCTTCATGTGTAATCGAAGTCCGGAAAGAGCTGAATCAAGAAGAAATTCCAAATTCAGATAGTTATACTGGAAATTTATTCATTAATAAGGATCTGCCTGTTCAAGAAACATAACAGTGTGTGGCTTTGTCAATGTATCCATGACTAAGGGCTCAAGGTGTCCAAAGCAGGCTTATGAACTGGGTAAATCACTGTAAAACAAAAGGAGGAACAAAAAATGACTTATTTAGGTGAAGAAATCAAAAAACTGGGTTTTGGATTGATGCGTTTGCCTCAAAAAGAGGATGTTATTGATGTAGAACAAGTCAAGGAAATGGTAGATCGCTTCCTTGAAGCGGGATTTACCTATTTTGATACTGCATGGGCTTATCCTGGTAGTGAAAATGCTATTCGGCAGGCGTTGGTAGAACGATATCCACGGGAGAAGTTTCAGCTTGCAACGAAAAATGCAGCGTGGATCAACTGCAAGACCCGGGAAGATGCGGTATCTCAGTTTGAAACATCTTTGAAGCAGACTGGCGCAGGTTATTTTGATTACTATCTTCTTCATAATCTCGGTGAATCACGAACCAAAGTCTTTGATGATTTTGATATGTGGAATTTTGTTCTGGAAAAGAAAAATGAAGGACTGATCAAGCATATCGGCTTATCATTTCATTCCACACCGGAAGAATTGGATGAGATACTGAACAACCATCCCGAAATGGAATTCGTGCAGCTCCAGATCAATTATGCCGACTGGGAGAATCCTCTGATCCAGTCCCGCGGCTGTTATGAGGTGGCAAGAAAGCACGGCAAGCCCATTATTATAATGGAACCGGTAAAGGGCGGCATGCTAGCGAACCCTCCTGAATCGGTTACTCAAGTGTTTCAATCGGCAAATGCAGAAGCCTCCAATGCATCATGGGCAATCCGTTTTGCTGCAAGTTTGGATGGTGTCATTACGGTTTTATCCGGTATGAGCAACATCGAACAGATGGAAGACAATCTGTCTTACATGAAAGATTTCAAGAAGCTATCGGACGATGAACAAGAAACACTGAAACAAGCACAGGTAACATTGAATCGCATCCCACTTATCCCATGCACAACATGCAATTACTGTGCAAAAGTTTGCCCGGAAAATATAGGGATATCCGGATCATTTATGGCTATGAACTTTCTGACGCTGTATCATAATAAGGAAGCGGCAAAGGGACAGGAAACCTGGTTGGTCGGAATGCACAGCAAAAAGAGCGCGGCTGAGTGCATCCAATGTGGTGAGTGTGAACAGATTTGCCCACAGCATATCAAAATTCGGGATGAACTGCAGAAGGTTGCTGAGACATTTGCTAACGATTAAAAGTTCAATACTTTTGTAAAAATATCAGGAGTAATTAGTTGATCTTGTAAAGTATGGCAAAACGTATACTTTAAATTAGTCATGATTGACTAGTCCTCCCACTGCTTTTTTAAGTAAAATGGTGAGCTTGCTTCAAAGATCAAAATTGCTCTATGAAGGAAGAAGGGGAATTATAATTATGGAAAAAACATTGTTTACATGTTTTTCATATTCCGGAACAACGAAACATCGTGTATAAACCGGAAATTCTTCGAAGAATGTGATGACTAAAGCAGAACCATTAGACTGTGATCTGACAAATATCCAAATGACTCTAACTGAATATTAATTTTTTCAATGTTTTTAGAAGTGATTAGTCAATCAAAGCAGATATATACTAGCAACACAGTATGTGACTGACTGTTCAGTCATTTTATAGTTATGTTATCTTATGCAATTCAAAACCTAAGGAGAACTAAAATGTTATACAGAAAAATGCCAAAGAACGGGGACGAACTTTCGATACTTGGATTCGGATGCATGCGCCTTGCCTCAAAAGAAGACGGTAGTATAGACGAAGAAAGAGCCACCAGACAGGTACGCTACGCAATCGATCAGGGAGTAAACTACGTTGATACGGCCTGGCCATACCACATGGGAGCAAGCGAGCCATTCCTGGGTCATGCACTTGCCGATGGCTACCGTGAAAAAGTGAAACTCGCAACAAAACTTCCTTCGTGGCTTATAGAAAGCCGGGAAGATATGGACAAATTCCTGAATGCTCAGCTGGAGAAACTCAAAACAGACCACATTGACTATTACCTTATCCACGCTCTTGTTGGTGACCTGTGGGACAATATTGAAAAGCTTGGTGTGGCTGATTTCCTTGACAAAGCCAAAGCTGACGGCCGAATAATTAACGCAGGTTTTTCTTTCCATGGTTCGGGAGAGGATTTCAACCGGATAGTGGACGCTTATGATTGGGACTTTTGTCAGATTCAGTACAACTTCCTGGACGAAAAGAACCAGGCAGGTACCAGGGGTTTGGAATCTGCAGCTTCAAAAGGCCTTGGAGTAATTATTATGGAGCCCCTTCGTGGAGGAAACCTCACAAATCCTGTACCCTCTGTTGTAAAAGAGATCTGGGATGAAGCCCCTACGAAGAGGACCGCTGCAGAATGGGCTATTCGCTGGGTATGGAACCACCCGGAGGTCACGGTTGTCCTCTCCGGAATGAATGAGGAAACACATATTGAAGAGAACCTTAAGGTGGCAGGCGAGGCTTACCCGAATTCCCTGACAGAAACCGAACTGCAGCTAATAAAGAAAGTCGAACAGAAGTACCGTGAACTGATGAAAGTAGGCTGTACAGGCTGTAGATACTGTATGCCCTGTCCATCAGGGGTGAACATTCCACTCTGTTTCGAATTTTACAACAATCTCTATATGTCCAGCAACTCCGACGAGACAAAGTTCCTCTATGCGGCACAGTTGAGCGGTGCCATATCTGTTGGAGAAACCGGATTTGCGTCCCAGTGCGTACAATGTGGACAGTGCCTTGAAAAATGTCCCCAGCACATTGATATACCAACGATGCTTGAATCCGTTGTCGAAGAACTTGAAGAATCTGACTTGGAGGAGAGAGTTGCTATGGCAAAGCAGATGTTCAAGAAACAAACTTAAAAGCGAGAACAATTCTAAGTGCCAAAAAAGCAAAATGAAGATATTGTTTAATCTTTAAATAAAAGTCAGACTAAACGATATCTTCATTTTCTGCTGTTCATCTTCATGTTTAGTTAATTATATTCATTCAGCTTTGGAATTTTGAATTTTTACCTCAAATTGCAAAGCAACAACCAGATAATTCTGAAAATCAAGCTTGTATGAGTATAGCGCTAAACTCTAAAAAGTCTCCAAACGAATAAATTGTTATCCAACAACTTGATATTTAAACTGTTTATTGCTAAAGCATTTAATTCTTTTAGGCAAAGGTTAATACATGGATCTTACTGACATACTTAAGGCTGTTAAAGAAGGAAAAATGGATCTTGAGAGTGCGGAGCAGCAGGCTCGAGGCCTGGGTTTCGTCTCTTATATGGATATAGCAAAACTTGATTCTCACAGAAAAAGCAGAACAGGAGTAATCGAGGCTATTCTTGCCGATTGTAAAGATCCTGATGACGTGGTAGAAATTGCGAGAGTCATGGTTGCAGAGAGTAAAAGAGCCCTTATTACGCGGGTATCACCAGGACATCTCGAAGCCTTAAAGCAGGCCTTTGGCCAGGATAAACTTGAGTGGAACAGCAGAGCTCGTACAGTAGTTGTCCATGATGGCACGCCTGCACCCAGAACCGGTGCAGTCGTAGGGATCGTTTCAGCAGGCACGGCAGATATCCCTGCAGCAGAGGAAGCCAGGGTTGTAGCTTTAGAAATGGGTTGTGAGACGGTTGCGGTTTATGATGTGGGAGTTGCGGGAATCCACAGGCTTATCCCGGCACTGGACAAACTGAAAGCCAGGATGCCAGGAGCAATCGTCGTTGCAGCCGGAAGGGAAGGAACGCTTCCCACAATAGTTTCGGGATTAGTTGACGTGCCTGTAATAGGGCTTCCGGTTTCGACAGGCTACGGAGCAGGTGGAGGAGGAAAAGCTGCCCTGCTGGCAATGCTCCAATCCTGTTCCATACTTGCAGTTGTGAATATTGATGCAGGCTTTGTTGCGGGAGCATATGCTGCAAGGATCGCAAATATGATTGCGGCTGCTTACACCCACGGTAAAGAAGACAGGGCAGAGCAGACAAGAGAGTAACAGAGTAATAAAAAGGGAATAAAAAGGAATAGAAGGAAAAGAAAACGAAAAGAAAAAGAGTTACTATTCAGGTACCTTAAATCAATATCAAAAGCCGTAATTTAGAATGTTTGGCATTTACGCTATATTTCATTCAGTTTTGTAGATTGATGTCAAATGATGTCATTTTTAATTTTGCTATGAACTCCTTATGAATTCCTTATTAGATAGGGCCCTATGACCAAAATCGGTGTTAGTTGACTTATATAGGGTACCTAAATAGTTACGAAAAAGAAAAGAAAAAGAAAAGAAAAAAATTGAAATGCAGGAAAGAATCTTATGAAAGCACTTGTATTCAACCCTTTTTCAGGGGCAGCAGGAGATATGATCCTTGGGTGCACTCTCGATCTCGGGGCTGACCGAAAAATGGTTAAAGAACTGATAGAAGCTTCTGTCAACGTATCCGTAGATATAAAAGAAATCGTGAAAAAGGGGATAAAGGCCCTGAATGTCCGGATTAACGTACCTGAAAAAGATCCAGTCCGTACATATCCGGAACTTCTTGACGTGGTAAAGGCCGCAAAACTGCCTTCCAGCGTGGAAGCAAGTGCTCTTAATATCTTTTCGAAGCTGGCTGAAGCTGAAGCTTCAGTTCACGGGCAGCCTGACCTTGAGAAGCTTCATTTCCATGAGGTTGGGCAGAGTGATGCCCTTGCTGACATAATCGGCTCTTCGGCGGCAATCCATTCCCTTAACTGCGATTCCGTTTACTGCACTCCTATAAACGTAGGCAGTGGAACAATTAAATGCGCACATGGAATTATGCCTGTGCCAGCGCCTGCAACCCTTGAGCTTCTCAGGAAAGGAAAATTTTATTTTAGGGGAGGGATTGAGCAAAAGGAGCTTCTGACCCCTACAGGAGCTGCTATTCTTACCCATTTTGCAAGACCTCTGGAATCTTTTCCTCAGGGCAGGGTAATTTCAATAGGTTATGGGGCAGGGGATTCCGAGCTTTCCGGGCCTAACGTGCTTCAGGGGACGTTATGCGAGCTTGATTCCTGCCTGATTCCGGATATAATTGAGGTGCTCGAAACGAATGCTGACGACGTGAGCGGAGAAGTACTGGGGAACCTGTTCGAGGAGTTACTTGCTATGGGAGCAAGGGACGTTGCAATCCTCCCGGCAACAATGAAAAAAGGTCGTCCTGCTCATGTTATTAAGGTCATTGCAAAACCCGAAGACACGGCAAAGCTTGCCAGGAAAATCATTATCGAAACGGGATCCCTTGGAGTAAGAGTTATCCCTACCAGGCACAGGTTGATGGCTGCCAGACGAATAGAATCGGTTAAGTTTGAGGTCGAAGGGCAGATATATGAATCTGCGGTCAAGATTGCCAGGGACTCGAAAGGAATCTTGCTCAATATTTCTGCCGAGTTTGAGGATTGCAAAAAAATCGCAAAAACGAGCGGCATCCCTGTAAAAGAGGTTATGAGAAAGGCAGAAGAAGCTGCAAGAAAGCTTTTTTCCTGAAATTCTCAAAAGATCGGAAGCAAGTAAAAAAGGAAAGAATGACTTAATAAATTTAAAATGAATAGCGAAGCTGAAAAGTAAAGCTGAAATGTAAAGCTGAAATGTAAAGCTGAAATGTAAAGCTAAAAAGTAAAGCTAAAAAGTAAAGCTGGAAAGCAAAAGCCTTCTTAAGCTGTGAGGCTTTCACTTTTCATTCTATTTTGCTTGTAAGTCATCCAGATTTAAAGTTTGCCCATTGAATGCAGAAGTTCCGCGTTCAATACACTTGCCCCGGCTGCTCCACGGATGGTGTTATGTCCCATTGCAATGTAGCGGATTCCTTCTCTTATACGGCCCACTGAGACACTCATGCCTTTTCCCATGTTGCGGTCAAGGCGCGGCTGAGGCCTGTCAATTTCATCTCTTACAATTAAAGGTTTTGCAGGTTCGGAAGGAAGTTCTTTCAGCCTGGGGTCAAATTTCAGGAAAGCTTCCCTTACTTCTTCAGGCGTCGGTTTATCCCTCATTCCGGCCCAGATGGCTTCGGTATGCCCATCTATTACAGGAACCCTGTGGCAGGAAGCACTGACTCTCATATCTGCAGGCACGATTTCAGAGCCATTGAACTCTCCAAGGAGCTTTAAAGTTTCAGTTTCCATCTTCTTTTCTTCGTTTCCTATGTACGGTATTATATTGTCATAAATTGCCATTGCGGCAACTCCAGAAAAACCTGCCCCTGAGATCGCCTGCATTGTGGCTACCTGTATGGTTTCGAGTCCAAACTGCATAAGAGGCTTTAAGGTAACGGTCATGACAATAGTAGAGCAATTGGGGTTTGTAATGATATATCCGTCCCATCCTCTTGCATCCTGCTGGACTTCGAGAAGCCCGAGGTGCTCTGGATTTACTTCTGGAATCACAAGGGGAATATCCTCTTCCATCCTGTAGGATGAAGCATTACTTGCCACTGCAAACCCAGCTTTTGCAAATTCGGGTTCTACTGTCAGGGCAAGGTCTGCAGGAAGTGCCGAGAATACCACATCTGCATCTACGGCTTTTGGATCTACAGGAACAACTTCGAGATTTTCAACGCTTTCCGGCATAGCTGTGTCTAATCTCCAGCCTGCAGCTTCTTTGTATGTTTTGCCGGCGCTTCTCTCGGATGCTGCAAGGGCTGTAATCTCAAACCAGGGGTGATTTGAAAGTGCTTCTACAAATCTCTGCCCGACAGCGCCTGTGGCGCCTAAAATACCTGCTTTAATTGATACCATTTAAAAGCTACCTCCGGAAAGATATAACTGATTGATAAAACTGATTGATAAAACTAATTGATAAAACTGACTGATAAAACCGATTTATATATTAATTGATAAAACCGATTTATAAAACAGATTGACAAAACCGATTGATAATACTGACTGAGAAAACTAATTGACCAAAAGGAAAAAGAAAATTGGAATAAATAGATTATTCCAACTAGTTACCGTTTTACTCTTCTACTTTAATTGCCTGGTTCGGGCATGCCTCTTCGCATGCACCACATTCCACGCATTCGTCATTGTCGACTACTGCGATTCCCTTCTCTTCATCAAGAGTAATTGCATCATTGGGGCATTCATCGACACAGGTTCCACATCCTGAACATTCATCTGCATTAACTGTTGCTGGCATATTTATTCACACTCCTTTTTGGTTACTCGATATATACGGAAATTAAATAAGACGTTTTTGAAACTTCCATAGGATATCGAAAAGTTTGGTCATAACGCCATTGACAAGACAAACATAAAAACTTATCGCTTTTTAGCAAAAGGAATCCTTCTAAAATCAAGATGGAGTTAACCATCAGGCAGCTAAAAAATTTTATTGAAAGTTATAAAATAAAGGGAATATTTAAAAAAATTTAGTTAACACACCGAATCGTGCATGGCAATTCCAGAGGCGGTCAGGCGGTACATCCCATCTTCAAGTTTCAGAAGGCCTTCTTTTAGCAGGAAATCCATATGGAACTTAAAGAAAAAGTCATTTAACCCGGATTCTTCCTTTAGCTGTTCTTCAGTTTTTCCAAAGATTCCAACAATCCGTAGGAGCTTTCTTCTTTCAGGACTTACGGAAATCTTTTCCATCATCATGTGTTCCAGTTTGACAGCTTCGCCTTCAGTAGGCTCGCTTTTGTTTTTGAAATAAGCGTCAAGTTCATCAATTTCCTCGCTCATTTTAAAACTCCGCTATTTTTTTGTATCTATTAATATCAATCCTTTTTTAAACAGTTCCGAAAAGGATAAGTGTGATTGCAACACTCTAAGTTAAGTCACAGGTTTCTACCGTAGCTTTAAGGTTGCAAGTTTAGCTTTAGGTTACTTTTAAGTTCAGCCGTGAGTTCAGCTTTAGGTTAATTTTGAGTTCAGCTTTAGGTTAATTTTGAGTTCAGCTTTAGATTAGCTTTAAGTTTAACATAAACTATTTTTAATCATCTTTTCTATATATATTAACCTTGCATATTTGCTCATTTTCATGTTCACCGTGACTCTCAGCGTGAGCATTAGTATCATGCTCATGAACCTCTTTTTCGAAGATAAAACCTGATTTCTCGAGATTTCCTTCAATAGTACTTTCAATTATCTCTATGAGTTTATATTTTGAGACTTTTGTAATTGCGGAAAGCAACCTGAGTTCTATGTTCTCATTTTCCAGAGCAGGAAGAATCTCTACCTGAGGCACTTCTTTAGATGAGGTTACACTGCCCTTAACCGCAGATTTCGGAAGCTTCATGGAAAGCTTTACATGCCCTATAAACTCAGGATTAAGTTCCCGAACCCTATCCTGAATGGTCTGAAGGTTTTCTTCTACGAAATGTACACTTTCTTCAGGACTGAAATCCCGTGATCCAAGGGTATAGAGAGCTGAGTAAGTCGAAACTTCAGAAAGCTCAATGGAGTTTTTCTTTTCCTGGGAAGGCTTTTTAAATCCCGGTACAGCGAGATGGAAAAGCAGCTTTTCGAATTGCTCATCTTCATGTTTTGCGGAAAATTTCAGAATCTGGGCTTCAGGGTTCATCTCATAGAGCATTTTCTCAGTAGCCAGGACAGTTTCTACAGGAGTTACATCGATCTTGTTTATGCAGAGAATTTCAGCATCTTTTATCTGCGTCTCTATAAACCTCGGGATCTCTTTTGCCTCAGTCCCGAACCTGTCAGGATCTACAAGGGTTACTATCGGGGAAAAGGAGAGCTCAGAGAGTCCCATTGTTTCGATTTCTTCTCGTATCTGACTAGGGAAGGCGATTCCAGTCGGCTCGATAATAACAACGTCAGGCATAAACTCTTCTTCAAGAGTCTGAAGGGTATACTGCATGCTTATCCTGAGTGTACAGCAAATGCAGCCGCTTGTAAGCTCCTCGGTTACAATGCCAGGCCTTGTAAGAATATCCCCATCAAGCCCGATTTCCCCTATTTCGTTTACAATAATTGCAGTCTTCTTCCCTGCGTCACTGAGCTGCCTGCTGATTCTCAGTATAGTGGTTGTTTTCCCGCTTCCGAGAAAACCTCCTATGATCATGACTTTCATGTCTCTCTCCTTTTTTCAATAATAAAATTGTTTTTTAGACGGTCAAGAAGCATAATATATTTTAAGATATATAATATTGGTAGTGCCGCCCAAATCAGCAGAGTTTCTGATCAACTCATTTTCAAAAAACTGCTTGCCTGCAAGCCTTTTCAAAATAGGCTTGAGCGAAAACTCCAGCAACAACGTGGTCGGCGTGATCACAACCTTTTTAAAAAAAGGCTTGAGCGAAAAACCAAGCAACGACGTGGTTGGCGTGATCAACCGGCGCAACGTTTGCAGATCAACGTTTGCAGATCAACGGTTGTGGATCAACGGAGCAATTTATGGATTGAGAAACTGTTTTTCAATTACTGACTAGGACGAATTTAGAAAGTTTTTGTTTTCTCCCGGCTGCACTTCGACAACATGCAACCTGAATCAAAAAGAGTTCCAGGGGAAATTCAAATAAGAAACGAATTAAATAGGTTGTTTTACATAGCAAAGGCGGTCGATCTGATATGCCAGGTTATTCAAAAAAACCATCAATAATTTTTTACAAAAAATTTGTTATCTCTGGGGTCTCTGTATTTTATCTGTTAACCCTGTATTCCCCAGAAACAGCCCTTTTCTCTTGATGGATGAGAAAATAGGCTCATAGTCAATTGCGTCTCTAATCCTTAGAGAAGAGCTCAAAAAGCCTTGTAATTAGCTAGATTTTTAACTATTTGTTGAGGAGAAGAAAAACCTTAAACCTTTGATCTCCCTCCTCAAAGTAGTATATTATAAAAAGAACTTCTTACATTAAATAGACCCCTTGAAAAATGATTAGTTTTTTAAGGGATATTAACCCTTATTTGCCTAATTAAATGTAGTGTCAGCCCTCCCCCAGTTAAGGTACATTCATTAAAAGATCTATTTGCTATTTAAAGGACTTAAATACTTTAATTGATAAATTAAACGTTGATTTTTCCTTACTTTTAACATTGAATTTTGTATGGATAAAAACGATATCAAATGCCTTATTTATAAATAAACATAAATTGTAAAAGAATAAAGTATTTATCCCGCTCTCTTCTTGATTTAAAAGAGTATTATAGATTATTTATCTAAAAAATTGATTCTTAGAGTGTACCTTAATTGGGGAAACTCTAAATACATGCTTATTATCCAAAATAAGCATTGTATACCCTTAGTTTTAGTACTGGTTTGGAAGGACCCTAACATTAAACGAAAATTCAAAGATCCCTTTCTTTTCCTGTTATTTCTCTATATATTTCTTGTATCTTATTTTATCAACATCTTCTAAAGACTCCGGTCGATTTGTATGATTCTAAATAGAAACGTTGAATTTATTTTTTAGATCGCTTCTTAAAAAAACCGAATATACTGAACGATGTCCTATGGTAAACCTTATTGTACACTGCTTTTTTTGGATTCTTTATAATTCCCGTTCCCTTTTTTCCATAAAATGGTACTACCGCCTTTTTTGCTTTGCGTTTTAATTTGCCTGTAGTCCTTGCTTTAATAGACTTTTTCAAAGATGGTTTTCTGAAACCGAATTTCATAAACTTCCACACCATTTAATTTTATTTTATAACTAAAATATAACACTAATATATAACTGGTTTACTTCTTCTTAATCAGAATAAACTATCAATAGAATACACAAAGTACTGAATACTCCCAGTCCAGGCAAAAATGGTGTTTTACGCTTTGCATAGACTTATCTTATCTGTGATACCTTGAGCATTTGCCATTCAACTTTGTTTCCATTTACTGCATTAGTATTGTAATCAATGATATCATATGGCATTTCTAGGTAATAGTGAATAGCTACCAATGATTTTAATATTGAAAAAAGATTGCGTTCTCATCAAAGAACCTGGAAGTTCTGAGCGGCTTTAAGAGGTTTTGTTTATATGGGAAGAGATACTGAGGTACTAAACTCACGGGTTGCGAGTTTTGGTTAATTCTCTTTCCGTTTTATCCCCTTGCTTGTGGAGTATATTAATGAATGGGGTGTTAAAGGGATGAGAACGCAATTCATACTATGCGCTTACCATATATAATATTTTTAGCACAGAATATTATGTAATTATATTGATATTAACATATCATTACAATTTCAATCCATTATTATAAGCTTATATGATTGTTATAACCGGGACTTATGCGGTTGAACTGAAAAATTAAAAGCGTTAAACCGTTAACTATTTAATATATAACTTTAATTCACGGCCTTTCCCGCAATTGATTTTGTTCCTCAGTGCATAAGTCCTAATAAAATCATCTTATGTCCATATAATTGGGGCTTTGCACCTTATTTTACTCTGCTAAACTTGCGGTATAATTTAATTTCGTTATGAAAAAATATTTTCCGGGCTATGTGTGAACAAATCGGTTCTAAAGAAAAATGAAGTATTTGTCTAACCTGAATTTTCAGGTTTTAGGGGATAAATTTAGGGTAAAATCCAGGGCAAGATCTTTAGGGACATAGGTTCAGGCAAGATCCTCCAGGGACAAAGGTTTGGGCAAGATCTGGATAATTTTTCTTCTGGTTTTGAACTGACTGAAAACAATTTTATTTGGATCAACAGAATAATTTATATATTTCTTTAAAGATGAGAGAAAATAAAGAAGCTGCAGAACAAGATTTATTTTGGAATCACTTGTGATCGATCCATTGCAATCATTTTGTGATCACTTAGTAGTCGCTTGATAGCTACTTTTTAATTACCTTGTAATCACTTTGTAATCACTCTCAGGAGCATTTGCATGCAAAGTAAGCTACTTACGCCGGAAATAAAAGCTTTCCTTATTTCCATAGGTTCGGTTTCCATAGACCCCTCGCTTATCCCACGGTCTCGGGGTTCGACTGCGGGTCCGGGGGCAGGTACGAGTTCAGTGTTTTTCAGGTCGGGAAAAAAACGGGTAAGGCTCAGCATAAATAAAGACTCTCCACTTTCAATTTTGAAAGTCGAAGGTGAAGGAGATGTTGGAGTTTTCTATCAAGGAAAAGAACTTGTGAGAGGGAAACTTGAGCCTGCACCTGCACACTGCCCTGATCAGGCTTTTATAACCCTTTGTGAAAGGTGCGTGTTTGACTGCAAATACTGCCCTGTGCCCAAATTGCATGGGCACGTTAAGAGTGACGAAGAGGTCCTGAGCATAATTGATGAGGTTTTGCGAACAGGAAATCTGAAAGCTATTTCCCTTACGTCTGGAGTTGAAACCTCAATAGAAAGAGAAGTTGAACGTGTGATTAAGCTGCTTCCTGCTCTCAAAAAATACAATGTCCCTATTGGGGTCTCGGTGTACCCTACTGAAGGGTGTTCCAGAAAATTCTATGAGGCAGGAGCTTCTGAAGTCAAGTACAATGTTGAAACTATGGACCGGGAGATCTTCAAAAAAGTTTGCGGAGACCTTTCCCTTGATTATATTCTGGATAGGCTCAGGGAAGCTGTTGACGTTTTCGGGAAAAACCGGGTTTTCAGTAATTTTATAATAGGGCTTGGGGAAAGTGACGATTCTGTAAGAGATGGAATCGAGACTCTTGCACAAATGGGAGTGATTCCTGTCCTGCGGCCGGTAAACCCGCATCCCCTGAGGGCCGGAGATTGCTTTACTGAACGTCCGTCCCCTGAGCGCCTTTTAAAGCTTGCAAAGCTTGAAGCCGAAATACTCAAGAAATACGGGCTTGATCCAGGGCTTGCAAAGACTATGTGCCTGAAATGTACAGGTTGTGACCTTGTTCCCTTTATTGATTTTTAATTTCCACGTTTTCATTTTTCTTTTGAAAATTTGATTTTTCTCAAAGAGCCCGTCTTAAATGGGACTTACGCATTGGAGTAGAAAAACCAGGTATAATAGACGTTTCTGCTAAACCTGCATTTTAGGTAACTAAAGGTTTAATGCTATTGATTCCCATTTCAACCACATAATTCCTGCTTTTATTTCTTCTAAGAGGAACCCTATCATTTCCACTGGAAACTTTCACGGGTTAATTTTTTTGCTACTATTGATAATTTTACTTTTTTCTTTTTTGTTATAGTTCTATATATTTTTTTAATTTGTTATTTGAGTTTTAATTTTTATGCGAAAACGGTTCTGTTTACTTTTTTGATGTGGTTTTTAAAAATTTTGGAACACTTTACATCCAGTTATATCTCTTATAACCCATCTGCAATTCGTTTACTGTGCTCAAATATTTGTTTTATTATTGCATTCACTCTTATCTTTTTGTTTTCGTTCCTGGGAATTTCAGTACCCCATTATTTCCACTGGAATCTATTGGTTAACAGTCGGGTTTTCATGGAATATATACATACACCTGAGTTTAACTCGAGCTTTTTCAAGCAAAAGCAAAAAATATCTCGAAAAGAGTTCATGCCGCTTAAAAAAATACTTTTTCTTATTCTGCATTTGTTCACTTATCTGCATTTATTCGTTTATTGTTCGTTCTGCACATAGCTCATGAGGTGATTTTGAGGTCATTTGCTATTAAAGTAATGTTCCTGATAACTATTTGTTAAAGTTATAACTTTTATGATCGTAAGAGTGAAACTAAATAAAACTATAACTTTCAAGACGGTAATTTCAAAAAGGAATACTGATATTTTGAAATAAGTATAAAAACTTTAAACAGTTTTCATAAAATAAGACCTTAAAGATTTGGCTTTAAAAAAAGGTTCAACTTAGATAGATATTAGGTTAGCAGCCTTAAAAATAGAGAAATGAATGAATTTGGATATTGGAGTAAAGTTTTGGGAAGTAACAAGCTATGTCTAATATTAGTGAATCCAGAGAATGAAATTTAAGGTTTTTAACCGGGGATTTTTATTTTTAGGAACTTCTTAAGTCTTATTCAAGCCCCTTATTATTATTCATAGTGTGTTTATCCATGATGTTTTGGAGAGGGGGTCTGTATAAAAAATTATAACCCGTTTATTTCCATTGGAAAAAATGGAATTTACCCCTCTGACCATCTTCCTTCGCTATGATTTTAAATTCCACTTTTTTTCCGGTTAAACTTTATCTTTTAATTTTTACGTCAGTCTTTATAATCTTCAGGCTTACCGTTCCAATTTTGATAATTCTTCTACACTTACGCCCCCATGAACTACTTTTGCAATTTTTTGGACAAGGCCTGTTGGGTCCTGGGACTGGAAAACATTTCTTCCTATAGCAACACCTCTTCCTCCGGCTTCGAGAGATCCTTCGATCATTTCCAGCAGTTCCTTTTCAGAATCCATTTTCGGGCCGCCTGCAATGATTACAGGTACAGGGCATCCTTCAACTACTTCTTTAAAAGTTTCAGGGCTTCCAGTATAGTTTGTCTTGACGATATCGGCTCCAAGTTCGGCTCCAATTCGAGCTGCATGTTTTACAACATCCACATCATATTCAGAACGAACCTTTTTTCCGCGTGGGTACATCATCGCAAGAAGGGGAATTCCCCATTCATCGCACTTGCCTGCCACATAGCCCAGCCCCTGCAGCATTTCATACTCGTCTTCAGCCCCGACATTTACATGAACTGATACAGCATCGGCTCCGACTTTTATAGCTTCTTCTACGGTTGTCACCAGAACCTTATGGTTCGGATCAGGAGAAAGAGAAGTTGAAGCTGAAAGATGTATTATAAGGCCCACATCATGCCCGTATCCACGGTGTCCGTACTTTGCAAGCCCCATGTGTCCGAGCACGGCGTTTGCCCCGCCTTCTGCGACCTTGTTTACAGTTTCCTGAAGGTTTTTAAGCCCTTCAATTGGACCTGCACTAACTCCATGGTCCATAGGAATAATAATTGCATTACCGGTACCTCGATTGAATATACGTTCCAGCCTCACGGATTTACCTATAGTGTTCATAGGTTGCATATTTCGAATTAGAGAATATAAACTTTATCAGTATATTCTCTAAGGAACCAAACTCCAGGATTTCTCTTACTTACTTTTCATGAATCAGATTTTCGGGAATCAGAGACCAGAAAGCTTAAAATACTTTAAAAAATTTGCATAAATCTATATAAAAAACTTGAAATGTGGAAGAAGGTTAGAAAAAGGTTAAAAAAGTATAAAAAAATTTAAACGTTTTTTAATAACTTATTTTGTATTTTCGTTCTGATAAATCCCTGAATACCCTTTTTCTACTTCAGTGTCCAGAGTATAGAATAAAAGCTGCATAATTCTAGCATCTTTTTTCAGCCTGAAGCCTGCAGTGTTATAAACCACCAGCATCGACTCGCTGCGACCCCTGTATCCTGCATCCCATACCGCGGTTTCAAGAGTAGCTCCGCAGCGAATAAGGGTTGACCGCGGCTTTGCAATCGCAGCCAGATTCATGGGAATATTCACAATCTCATTGAAAAGTACCTTGTAAATCCCTTCAGGCAAGTGAATCCAACCATCATCCCCGAATTCAAGAGTTTTCCCATCTGGAAGCTTTCTTTCAGAGTTATCAAAATCCACAGCTCCAAAACCTTCTATTGTTTTTACTTCTTTCAGAGTAAGCTCAAGTCCGTTAGGCTGGATCTGGGTTTCTATATCAACGGCATTTTCAAGCAAAGGAGGCTTTGCCTGTATAAGTTTTCTCAGTTCGGTGCTGGATAGAAGCGTCATCGGAACTGTAATTGCAAAGATTCTTTATTACTGTTTCGGATTTCATGTTATGGTTTTATCCTTGTCTGGATGTTATCCTTTTTTATTTCTTTTTTAATTTAATTACTAACATTATTATCTTTATTATTTTATTACAAATATTATTGTTATTATTATTTTAGACAAGAATTAATGAAAAGATTTATTCTTATCAGGTAAATAATCACTACCTATCAAGAAATTCATAATCATTACCTATCAAGAATTCATACTAATGCTCAATCGAGTTTAATAAAGGGCTTGCGAGAGGCTTCTAATGATAACAAAAAGATCTACTGCATACGTGATTTTCTCTGTATTTTTCATATTCTTATTAACAGGCTGTGCCCTGGCTGCCACGGGCGGCACGTCGGGTATTTCCACAAAAGATAATTCATGGAATAGCTCCAAGGAAATCCTAATTACTGAGAACGCCGGTAAAGACCTGCAAGGGTATCCTGTTGCTGTTGTTTTGAACTCTTCGAATTTTAATTTTTCAGAGGCAAAAATTGATGGCTCTGACCTTCGATTCTCCTCAGGAAATCGAACACTCAATTACTGGATTGAAACCTGGAATACTGAAAACGAGGAAGCTCTTATCTGGGTCAGGCTTCCGTCTCTTTCTGCGAATCAAACCACTAAAATTCTCATGAGGTATGGGGACCCTGGGGCCGAAGCTGTAAGCAGTGGAGAAAAAACTTTTGACTATTTTGATGATTTTGAGGGCAATAACCTTAACGAGTTTGATTGGAATTCTGAAAGTGCGGGAGGAGGTTTAGTTGAGGTTAAAAACGGAATCTGTAACGTCTCAGCTCCCAGGGTCCATGCCTATGATTCCTCTATGATCTACAGCAAAAAAAGTTTTGAGATCAATTCTATGTTTGTGGTCAAAAGAATGAAAGTCACCACGGGTACGGACAATAGAGGGCCTGTGCTGCAGCAGGGTTTCATAGACCAGATAGACAGCAAAAAAAACGAAATCAAGCATGAGACCGAGCTTGCTAACGAAAGCCGAGTGAACCTGGAAACAATTTACAGTAAGCAAAAAAAGAATCTCTATGATCTTACTGATGTCGATGTTCCTGAAGGAGAATGGTATATCTCAGGACTTGCCTGGTATGAAGAGGACAATACTCGCAAAATATCCTGGTTTAAAAATGGTGTCCGTGATCCAAGAATGGACTTCGCTTCAAATGATTCCGTAACCAATTTCCCAATGCATGTTTACCTGTATGCTGCTTCTTACAGGGATGCCTCGAAGAATACAGGCTATATGGCAGTCGATTATGTGCTGGTTCGAAAATTTGTCGGAACCGAACCCACAGTGAAGATTATTTCAGCTCAGGAAGAAGGTAATTATTCAGAAAGCGTTTCTGAAAATAACTCTGGAAACTCTTTGGGAAATACTTCATATGGCACCTCTGAACAGAGTATCTCTGAAAATAACTCTGAAAACGTCTCTGAAGATAACTTTGAATATAGCTTTAAAAACAGCTCTGAAAACATTTCCGAGCCTCAAACCGCGGCTGGATCCAAACCAAATTCCGAAACTTTCGGAATCAGGCTTTCTTCCCCATACGAGTTCAATTTCTCTGCCCTTGTAAATGAACTGAATACCTCAGGCATAGACACGATTTTCCTCAGCGTAGACAGCGAAGACGTATGGCAATACGAGCGCTTTGTGAAAATGGCTCATGAAAAGGGGATTTCCGTACATGCAGTGCTTCTGGAAGACGTAAATTGCACAAAAAAGGGGGCTGGGAACCTCTGCCAGAATACCCTGGACACAGTACTTGATTATAATGAAAAATCCCTTGCTCCCTTTGATGGGATTGATATCGACGTAAACTCTTCTGCCTGGGAAAGCTCTGAAGAAAACGTAATCGATTACAAGACACTGTTTGAAACAGCCGATGAAGAGACTAATGAAAACGTATCCATCTCAGCAAGCCTTCCGCTTAATTATAATGCGTCGCAAATCAAGGAAATCGCTCCTTTTGTTGATTTCTTTATTATCAAGGCTTATCCCGGCGAAAATAATAAACTTAATTCCGTTTCCAACATTGTTGACGCCGTTGCCCTGGAAATGGGAGAAATAAGAGGTGCTGGCTCAAGAGGAATAATAGAAATCTCTGTGGAAGAAAGCTTTAAGGATAAATATTCAATACACCAGCTTTTTACCGGCCTGGCAGACTATTATTCCAATGATTCGGCTTTCCTGGGAGTCTCGATTTTCAACTACGATACCTATAAAGGACTGCCTCAAACACAAACAGAAGAGAATGGGTTTCCAATTCCCGGATTTAACACTCTCACAGTGATTCTTGCGGGGCTTGGAGCTTTTGTCCTTTTAAAAGGAAAGAAAAGTTAAGAGCAGATCATGAAAGTCAGTAGCGTATATTGAAAAGTTATCAGGGCTTACGCGGTTTAAATGAAAACTCAATAGATTAAACCTTCAACTACCTAAAATATGCCTTTAGCCGTAGCGTCTATTGTGCTTGAGTTTTCACATTCAGTGCGTAAGTCCTAACTTCATCATTAAGGTATTTCCCATGACACCTTTTTCCAGTAACCTTTCACCGGGTAAGTTTTCAAAAAAAAGCAGGAATAGGTAAAGATAACACTCGGTAAACCCTAAACTGTTAATGTACATTCCTTAAGAACATAAGATACTAACTATAAGTCATATTATTTCGCGACTTACCGGCGTAACTGAAAACCAGCGTACATTTCGAAGTGGGATATGCCGGTTTTTGTTGTCATTCAACATCATCCATAGAAGATCTAAACCAAATCTAACTTCTGTGCAGTCAAATGACTCATAATAGCCATCCATCCACCTGACATTTACTTTTATATTAGTCGTATAGCCGACCTCCTTATCACATCTTTTATAGTATCAATCAGCAGGAAACCATTGACTATAACCCAACAAATTAGTGAAGCAGCCAGGTTACTTACATTTTTAACTTGTACTGTGTAGAGTCCGTATTCATTTGGAGATACTTTATTCGTTTGGAGATACTTTTATGGCTACATTCAGTAGATATGAAAAGAACTTACCGCTTTAACTATGTTGAAATCCAGGTAAAAACCTGGACGTCAACAAATTTTGATATTGTTCTTCTGTTGAATTTATTATTCATTTCATCATTTCTTGTACTTTTCGAATGTCAGCTATAGCTTTTTTCTTTAACTCGATCATCTTTTCCTCATTAATTACTTCATTTTCCATCCATTGTGTCATGATCTCCATTCTCATTACCATAACTTTCTTTTTCTGTTCTTCAGTTAGAAGTCCCCATATTTCAGTCATAAGTTCCACAATAGCAGGCATCGCTCCAGCATGCATCATTGTGTGCGGTCCCATTGAATGTCCTTTGTCCATGTTTACTTACCCCCTTTAATTATATTTATAAAACAAAATTTTGATAACGTTTATGATACCGTCTATGATACAATTATTATTTTTAGAGACTTTGATCTCTTCTGGAATCATCAAACTTTACCATTAATTCCGCTAGCAGTTGACTGCAATCACTAAGAAGTGCAGAAATTACTAGAAAGCGTCGATTTCAAATTGTATCACTAAAATTTAGTATTCACCAAATATAATATTAGTAGAAAAATAAATACGAAATGAATATTAATTGAAAGTCAAAATTAGTATGCTGGATTCAAAAAAGAATAAGACTGCTTAAAGAAAAGCTCATATTATGGCAAACCTTTGATCAGAAATTTAATTTCCAAAAATATATCCATATTCTTCAATTTTAGAACTTAAGCACCTGAAGTACAAAATCAAGTACTTTTGGCATTGTGACTTGTTTAGCGGTTTAGACAATTGAAAGTTTAATACTATTGATTTCTCAGTTCAACCGCGTAAGTCCTATCCTAAATAAAGAGCTTTTTTGAGAATTAGTAATAAGTTATTTTATATTTGATAATTTATATAATTAGGTGTATACGTCTTCGCCTTTAGTCGGATGTGAAGCTGGAAAATTGAGCCTGGTATCATAAAAGAAATCCTATCTCAAAGATATATTGACTGTGGATATTTGTTGCAGCCGCGTTTAACCGGTGCTTTAAATGAAAGAAGCGATGCACTCCAGTTAGCTCCGGTAACAAAGTTTCTTCCCAAATACGGGTTAATCGAGGGTGAGCTTGTATACGTTCAATGAATCTCATCAGTGTATTTTCCAAATAGGAAAGCCCCCTTCTTTGTGGAGAAAAGCAATCTGCTCTTTGGCTCTGGTTTGCTTTAGATGTGCAAAAATATCCTGGAAGAAAAATCCTGTTATTCAGGATGAATAAGTCTCTTTAGCTGAGCCTATACCCATATCTGGTAGCAGGCAGTAGTGATAAGGTCCAAATAAATATAGGGAGATGGAATATATGGAGCAACCAATTGGTACTGAGTCCAAAACGGAGTTAGAAATATCGCAGGTACCCTGGTGGTCTGTACTTCTGGAAGGGATTATTGCTATTGTTATAGGTATATTTCTCTTATACGAGCCTATAGCAACTACTATTCTGTTAATACAACTCCTTGCCATTTTCTGGCTAGCAGAAGGAATTATTGCTGTAATAGGAGCGCTGATATTTACGAAGGACGGGAAATGGAAGCTGCTTTCAGGTATTTTGAGTATTATTGCAGGAGTTGTCATACTAATGTATCCTATCATCAGTCCTTACATAGTTCTTAGGTTTCTCATCGTCTTCATAGGTGCATTAGCTATTGCCAATGGTGCTGTAGTACTTGCCTCAGCACTTAAAGGAGGAGGATGGGGTACTGGGATTCTTGGTGCCCTTACCATAATCATTGGTTTGCTTCTGCTGACTAACTCTCTGGCAGGAGTCCTGATCTTTCCCTGGATATTCGGACTTTTCTTTATTATTGGAGGATTTGGAGCAGTTGTATGGGGAATAAAAATAAGAGCCTGAATATGGAATTTTGCAGGACAAAAAAGAGGATATTTTTAGAGTCGATCCAAAAACGAATTTGCATGTCGTTATAACAAGTTGCAGGTGGAAAGATATTACTCGTAACGGCTCTAAGTAAATTTCCCTTCCCTTTTCCTTCTTCGTTTTTCCTCCTTACCCTATACCTTCTTTGTCTTTACCCAGAACTTTCACAAAAACTTCTTCGTTTTTTTAAATAAGAGAAACTTTTTTATGTGTACTGATCGTTTATACTTTTGTTATACTGTTTGAAATTCTAACTTTTTAAACTCTTCAACGGGGGTCTTAACATTAAAATTCTTGGATTGGTGGGTAGTCCTAATATCAATGGAAACACTGCAAAGCTTGTAAACGCAATTCTCGATGGAGCTGCCGAAAAAGGAGCAGAAAAAGTAATTTACAATCTAGCATCTCTAAATATTAAAGGCTGTGACGCCTGTTTCAGATGCCAGGAATCAGGTTGCTGTGCAATAGACGACGACATGCAGAAACTTTACCACGAAATCCAGACTGCAGACACTATTGTACTCGGCTCTCCTGTTTACATGTGGCAGATGACTGCCCAGACTAAACTCTTAATTGACCGTCTGACAGCCTTCTTAAAACCTGATTTTTCAAGCAGGCTTGATAATAAAAAACTGATCCTTGTGTTTTCCCAGGGCAGTTCGGACAGGGACGCCTTCAAGCCATATTTTGAATACACAGCCGGCCTTCTCTACTATCTTGGCTTTGATGTCCTGGAAACGGTTATTGCGGCTGGCACGGATAATCTTGAAGTCTCATTCAGGCCCAGGCTGCTTGAAAAAGCAAGAGAACTCGGAAGATTAGTCTCAACTTCTCCCTTTTCTGGCCCTGAGTTTAAAAAAGGCGAGTCAAGCCTGATCCCACTTCTATGATAATTTCATCTTAATTTTTTTTGTTTTTGGCAATTACTTCTTTAAACTTTTTTACTTAATTTAAACCTGTTTTACTCACTTTAAATCTTCTTTTTTCCATTTTTGATTACTACATGGAAAAAGAGAACATTCCCAGCTATTTTACCATCAACTTCAGCTACAAACTATAGTTAAGGAACAAATTTCGGATTTTTCCGGAGGTATTCAACGAGCTTTCCTTCATTGGGCTGCCCGAAAGCAAGATTGATTACTTCAGTTATGGTTGAGTAGTCAGAAAGATTTTCGGAGCGGATTTTGAGAGACATTGTTGAATTATGTAGTTTTTTATTTTTAAATTACAATCGAGGTTCCACCACATTTTATAAAATTTCATATTTTTTAATAATATTAGATAATAATATCTATTTTACCAAAAAATGTATTTAAAGCAGTTTAAAGTCAATTTAATGAATTTTTCTGCCAATAATTTTAATTATAATACTTTTTAATTGCTCTTCGTTGTATGGATATCCTCATAATGTCCTCATAAAAACCAATGCAATCTTGAACTGAAAATAGTCTTATCCATAGGAAATGACGAAGAGCCTTTTTAATTGTGTAATAAAGAAAAATGCTCTATTTAACTTTTCAACACATAATTAATATTTATATTTTTACTCAATTTGATATCCTCTTCAAATTCAATGGAGAATTTTCCAACTTGAGAAATGCGCAACAATTTTATCATATAGTTGTAAAGTTGAATACATCGCTTGACATTGTTTTTCATAATTGGTTAAATTCTTAAATTTTCAGCAAATACATGAAATTTACTTTTACCCATACAATTTGAAGAGGATACTCAATTTGTAAAAGAAAATCACATGAAATGCTAATTTTTTAACAATAGGTAACTTTAATTAAACTTTTATCACTGAACTCTACATTCACCTATATTTTGCGATGCTATTTTAAAGGCATTAGAGGCAATTTTGTGGGGAAATAAGTGATTTTAGGCAATTTTTTTGTTTATAACGCCTTTTTGTTAATTTTGGTAAAACCTCAATTTAGTTTATTTCTTTCATAATTTAATTCTTCTAACACTTTGTAATATCTATTTTTCTCTTGTTCAGTCATTATCATCCTAGTCTTTTCAGGCCATGTATCCATGTTTTCTTTTGAATGAAACAAGAAGATATTGTCAACTATTGCAAATAAATTGTCAAACTTTAGAATGTACTCTCTACATTCATAAGGTGGATACTTTCTTTCTCCAGATTGTGAATACAATTCCTGCACAGTTTTACGGTTTTTGTGCATGTACTCCAGAAACTCTTCTTTATTAATTTCACTACTTTGAAGTAAATCGAATTTTTCAACCGCAGTCTTCGCTATTGGAATTACTTTTTCTAGTAATGTTTCTGACCATTTAATAATCTCATTTTTAGTTCCCGAAAGAGGTTTATAAATCTCTCTCCAGTTTTCATATCCCTCATTCCATCTAATCTCTATGTCCTCAATCCTGTCATTTGATGTTATGCCTATTGGTCTCCAGGTTTGATCTAAATTAGATGAAACCCAGTATCCTTGGCAAAACCAATTAACACTTGAGACATCTTTTAACTCATTATAAACAAATATCCAGATAACATCATTGGCCTGTTTTAAAGAAGATACTATTTTCTTTAGAGCTGTTTTAATTTCACACTTGGGATAATCCTTGTTTATTAAGACATTTATAGAGTGTCTTCTTGCAAGTCCAAAACTGACATCTTCTTCAGTAATTATATCGTAAATTTCTTCACTTTTATTTATTTTTAGCCCGATTGCGCCATATAAATCGGGATAACTTTTATATAATTCTTTAAATGGTATATATTTTAGATCCCTGATTGTAGAAATAAATTCCATGATATTATCTTCAATAAGCTTTATTTCATCCCTTTCTTCTTTAAGAGGCTTTATTTTTTCGTAATGGTGTTCTTTTATAGCTTCTTCGATCAACTTTCCTTTTTCTTCCCAATACTTTAGATACGTTATCCCTTTTAAATCAAAATTTATATCATCGTTGACAACTGCTATTATTCTTTGTTTATAGTTTGGTTTTTTCATAAACTCAATGACTTCAAACATGCAAGCCTGAGATTTAAGATAATGATCACTAATCAACATTAAAGCTAAGTCGTGATTTCTGATACTTTTCATAAACTCTTTGAAGCTTTGAGCACATTTAACATTCTTTGTATCTCTTGTTACCCTAATTCCTTTTATATGGAGTGCATTATCAATTTCATTTGCTAAATCCATATTCTTTTGAGAATACGAGAGAAATATTCGTTTCTCTTTCATGATACCACATTGTTAAGAGCCAAGTAAAATAGCACCTTATTGGTTTTATATTTTCAAGACTTACTTCAATATTCGTTTGTCGATTTAGTTTTCTATTTGGTATTGTTAACTAATTATAGCTATATCTTTATTTCTATGTTTCATTAATAGAAGAACAGAGTACTTTAGCATTTCAAGACTCTTCGTATAACATTTTGTCTTTCGTCTCAACCTTGCCAGAAAGTGCCTCAATATGCCGTTATACCCTTCAA
>Ga0268263_1000906_pt1 | contig 33114 bp, 29 predicted proteins | sample Biomet5_FD_190358 | JGI IMG/M metagenome (GOLD analysis project Ga0268263, IMG submission 190358) | Microbial communities from bioreactor (seeded with sewage sludge) at LBNL, California, USA - Biofuel metagenome 5 (SPAdes) (version 4) | ecosystem: Engineered > Bioreactor > Anaerobic >... | reverse complement strand
TTTTTTCAATGATAAATTTGTCTTCCATTAATATGGAGGTCAAAGCTGCAGGTTTTATGCGGCGTTATAAAATAGGAAAAAAATTGAATTTTTCCAACCCCTTGTATCCTCAATAGGTGTTTTGGATATCTTGAAATAATTTGAAATACATACTTCACCTGCCATTTGGATAGCCGGGCGCGCTGAGAGGCGGCGGAAAGACTGTCGCCGTAGTAGGCACAGGTGTGGATGTATGCTATCCGGCCGCTAACAGAGATCTGCGCAGAAAGATCTGCGCAGAAGGGCTGCTGATATCTGAGTACCCTCCGGGGCATCCGACCAGGAAATACAATTTTCCTGAAAGGAACAGGATAATCAGCGGCCTGTCGGAAGCAACAGTGGTGGCGGAAGCAGGCCTGAACAGCGGCGCACTGATAACGGCTTCTCTTGCTGCCGAACAGGGAAGATGCGTGTATGCGATACCCGGAAATATCAACAGTATCTGCAGTATCGGCAGCAACAGACTGCTGGCCGACGGAGCCATGCCGCTGGTGGTGCTGGACGATCTGCTGTCTGATCTGGGTGTAAAGGGGAGAGATCTGCTATGTGCAGAATGGGCCCTGGGGAAAGATGAAAAAGTGATCTATGAAGCAGTTGCAGACGGAGGGGAAATGACGGCGGATGATCTTTGCGGACGATTGGGAAGATCTTCTGCGGAGATCAACGGCATTGTTACCATTCTGGAAATGAAGGGACTTCTCTGTACTGCACTGGGTAAAATTTTTATTGCAAAATAAAATTAACGGAGTATACTCTATGACTATAAGTGAAATCAGGAATCAACAGAGAGGGACAGATGGCAAAAAAAACTCAGACAAAAAGGAATCTCGTCATAGTAGAATCACCATCAAAAGCGAAGACGATAGGCAAGTTCCTGGGCAGCAGATATAAGGTTATCGCTTCAGTAGGACATGTCAGAGACCTTCCCAAGAGCAGGATAGGCATCGATATAGAAAATGATTTTGAGCCTCAGTATATCAACATAAGAGGCAAGGGCGATGTAATAAAAAATCTTAAGAAAGAAGCAAAGGCAGCAAACAAAATCTTCCTTGCTACTGACCCGGACAGAGAAGGAGAAGCCATAGCCTGGCATATTGCGTATCTGCTCGGCATCAGCAATGACGAACAGTGCAGAGTTACTTTCAATGAAATAACAAAAGACACAGTAAAAAATGCCATAAAGGAACCGCGGCAGATAGATCTGAAACTGGTCGATGCCCAGCAGGCCAGACGTGTGCTGGACAGGCTGGTGGGATATGAGATCAGTCCGCTGCTGTGGAGAAAGATCCGCAGGGGGCTTTCGGCCGGGCGTGTACAATCTGCCGCACTGAAGATAATATGCAGCAGGGAAAAAGAAATTCAGGCCTTCGAACCGGAAGAATACTGGACAGTATATGCCAGGTTTGCCAAGGAAATGGAATTCACGGCCAAGCTCCATCAGTATCAGGGCCGCAAGGTGAACATTGCCAGCAAAGAGGAGTCCGACAGGATCACAAGTGAACTGCAGCGCGGTGAGTTCAAAGTAGGCAGCATCGAAGAAAAGGAAAGACAGAGAAGGCCGTATGCACCGTTCACGACCAGCAGCATGCAGCAGGAAGCTTCCAGCAAACTGGGATTTTCCGCCCGCAAAACGATGATGATCGCACAGCAGTTATATGAAGGCGTGGAGATCGAAGGCAGAGGCAGCATAGGCATAGTCACATATATAAGGACGGATTCTGTGCGTATCTCCGAGGAAGCAAGAACTGCCGCTCACTCCTTCATAATCAACAGGTACGGCGAGCAGTACTGTGCAAATAATACATATTCAAATAAAAAGAAAGATATTCAGGATGCGCATGAAGCAATAAGACCGAGTTATATCGAACTGGTCCCTGATGAGATAAAGGGCTCGCTTTCCAATGATCAGTACAAGCTGTACAGGATGATCTGGTCGCGGTTCATGGGCAGCCAGATGGCTCCGGCGCAGTACTCCGGAATAAATGCCGTCATCAATAACGGAGATTATCTTTTGAGAGCCACAGGGTCGAAACTGAGATTCGATGGCTTCCTTAAGGTGTATAAAAACGATAAGGAAGAAGACAAACTGCTTCCTCATCTCGATACAGGAGAGATACTCGAGGCAAAAGAGATCTCAGGCGAGCAGAGTTTCACACAGCCTCCTCCGCGTTTTACGGAAGCTTCTCTGATAAAGGACCTTGAAGAGAAAGACATAGGACGGCCGAGCACATACGCTCCCATAGTCGCTACACTGATGGATCGCAAGTACATCGCCAAGGAAAAGAGGACCCTGGTCCCGCAGGAGCTGGGCTTTGTGGTGATACAGATGATGGAGGAATATTTCAAAGAGATAGTCGATACCGGATTTACGGCCGATATGGAAGACAAGCTTGATGAGATAGAGGTCAAGGATGTAGAATGGAAGCAGCTGATCAGAGATTTTTACGGACCATTTGAAAAAGAACTGAAACATGCAGATGAAAAGATAGAAAAAGTCGAGATAGAAGACCAGCCTACAGACGAGATCTGCGAGAAATGCGGCAGACCCATGGTCATCAAACACGGAAGATACGGCGAGTTCCTTGCCTGCAGCGGCTATCCCGAGTGCAAGAACGCCAAGCCTATAGTGAAACCTATAGGAGTACCGTGTCCGGTATGCGGTAAAGACATAGTTGAAAAAAAGAGCAGAAGGGGAAGAGTGTTCTACGGATGCAGCGGATATCCGGAGTGCAAAAAATCCTTCTGGGACAAACCGATAAACAGGAAGTGTCCCAAGTGCGGCGAACTTCTTGTAGAAAAGAAAACAAAAACGACGCAGTACGCATGCTCGAACAGCGAGTGTGACTACAAAGAATGATATGGAGGTATAAAGATGGTTGAATTCCGCGCCACCACGATAGTGGCAGTAAGACGAAGCGAAGCTGATATATGTATCGCAGGCGACGGTCAGGTAACGATGGGCGAAACCGCGATAATGAAGGCGGGAGCCAAGAAAGTACAGAAGATATACAAGGGCGGCGTTCTCGTGGGATTTGCGGGATCTGTCGCAGATGCATTTTCGCTGAGAGAAAAATTTGAAAAGAAGCTGGAAGAGCACGGCGGCAATCTCAAGAGGGCGGCCGTGGCGCTGGCACAGGAATGGAGATCAGACAAGGCGATGAGAAATCTTGAAGCTCTGATGATAGTCGCCGACAAGGAGAGCATGCTGCTCATCTCGGGCAACGGCGAAGTCATCGAGCCGGATGAGAATTTCGTGGCTATAGGGTCAGGCGGCAATTATGCTTACTCGGCAGCCAATGCGCTGTACAACCATACTGATATGCCGGCTGAAGAAATATGCAGGGAAGCGCTTAAAATAGCCAGCTCTATCTGCGTATACACCAATGATCACATAACAGTGGAAAAATTATAGGAGGTGCGGCATGGCAAATAAATTATACAGCATGACGCCGAAAGAAATAGTAGAGGCGCTTGACAAATACATCATCGGACAGGACGAGGCAAAAAAATCTGTGGCAGTTGCACTGAGAAACAGATACAGACGCAGCAAACTGTCGGAAGAAATGATGGAAGAGATCACCCCCAAGAACATCCTCATGATGGGGCCTACCGGAGTAGGAAAAACGGAGATAGCCAGAAGGCTTGCCAAACTTATGGATGCGCCTTTTGTTAAAGTGGAAGCGACCAAGTTCACTGAAGTGGGATATGTAGGCAGAGATGTCGATTCTATGGTAAGAGATCTTGTCGAGTCCGCTATCAGGATAACCAAGCAGGCAAAGCTCGAAGAAAAATATGCCGTAGCGGATGAGATAGCGGAAGAAAAGATCATCGACGCGATAATCCCGACAGGTAAAAACAAGGCGGACAGCGGCAGCAATGCGCCGTTCGATTTCATCATGAACAACGGCGGCTACAAGAGCCAGAAACAGCAGTACGAAGAGCAGCAGAAGGCGGAGGCAGAGAATAACAGCAAAGCATCCAGCCAGGATGTCGAACTTGCCCGCGAACAGGTAAGACAGCAGCTCAGAGACGGACAACTTGAGGAGCAGTATATAGAGATACAGGTGACAGATGCGCCTAAGGGCAATGAACTGGACATGAGCGAGCAGGGTATGAGCGTTGCCATAGGGAATATTTTCGGCGACATGATGCCCAAAAAGAAAAAGAACAAGAAGGTCAAGGTCAAGGATGCCAGGAAGATCCTCAGGGAAGAAGAGGCACAGAATCTCATCGATATGGACCAGGTTACGGAAGAGGCCCTGGAGAATGCCGAACAGAACGGCATAATCTTTATTGACGAAATAGACAAGATAGCATCGGGGAACGGCTACAGATCAGGCGCTGATGTTTCCAGAGAAGGAGTGCAGCGTGATATACTGCCGATCGTCGAGGGCAGCGTTGTCAACACGAAATACGGACCGGTAAAAACAGATCATGTTCTGTTTATCGGAGCGGGAGCTTTCCATACCTCTAAGCCGACAGATCTGATCCCTGAACTGCAGGGGAGATTCCCTGTAAGAGTCGAGCTGGAAAATCTTACAGAAGAGACATTCCTGAAGATACTTACGGTACCTCAGAATGCCCTGATAAAACAGCACAAGGCTCTTCTGGAAACTGAAGGAATAGAAATAGAGTTTACGGATGATGCCATAGCGGAGATCGCACATATGGCTTTCCTCATGAACGAGCAGACAGAAAACATCGGAGCCAGAAGACTCCACACTATACTGGAAAAACTGCTGGAAGATATATCTTTCAATATTCCGGAGATGGAGGAAGAAAAACTGGTCATTGATGATAACTATGTGAAAGAGAAGTTTATCGAGAAAATACATCCTGAAGATCTGGATAAGTTCATCCTTTAGATCGTCGAAAAATATGACTGATAAGAATGGCCTCCGACGCCCTGTCGGGTCTGCGGAGGCTGTTTGATTTGATAAAAAAAGGGAAAAGTACTGTACAGAAGGTCAATGGCCGGAGAAAGCAGACTCGATTTCACAATTTCATACAAAACAAAAAAAATTCTAAATTTTTGCATATCAAATATTGATTAGTAGTCCCACTGCTATTATAATGAGAAGCGCAGAATAATAGCGATAATAATCGAAGGAGAGAAAAATGAGTAAGCGTATTCTAGAAAAAGTAAAAAAACTCAACTGGGTGATACAGGAGGCTCCGAAAGGAGATTTTTCTTTTGCTGATCTCAGTGACATACTCAGCGAACTGCTGACGGCAAATGTGTATATTTCCGATACTGAGGGCAAGATCCTGGGAGTTTCATACACCAAGAAAGAAGACAGCAGCACTATTATAGATGAAGAGACCGGGATCGAGAAATTTCCTGAAGAATACAATGAGAATTTCATGAAAATAACGAGCACTGCAGCAAACCTGCAGGATGATGAGGTCCTGAAGATATTCTTCAACGATCACAACACGCAGAGCAAATACCATACGATCATACCGGCGACAGGCAGCGGACACAGATGGGGGACTATCATACTGACGAGATATGAACCTGAATTTTCAGAAGAGGATCTCGTACTCGGCGAAGTCGGAGCAACAGCGGTAGGGCTTGAGATACAGAGGATAAAGAGCCTTGAAAGGGAAGCCGACCAGCGCAGCGAAGAAGTAGTTAAAATGGCCATCAGCACATTGTCATATTCTGAGAATGAAGCGGTCAGCAAGATATTCGAAGAGATGCAGGGAGAAGAAGGCATACTCGTCGCCAGCAAGATCGCTGACAGATCCAGAATAACAAGGTCCGTGATCGTCAATGCACTGCGCAAACTTGAGAGTGCGGGGATCATTGAATCGAAATCTCTGGGAATGAAGGGAACGCATATCAAGGTACTGAATCATAAATTCTATGACGAACTTGAAAAGATGAACTGATATCCGAGCCGTGCCTCAGGCACGGCTCATCATTAAACCATGATATTGTATAAGACAGTCAGCAGAGAAGCAGATGCAGAACAGATAATAGAAAAATCCAAATTTATTGCCCATGTCAGTCCGGTCAGCGGCCGTGACGAAGGGGAAGCTTTTATTGCGCGCATCAGGGGATCGTACAGGGATGCGACACATAATGTCCCGGTCATGGTGATCGGCGATAAATTCCAGATACAGTGGGCCAGCGATGACGGTGAACCGCAGGGGACTTCAGGCGCACCGATCGTGCAGATGCTGGTGAAAGAAGGAATAACAAATGTGGCAGTAGTAGTCACAAGATACTTCGGAGGCATAAAACTCGGCACAGGCGGCCTTGTGAGAGCTTACACGGGTACAGCAAGGCTCGGTATCGAGGCGGCTGCTGTCAGAGAGGTAAAAGAGATCTGCGAAATAGTTGCCGTAACGGATTATCACAGCCTTTCTTTACTGCAGAATATGGCGGATAAAAGCGATTTTGTCATCAAGGACATAAAATACGAAGAGAAAGTGACGATAACAGCGGCTGCAGACGCTGAAGCTGCAGATGGAGTAAAAAAACTGCTTACCGACAGCACCTCGGGGAACATAAAAATTGTGTCTGAAACATTGAAAACCTCTTGACAGTGAATTGCAATTACGGTATATTTAATAACTGTGCCGGATGTTAGGCATGATGTTTTGAGGGCGCTTAGCTCAGCTGGGAGAGCACCTGCCTTACAAGCAGGGGGTCATAGGTTCGAGCCCTATAGCGCCCACCAATAAAGCCAGGAATTAAGCACAGTGTTACGGTCCGGTAGTTCAGTTGGTTAGAATGCCAGCCTGTCACGCTGGAGGTCGTCGGTTCGAACCCGATCCGGATCGCCAGATTTGTTTAAAGGTCTTATTTGATATGCTGGCATAGCTCAGTTGGTAGAGCAGCTGATTTGTAATCAGCAGGTCGGGGGTTCAAGTCCCTCTGCCAGCTCCATTAGGGAAACCTTACAGGGAGGAGTGCCCGAGTGGCTAAAGGGGGCGGACTGTAAATCCGTTGGCTAAGCCTACAGTGGTTCAAATCCACTCTCCTCCACCAGATATGCGGAAGTGGCTCAGGGGTAGAGCATCGCCTTGCCAAGGCGAGGGTCGCGAGTTCGAATCTCGTCTTCCGCTCCAAAACAAAAAGGGCACGGGAAATCGTGCCCGAAATTATGCGGATGTGGTACAATGGTAGAACCTCAGCCTTCCAAGCTGATGACGTGAGTTCGATTCTCATCATCCGCTCCAAAACCATAATGGCTATCGGAGTTTACTGCCCCGCAGGCCTAAATGGAAATGTGTGGGCTCATAGCTCAGCTGGATAGAGCAACGGCCTTCTAAGCCGTGTGTCGGGGGTTCGAATCCCTCTGGGCTCACCATATTTTCACTCAGTGGGGTATGGTGAAGCGGCAACACACCGGACTTTGACTCCGTTACTCGCAGGTTCGAATCCTGCTGCCCCAGCCATCACAAAATAATAACATGACCCATTAGCTCAGTTGGCAGAGCACCTGACTTTTAATCAGGGTGTCCGGAGTTCGAATCTCCGATGGGTCACCATATTCTTTTTTAGAAAGCAGTGTGGGAATAAAAGGCCAGATGCCGCAGCTGTTATGGAGAGGTGTCCGAGTGGTTTAAGGAGCTGGTCTTGAAAACCAGTGACTCCGCAAGGGGCCGTGGGTTCGAATCCCACCCTCTCCGCCATAAAAACCCGTTCTGCGGGAAATAGCGGCAAGACAGGATCTACGCGAGGGATGTCCGCGGGAAACGAGCGAGTGCAGCCGGACGTGGAAAACATAGGGGTATAGCTCAGTTGGTAGAGCAGTGGTCTCCAAAACCACGTGCCGTGGGTTCAAATCCTACTGCCCCTGCCATAATCAGGGAGAAGTACTCAAGAGGCTAAAGAGGACGGTTTGCTAAATCGTTAGGGTTCGTGAGGGCCGCGTGGGTTCGAATCCCACCTTCTCCGCCATAATAATGGCATCCCGACCAGCGACGGATGTGCAGCATAAGACGGGATGTAGCGCAGTTTGGTAGCGCAACTGCTTTGGGAGCAGTGGGCCGCAGGTTCAAATCCTGTCATCCCGACCAAAAATGAATAAGATGTGGACCATTAGCTCAGTTGGTTAGAGCGTCCGGCTCATAACCGGCAGGTCCGGGGTTCGAGTCCCTGATGGTCCACCAATATGCTCAGATAGCTCAGTAGGTAGAGCAGGGGACTGAAAATCCCCGTGTCCTTGGTTCAATTCCGAGTCTGAGCACCACAAACAGATAATCCCTTGCCGGCCTTGAGCCCGAGGGGTTATTTTGTTATACAGCATCAGCGTCTTTGCCTGTTTACGGCAAAAGTGTTATAATTTCTTTCTGCGGCGGACAAAAACTGCTGCCGGGAAACTGTAGCGGCGGGTCAGGCACGAACGCGGAAATGCAGCATATTCGGAGATAACGTAGAAACTGCGGCAGCAGGCCCGGCGATAACGTAGAAACGGCGGAGACTGATCCGGCACGGGCGTACCAACAGAACGGACGGTAAAGCGGAGTAACGGTAATGGCGGAAGAAAAAATAACTGAAATGACTGATGAGGAAAGAAACGAAGCTATGGACGATATCGAAAACATCCTCAAACTGTACGGCATCACGCCGGAAAGCATCGACTGGGATGAGATAGATATCGATAATTTCGATATAGAAGACTATATGAAAAATAGATAAATCAGAGGAGAAATCAATGGCACAACTTTTTTTCAAATACAGCACCATGAATGCCGGCAAATCGATAGAACTGATCAAAGTCGCATATAATTACGAAGAACGCGGCAAACGCGTTCTGGTGATGACTTCGGGACTGGATGACAGGAGCGGACGCGGCGTCGTCGCTTCCCGGATAGGCCTCAAAAGGGAAGCCGTCCCGGTAGACGATGATACCAATATCCTCAACATATTCATCCGCGAGAATGAAAAACATCCGGTCGACTGCGTGCTGCTGGACGAATGCCAGTTTCTCAAGAAACATCATGTGCAGGAGCTGGCCGAGATCGTCGACAGCTTCGACGTGCCGGTGATGGCTTACGGACTGAAGAACGATTTCCGCAATGAGCTGTTTGAGGGATCTTACTACATGCTCGTATATGCGGACAAGATCGAGGAGATAAAAACGATCTGCTGGTGCGGACGCAAGGCTACCATGGTAGCCAGAGTCGTGGACGGCAAGGCGGTCAAGACAGGAGATCAGATCATTATCGGCGGTACCGAAATGTATGTGCCGCTGTGCAGAAAGCACTATAATGACGGCAGGATAAGACCGGATAAGGACAAGGAAAGGATCAGATGAGACGGCAGCCCTGTACCGAGCCGCGGCGTTTCATTTCACGGGCTATCCCATTGAGGATGGTCCTTTTTTTATAGCTCCATTCGGGAGAGATGAGCAGCCTGCGCGGTACGTCACCGGTAAGGCGGTGTATAGTGATGTCGGCAGGTATGATCTCCAGGAGATCGCAGACGAGGTCTATGTATTCTTCCGGGGAAGCAAAGGGTGTGTAGCCGGGATAGAGGGTCTCCATCTGCGATCCTCTGACGATATTGAGCAGATGAAGTTTGAGTCCGAAAATTCGCGATCCGTTATGAGGACGGCATATGTATCTCACGGAATCGAACATATCGCTGCGTGATTCTCCGGGAAGTCCGAGGATCAGATGCGTAACTGTCTTTATGCCTCGTTCTGCAAGCCGGCTGACGGCCTTGTCGTATACATCGAGGCTGTAGCATCTGTTGATGCGGTCCCCATGTATCGTCTGCAGTCCGAGCTCCACCCAGAGAAATGTTTTCTCATTCAGTTCAGACAGCAGATCAAGTACATCATCATCGAGACAGTCGGGCCGTGTGGCTATGGCAAGGCCGACGATCTCACTGCCGGGTAGTTCTGCTTCGAGAGCACCGCAGAATTTACGGCGCAGTACGGATACAGGCGCATATGTATTGGTATGACTCTGAAAATAAACGATGTATTTATGCACATCCGGCCATTTGTCCGAGAGCAGGCTGATCTGGCTGTCTATGTCGCCGGCTGTTTCGCCGGACCCTTCAGGCGAACAGAAAACGCAGCCGCCTTCGCCTCTGCTGCCGTCACGGTTGGGGCAGGTGAAGCCCGCATCGAGCGACAGCTTCACGACTTTTTCGCCGAACTGCTCTTTCAGCCATTTTCCTATGGAATTCAGTGCTGCTTCACTCATTTTGCCTCCGGATTGTATACCAAAAAATAAGGGCTGAGGCCACAATCATGACCTCTTTTATGATATAATATTTTTTTGTTTATGGGAAGAAATAATTTGGAAAGGAGAGCACATGACCACAGAGCGAAAAGCACAGCCGGCTTCGGGGGATGTCTGCGGCAGAAAAGACGGCGAAAAATATGTGGCTATGGATGACCGCGGCAAAGAGCTCGGCAGGCCTTCACTGCTGCTCCACAGCTGCTGCGGACCGTGCAGCACTTCCGTGATAGAAAGGCTGGCTCCCGATTATGATATAACTGTTTTTTTCTATAATCCCAATATCACAGATGAAGAGGAATATGAAAGAAGAAAAGCGGCGCAGAAATCATTCATCAGGCAGTATAATGAGGATCCGGATATCCCGTATAAGGTCGATTTCAAAGAAGGAGCACATGACAGCAGAAACTTTTTCGAGGCCTGCAGGGGCATGGAAAATGAACCTGAAGGCGGACGCAGATGTGAAGTCTGCTTCCGGCTGCGGCTGGAAAAAACTGCAGAAACTGCCAACCTGATGAACTTCGATACCTTTGGCACGACGCTTACGGTCAGTCCGCATAAGAATTATGAGCTCATCAGCCGTCTGGGCAGACAGCTGGCGGCCAGATACAGGGTGAGCTTCCTTGATGAGGATTTCAAAAAAAAGGCCGGATTTCAGCGCAGTATAGAGTTGTCGAAAAAATACGGATTGTACAGACAGAATTACTGCGGCTGCGATTTCTCAAAATATGAGGACAGATGACAGAAGACGAAAACAAATGACAGGAAAGGAATGAAAGATATGTCTAACACAATATTGCCGGAAGGCTACAGCCCGATGATCGATTACATGGAGAGTCAGAGGGCGATCAAAAAGATCAAGGATTTTTTCCAGCAGGAACTGGCCTACGGGCTGTCTCTGCGCAGAGTATCCGCACCGCTGTTCGTGGAACCGGAAAGCGGTCTCAATGACAATCTTAACGGCGTGGAGAGAACAGTCGATTTCACGGTGAAAGATATGAACGAAAAGAAAGTCGAGATCGTGCAGTCGCTGGCAAAGTGGAAAAGAATGGCGCTGGGGAGATACGGAGTCGAACCGGGACATGGAATTTATACAGACATGAATGCTATCAGGAGAGATGAGGAACTCGACAATCTTCATTCGATTTATGTCGATCAGTGGGACTGGGAAAAGGTCATAAAAAAAGAAGACAGGAATGAAGAGTATCTTGAAAGTGTAGTCAGGGCGCTCTATAATGCTCTGAAAAATCTCGGCGATTTCGTGAACAGACATTACCCTGAGATCAAGACGGAACTGCCGAACGAGATATTCTTCATAGACACGCAGACGCTCGAAGACATGTATCCTGATAAAACGCCTAAGGAAAGAGAAAACGCGATCACAGAGAGCAGAAGAGCCGTATTCATCAAGAGAATAGGCGGACAGCTGAAGAGCGGAATAAAACACGACGGCAGAGCACCTGATTATGACGACTGGGAACTCAACGGAGACATCATCCTCTGGAACGATGTGCTGGGTCAGGCATTCGAGATATCATCGATGGGGATAAGAGTCGACGAGGCATCTCTCGCGAAGCAGCTGGAACTGGCAGGAGCTCAGGATCGGGCTTCGCTTCCCTTCCACCGCGGCATACTGGAGAAGAAACTCCCCTATACTGTAGGCGGCGGCATCGGACAGAGCAGACTGTGTATGTACTTCCTCAGGAAGGCGCACATCGGAGAAGTCCAGGTATCGGTATGGCCGGATGATATGAAAAAGCTCTGTGAAGAAAACGATATTTTCTTACTGTAGGGCAGCCTATGAAATATGCGGACCTGGTAATAGACAACAAAAGCAGCAGTACAGACCTTTTGTATACATATGGATGCGAAGATGACAGCGTACATGTGGGTCAGAAGGTCCGTGTTCTGTTTGCCAGAGGCAAAACACTGCGCGATGCATATGTGTTTCGTGTTACTGACAGACCGGAACGTGAATTCAGGAACCTGAAATATATTTCTGAAATAGACGGGGACATAGAACTCAGCCGGGAGATTATCGATACCTGCGTATGGATGAGGAAAAGATATCTGATCAGATATATCGATGCCGTCAAATGCTTCACACCGTCAGGAGGACCTTCGAAGCGGGGGAAAAGACGGGGACCGCTGGAGAATGAAGAAGGTGAACCGCAGGACATAAAAAGACTTACGGACGACCAGAGGCATGCGGCAGTTGAGATCAACAGGGCACTGAACGCAGAAAAGCATGAGCTGTTTCTTCTGCACGGGGTAACGGGAAGCGGCAAGACAGAAGTGTACATGCAGGCGATAGCCACCTGTATTAAGGCCGGCAGAACAGCTATTATGATGGTACCGGAGATATCGCTGACCAGACAGATAATTGACAGATTCATAGGGCGTTTCGGCAGTGAAAACATCGCGGTGCTGCACAGCAGGCTTTCGCAGGGCGAGCGTTATGACGAATGGAAACGTATCCGCGAGGGAAAGGCCAGGATAGTTATCGGAGCCAGATCGGCCGTATTCGCGCCCTTGTCAGATATAGGCGTGATAATAATGGATGAAGAACACGAGGCAACATATAAATCCGATATGACGCCGCGTTATGATACGGCAGAAGTGGCCATAAAGCGAGCCAGAGCATACGGTGCCGCAGTGATAATGGGCAGTGCAACACCTTCGGTGACCACATATCAGAGAAGCCGCGAAGGGATATTCAGACTGCTGTCACTGAAAAAACGTTATAATGAAGTGGATCTGCCGGAAGTCAGCGTCGTTGACATGAGAGCGGAGCTCAAGGCGGGAAACAGATCCGTGCTGAGCAGGGAAATGTACAGCACCATGAAGGAGACCCTGGAGGCGGGGAAGCAGGTCATACTGTTTTTGAACAGAAGGGGATATTCTACTTTCGTTTCATGCAGAGAATGCGGCTATGTGCTGAAATGTCCGGATTGCGGCATCTCGCTGACATATCACAGAGATACAGATTCGATGGTGTGCCATTATTGCGGCAGGACTGAGAAAGTGCCGCGGGTATGCCCGGAATGCGGCAGCAGGTACATAAGGTTTTTCGGTGCAGGCACTGAAAAGATCGAAGATGAAGTAACAAAGCTGTTCGGAGAATATACTACAGACAGACTGGATCTTGATACTATGAAGAAAAAGGGTTCACTGGAAAAAATACTCGACGATTTCAGGTCGGGCAGGACAGATATCCTTACCGGCACCCAGGTGGTGGCCAAGGGCCTGGATTTCAGGAATGTCGGCCTTGCCGGGATAATATCTGCCGACAGCACGCTCAATATACCGGATTACAGGTCGGCCGAAAGGACGTTCCAGCTGGTGACGCAGGCTGCGGGCCGCGCCGGCAGGGGCAGTGAAAAGGGTAAAGTTGTGATCCAGACATACCGGCCGGATGATTATGCAGTGCGGGCGGCGGCAGCTCAGGATTACAGTCAGTTTTTCAGCAAGGAGATACGCATACGCCAGGCAGCGGGGTATCCGCCGTTCAGCGATTTCATTCAGATTATTTTCAGCTCTGAAAGTGAGAATGTTCTGAAGGAGTGCATCAGCAGCTGGCACAGACAGCTGGAAGAAAAACTCGCGGACGCAGCCTCGAATATATATCCCGCCGGCAAAACAGCGGCAGCTTCGGGGGGCAAGGTCTTCCGTGGCTATCTGCTTATAAGAGCTCCGCGAGGAAGCAGAGCCGGATATATGGATATGATCGGCAGGATAAGAGCCTGCGACAGTTACGGCAAAAAGTGTATGACAGTAGTGGATGTGAATCCGTACAGTATTTGGAGGATATGATATGGCACTGAGAAATGTAGTGAAAGAAGGAGACGACATACTGCGTAAAAAGAGCAGATATGTCGACAAGGTGGATGACAGGATACTGCAGCTGCTCGATGACATGCTTGAGACAATGAGAGAAAATGACGGCGTCGGGCTGGCGGCTCCGCAGGTCGGAGTCCTGAAGAGGATCTGCGTGACAGAACCGGATCCCGATACAGGAGAGTTCTTTGAACTGATAGATCCGCAGATAACAGAGTCTGAAGGTGAACAGGAGTTCTATGAAGGCTGTTTGAGCATACCCGGTTATGTTGGCAAGGTCAAAAGGCCGGAAAGGATAAAAGTCAAGACCAAAAACCGCAGCGGCGACTGGGAAGAAAAAGAGTTCGAGGGTTTCGATGCCATCGTGGCCTGTCATGAGATAGACCATCTCGAAGGCATATTATATACAGATAAGGCGGAAGACGTCCACAAGCCGGGCGAGAGGGACGCTGCCGAAGACAATGAAGACAGCGGAGAAAAGAAACCGGGAAAAGGTGAAAGGTCATGATGAAGATCGTTTTCATGGGCACGCCTGATTTTGCTGTGCCGTCACTTTCAGCGCTGATAGACTCACCGCATGAGGTGGGCCTTGTGGTGTCACAGCCTGATGCGGCGAGAGACAGAGGGAAAAAGCTCAAAGCGACTCCGGTTAAAGAAAGAGCCCTGCAGAGCGGGATCGAAGTCCTGCAGCCGGAAAAGGTCAGAGGGAACGCCGATTTCATGCAGAGACTCACTGATTACGGTCCGGACCTCATCGCCGTAGCCGCATACGGCAGGCTGCTTCCCGCAGAGGTACTGGAACTGCCGGGCTACGGATGCATCAATGTGCATGCTTCGCTGCTGCCCAGAAACAGGGGCGCGGCGCCTATACAGAAGGCTGTCATGGACGGTGACGAAAAGACAGGCGTCACGATAATGGAGATAGGGGAAGGCCTGGATACCGGCGATATGCTGGCAAAATGGGAGACCCCCATCGGCAGCAAGACATCAGGCGAGCTTCACGAGGAACTTGCCGCTGCCGGAGGAAAATTGCTGGTAAAAACAATAGACGCGCTTGAGAAAGATGGAATAAAGGCGGTCAGGCAGGATGAAGGATTGGCGACATATGCACCGATGATCAGCAAAAAAGACGGAAAAATAGATTTTTCCAGGACACCTGCAGAAATTGACAGACTGGTGCGGGCTATGGACCCGTGGCCGGGGGCATATGCGCAGTACGGGAATGCTGCGATGAAAATATGGAAAGTCTCGGTTTCAGAAGGTGATTGCGAAAAACCGCCGGGGACAATAGTAGGCGTTTCTGACGGAGGTATAGAGGTATCGGCAGGCGGCGGACGTCTGAACATTGAGATCATGCAGATGCCGGGCAAAAAGAGGCTGCCTGTCAAAGACTATTTACGGGGCAATAAGATTGAAATAAATGCAGTTTTAAGGTAAAATATCATAATGGGCATTCGGAGGTCTTGGATTTATGTATTATGGAATGTTTTATGACTGGACTTTTATAATATTAGTACCGGCGATCATATTTACTTTCATTGCGCAGGGAAAAGTCAACAGCGCATACAACAGCTTTGCGCGCATAGCTTCGGCCAGAGGCATCAGCGGCGAGCAGGCGGCAAGAAAAATACTTGATGCCAACGGGCTGTTCAATGTCGATATAGGTATGGCGGGCGGAAAACTGTCTGATCACTATGATCCCATGAAGAGAAATATGAAATTATCACCGAATGTATTCGGAGACAGTTCGATCGCCTCTGTGGCGATCGCAGCGCATGAATCGGGGCATGCGATACAGCACGCGAAGAAATATGCACCTTTGCTGATCAGAAATGTGATAGCATTGCCGGTCAGCATCATTTCATGGGCCAGCTGGCCCCTGCTGATAGCAGGCATCATACTCATGCAGGTCGGAAAATATACGACAGGCGATATGATATTCGACATAGGAGCCTGCGCTTTTGCGGCAGTAGTGCTGTTTTATCTGATAACGCTCCCTGTTGAGCTTGATGCGAGCAAGAGAGCCATAAGGGAACTGGAAACGGAAAATATTATTTTGCCTGAGGAGACTGCAGGCGTCAAAAAGGTCCTGTCGGCAGCGGCTATGACATATGTGGCGGCACTGGCGATGGCGGCGGCGCAGTTTCTGAGGATATTGCTGATAAGGGGACGGAACTGATGGATAAAAACAGAAAAACAGCATATCACGTACTTATGGATGTGGAGTCGAAGAAATCATATTCGAATCTGGCAATGAATCACAATATAATATGCTACAGGCCATCGAAGCCGGCCTTTGTCAGAGAACTTGTATACGGGGTCCTCGAGAATAAGCTGCTCCTGGATTATGTCATCAACAAGCTCATACCAAGGGATGTGAAAAAAGTCAGGACCAACGACCTGACGATACTGAGGATGGGCATCTATCAGCTGGCCAAGATGAATTCAGTACCCGAGTATGCGGCTGTCAATGAGAGCGTCAATCTGGCAAAGAAGTATTCACACGGAAAAGAGGGATTCATCAACGGAGTCCTCAGATCATATATCAACGACAAATATTCGATCAAGCTTCCTGACAGGAGCGAAGATGAAGTGTATTATCTGTCGGTCAAATATTCATATGCTCCGTGGATCATACGGCTGTGGCTGGAGAGTTACAAAGTAGATTTTGTGGAAGAGCTTCTCAAGGCGGGGAATGAGACGGCCGATACGGCAATAAGACTGAACTGGCTGAAGGTCATAAAAAAAGATCTCATCCGCAATCTCGAGAAAAAGGGCTTTACTGTCAGAGAAGGCGAATACAGCCAGAACGCACTTCATGTGACCGGCGGAGAACTTACGGAAACCAGCTTCTATAAAAACGGACTGTTTTCTATCCAGGATGAAGCATCGCAGCTGGCTGCGCAGGTGCTGGATCCGCGCCAGGGCGACATAATCATGGATATATGTGCGGCTCCGGGCGGCAAGACGCTGGCGATCGCTGAAAGAATGAACAACAGAGGACTTATAATAGCTTCCGATATATATAAGAGAAAAGTCGAGATAATAGACAAGGAAGCGAGAAGGCTGGGCGTGAGCATCATCCAGACCAAGACATGGGACGGCACTAAAGTGGATTCATCCATGATAGGCAAAGCCGACAGAGTCATCGTCGATGCACCCTGCACAGGTCTGGGAGTGATCAGGCGCAAGCCGGAAATAAAATACAAGGAAAAGAATGCGGCAACTGCAGAGCTGCCGAGAAAGCAGCTGATCCTTCTGTCGGCAGCTTCCAGCTATGTGAAGCCCGGCGGGGTCCTCATGTACTGCACATGTACGATAGATCCGTATGAAAACGAGAGAGTGGTCAGTGATTTTCTGAGAAAGAATCCGGCATTCAAAGCAGTCGATACCAAACAGCTGCTTCCGAATGTCAACGGTACAGACGGATTCTTCATGTGCAAGATGGAAAAGGATGACAGCCTTATCGAGAGGTGATCGAAAGCCAATGATAGAGACCGGATTCAAAAGCAACAAAGGCATAAAGCGCAAGAACAACGAGGATGCTTGTTTTGTGCTGCCTGAAGAGCAGGTGTATGTCATAGCAGATGGCGTAGGCGGCAATAATGCTGGCGAACTGGCCAGCAGAGCTGCTGTTTCGAGTGTCGTGAAATATGTCAAAGAAAAACCGATAGCAAAGGCGGACAGCGACAAGGCCCTCAACAAGTACTTCAAAAAATGCATAGACAGGGCCAATAAGAAGATCATAGAGATGGCTTCTCAGGAACCCGAAAGGGAAGGTATGGCTACGACGCTGGTCGTTTGTCATATAAGAGGAAGCAAGGCATATTTTGTAAATGTCGGCGACAGCCGTGCATATATAAACAGACAGGGAAAGATATTCCAGGTGACAGAGGATCATACATATATAAATTCTCTGCTCAAACTTGGCGTGATAACTCCGGAAGAAGCTAAGGATCACAAGCAGGGGCACATGATAACCCGTGCGCTCGGTGCCGAGGATGAGACGGAAGCTGATTTTTATGAGACGGATATCGAAGACAATGATGTCATTGTCCTCTGTACCGACGGATTATACGGAGAAATGGATGATGAAAGGATCAGCAGACTGATAAGCGAAAACGAGAAAATGACTGATCTGGCTAACAAAATGATTATTGAAGCTAACAGACTCGGCGGCAATGACAATATTACGGTCGTGTGTTTGAAGTATGTAAAAGGAGGCAAAGATGAGTAGCAAGGTGATATCCGGAAGATATGAACTGCTCGAAAAAATCGGTGTTGGAGGAATGGCTGTAGTCTATAAAGCAAAGGACAGGCTTCTCAACCGTGCAGTTGCCATCAAGATACTTAAGCCTGAATTTACCAGAGATGCGAAATTCATAGAGAATTTCAGAAGAGAGTCGCATGCGGCCGCCAGCCTGTCACATCCCAACATCGTCAGCATATACGATGTCGGCAGAGAAGGAAACATCAACTATATAGTAATGGAGCTGGTAGAGGGCAGGACTCTCAGCGAAGTAATAAGAGAAGAGGCACCGCTTGATTATAAGAGGACAATAGATATATCAAGGCAGATAGCTACGGGGCTTTCTGCCGCGCATAAACACGGTATAATCCACAGAGACGTGAAGCCTCATAATATCCTGATGGGAGAAGACGGCATCGCCAAGATCACTGATTTCGGGATCGCCAAGGCGGTGAGTACGACAACTATCGTTGACGGCACCAATGAGACAGTCATGGGCTCGGTGCATTATTTCTCGCCGGAGCAGGCGCGTGGCGGATATGTGGATGAGAAATCGGACATATATTCTCTGGGGATAGTCATGTACGAAATGCTGACAGGCAGAGTGCCGTTTGACGGCGACAATCCTGTTACTGTGGCTCTCATGCATATCAACAACGAGATCAAACCGCCGTCGGAACTGGTGCCGGGTATACCTCCCAACCTTGAGAAGATAGTCATGAAAGCCACCGACAAATACCAGAGCAACAGATTCAAATCAGCGGATGAAGTAGTGAGTGCGCTGGACAATCTGGAGCTCGTGACCAGAGTCGTGGGCGATTCTGTCTTCGCAGGTGCGGCAAGGCCCAGAGAAGATGAAAGAGACCGGTACAGACGCGAGGTCGAAAGAGAACCTGAAAGAGAACCGTACAAGGAAAAGAAAAAATCTGACGGAAGCAAGAAAAAGCTCATAGCGATAATCATAATCCTGGCGGCAGTGATCGCCGGAGGACTTATTGCGGCATTTGCACTGGGAATTATCGGTCCCAAGAATATAGAGATACCTGATGTGAGAGGATACAGTTATTCAGAAGCCGCTGATATACTTGCAGGCAAGGGCCTGAAGGCGGAGAAGGGTGACTATGTGATAAGCAAGAAATATGATGTCGATACTGTGGCGCAGCAGGATCCGGGGCAGGGCAGCATGGCCCGCAAAAACCAGACAGTAACTTTGAATATCAGCAGAGGCGCGGGAAATATCGCTCCGAATGTAGTAGGCATGGATAAGGACAAGGCAGAATCGACGATCAAGAAATACGGCTTCACGGTAGGAGAGATAAGAGAAGCTGAAAGCTCCAAGGATAAAGACACAGTAATAAAACAGAATCCGGGTGCGGGCGATGAACTTAGCCAGGGAGATGCCATAGACCTGACGGTGAGCGACGGCAGCGGCAAGGACAAGGTTTCGGTTCCTAATCTGCTCGGCAGCACTCAGGATGATGCCCAGGCCGCTCTTGAGGCAGCCGGTCTCAAGCTGGGTGCAGTTTCATACGGCAACAGCAATGACTACGGCGAAGGGGAAGTGATGTCCCAGCAATACTCATCGGGTACGAAGCTTCAGAAGGGCAAAACTGTAGATGTCAAGATAAGCCGCGGCGGCGGATCGGGATCTGTAAACCTTTATGTGGATTACAGCTCTGCCAGCAACAGCACATTTCTTCTGACTATAACTGTTGCTGACGACAGCGGTACAAGGAGCCCGGTAAACGGTGTGAAGAAGAGGAGATCAGCAGGCGGCGAGAGCTTTGACATCAGCGGTACAGGAAAAGGTACAATAACTGTCAGCTTTGACGGCAGTGTCATAAAGCGATATACGGTCAATTTCGCTACGGGTAAGATGTCATAATGCATGGTACGATAATCAAAGCAGTCGCCGGGTTCTACTATGTTGCAGCCGGCGACGGCATGACATATCAGTGCCGGGCACGGGGCATATTCAAAAAGCAAGGCATAACTCCGCTGGTCGGAGACGAGGCGGAAATAGAAAAGCTGGATGAAGAAGAGGCAGTCATAAATGAGATAGAGAGCAGAAAAAATGAATTTATCAGGCCGCCTGTAGCAAATGTCGATCTGATGGCGATCGTGGCGTCGATAGAGTCGCCCGAACCCAGCACACTGGTGATCGACAGGCTCATGGTGATGACGGAGAAGGCGGATGCTGATATAATACTCTGCATCAATAAGATCGATCTCGACCGCGGCAGTAAAGCGGAAACGCTGAAAGCCATATATAAAAATATATATCCGGTTTTCTGCGTCAGCGGAATGAGCGGAAACGGCATGCCTGAACTGAAGAAATTTCTGCAGGGCAGGAAGACAGCGCTGGCAGGCGCTTCGGGCGTCGGTAAGTCAACGATACTGAACTGTCTGGCCCCGTACGCGGCGGCGCAGACAGGAGGAGTGAGCCGCAAGACGGACAGAGGGAAAAACACTACCCGGCATGTCGAGCTGTTCAGGATGGACAACGGCGGCATGGTATATGATACACCAGGCTTCACGTCACTGGATATCACAGGCATAGACGCTGCCGAGCTGCAGCAGATGTATCCGGAAATGCAGGAATATGCAGGAGAATGCAGGTACAGCAACTGCAGGCATATCAGCGAACCGGGATGTGCAGTGCGGGAGGCTGTTGAAAAGGGAAAGATAGACCGCTCGAGATATGCCTCATATCTTGAGCAGCACAGAGATATAGAGAATTTGAAAAAGTATTGAAAGAAGGACCAACATGAAGAAACTGGCGCCATCGATATTGTCTGCCGATTTTTCAAAACTGGCTGAAGATGTGAAACTTATAGAAAAAGGCGGTGCGGATCTGATCCACGTGGATGTAATGGACGGACATTTCGTTCCGAATATCAGCTACGGGGCCACAGTGATGAAAAGTCTGCTGGGAAAGACCCGGCTGCCGTTTGATGTACACCTGATGATCGAGGATCCTGATAAATATATCGAGGACTTCATTACAGAAAAAACAGAGTATGTCACTGTGCATGAAGAAGCCTGCCGCCATCTCCACAGGACTGTATGCCATATCAGAGAGCACGGCATCAGGGCAGGAGTCGCTGTAAATCCGGCCACACCTGTTTCGGCTCTGGAAGAGATACTGCCTGAAGTGGATATGGTGCTGCTGATGTCGGTCGATCCGGGATTCGGAGGACAGTCCTTTATCGGATCCGTCCTGAAAAAAGCAGAAAAGCTGGATAAAATAAGAAAAGAATGCGGCCTGGATTTTGAACTGGAAATGGACGGCGGCATCAATAAAGATAATTTAAAGAGTGTGCTTGAAGTGCAAACAGACATTATCGTGGCAGGGTCATCGATTTTCTGCACAGAAGACATAACGGGTTCAGCCAGAGAATTTTGTGCTGAGATCAAGGAGGGCAACTATGCGATCAGATAGGACCGGGAAATATACGGAAGAGGATTTCAACAGAGATTTCAATGGAGAATTACGAGAAGATGCGTCTGACAGCTTTGCCGGAAGGAGCGACAGAAAAAAGGGCCGCCGCAAAAAAAGCAGAGGCAGGTCTGATAAATACTACAGCAGTATGTCCGGTGAAAAGAAAAAGAAACGCGACCGCAGGGAAGATTTTTCTTTTGATGAGAAACCTAAAAAAAATGGCCGCAAAAAAAAGACAGTAGCGATAATACTGGCAGGTGTTCTGATACTGGCAGGAGCATGTTTTGCCATCGGTTACGGTTATATGATGAACAAGATCAGCAAGGTGGCTCACGTCGAACTCGATGCGAAAGATCTTGATATAGACCCTACTGTGGATGAGCAGCTGAGCGACTACCGCAACATAATAATCCTCGGAGTAGATGCCAGAAAGGGCGAAGATGTCAACGAAACGAGGAGCGATGCTATCGTGCTTATGAGCATAAACAAGAAGACAAAGGAAGTGAAAATGTCTTCTGTAATGAGAGATTCATATCTCTATATTGAAGAAAAAGACTCGACAGGAAGCAAGATATACAAATATGATAAAATAACTCATGCGCATGTTTACGGAGGACCCAAGAACAGCATCAGGGCATTGAACAGAAATCTTGATCTCAACATCAAGGAGTTCATCAGAGTAGACTGGAAAAGCGTTGCTGACGCTATTGATTCTATGGGCGGCGTGACGATCAATGTCAAAAAGTACGAAATCGCAGAGCTAAACAAATATATAAGAGACACTAATAAAAGCCTCAAGGGTTCTAAAAAGCAGATAACGCATGCGGGAAAACAGACACTCAACGGTGTGCAGGCCGTTACTTACTGCAGGATCAGGAAAGTCGGCAATGGCGATGAGGAACGGGGCAGCAGGATGAGAAAAGTGATCGAGGCAGCGTATAAAAAAGCGAAAACACTCAAGCTGTCGCAGCTGGACGGTACGCTCAACAAGGCGCTGCCGCAGGTAACGACCAGTATATCTTCGAACGATATCATGGGACTGATGCTGCACATGGCTTCATACAAAATAGACAAGAGCTACGGCTTCCCGAAAAAATATGCAGGAGCAATGATAGGCGGTGTGTCATATGTAGTTCCGGAAACTCTGGAAAGCAATGTCAGCCTGCTCCATAAGCAGCTGTTCGGGCAAAGCGGTTACACGCCTACGAAGAGGGTTCAGGAATACAGCAATCAGATAGTAACACAATCGGGATACGGCACAGGATACTGAGGCATTTTAAAATATGAAGACGATAAGACTGATAATTAAAGAGCATATAATCTGGCGCAGTCAGATACTAAAACTGGCAAAGGCAGATATCATCAAGACATACAGCGGTGCTGCGCTGGGATGGTCATGGGCGGTAATAAAGCCCTCGGTTACAATTTTTATATACTGGTTTGCATTTTCTATGGGAATGAAAAGCAAAGCCGGGATAGAAGGTTTTCAATTTTTCCCATGGATGATAGCAGGCATGATACCGTGGTTCTTCATCTCGGATATGTGGGCCAGCGGTCCCAAATGCATGAGGCGATATCGCTTCCTGATCACGAAGATGAAATTCCCGACATCGACGATACCCACATTCATCGCTTTGTCAAAGCTGGCAATACATATATGCCTGATGGCGGCAGTAGTAGTGATATATTGTCTGTATGGATATTATCCGACTATCTATTATATACAGCTGCCTGTATACATGCTGCTGATGCTGCTGATGGCAGTGGGCTGGGGACTATTTTCTTCTGTACTTGGGGCGATGAGTCAGGATTTCGGGAATCTGGTCACAGCTATCAGCCAGGCGCTGTTCTGGTTTTCAGGAATACTTATTCCTTTTACAAATTTCGGAAATGGGATAATGAGAATTTTATTCAATCTTAATCCGATAACATACATAGTAGAAGGATACCGAAACTGTTTCGTCCATAAAGTTTGGTTTTTCCATGAATGGCATCTGCTGCTGGTGTTTCTGGTTGAGTTGGCGATTATGTGGGCCCTGGGAGCCTGGGCGTTCAGAAAGCTGAGAAAAGAAATGCCGGATGTATTATAGGAGACTTTTATGGCTAAGACAGTAATAGAATTCAAAAATGTCACGAAACTGTATAAACTTTTCAAAAATGATAAAAGAAGACTGATGTCTGTTTTCATCAAGAGGATACATTATAAAGAGAAGAAAGCGGTCAACGATATATCATTCAAGGTCGAAAAGGGGGAAGCTGTGGCACTGTTCGGCAAGAACGGAGCAGGAAAATCGACAGTACTGAAGATGATAACCGGCGTGACTTATCCGACGAAGGGGAAAGTCACAGTACACGGAAGAGTCAGTGCGCTGCTCGAGCTGACATCGGGTTTCGATCCGGAACTGTCAGGCAGAGAAAACATATATCTCAAGGGACAGCTCATGGGTCTGCGCGACAGTGAGATCAGAGTGTTGGAACCGGAAATAGTTGAGTTTGCGGATATCGGTGATTATATGGATCAGCCTGTGCGTACATATTCCAGCGGCATGAAGGCCCGGCTGGGGTTTGCAGTGAATGTGAACATCAAACCTGAAATACTCATTGTCGATGAAGCTCTCAGTGTCGGCGATGCCCAGTTCAGAAAGAAATGTGTAAAAAAGGTCAATGATATAATGGCAAGCGAAGATCTTACACTTATGTTTGTAACCCATGCTACTGAAGTGGCAAAAGAATTCTGTAAGCGCGGCATAGTCATGAAAAACGGAAAAATAGTTTATGATTCAGATATAGAATCCGCCATAGAAGTATACAACGAGGGCGATTATAAAAAGAATTAATAGTATCGGAGAAAAAAATGAACGGCAATAAGACAGCACTGCTGATACTGTTCGGGGGAGTTTCGTCAGAACATGAGATATCATGTCTGTCAGCAGCATCCGTACTGAACAACATCAACAGGGAAAAATATGATATATACACGATAGGGATAACAAAGGACGGCAGATGGATGCTGACTGAAGCATCGCCGCAGAAGATCGCCAAGGGCGCCTGGGAAAAGAAGGCCGGCAATAAAGAAGCGGTCATCTGTCCCGACCGTGCCGTGCACGGCATCAGGCTCCATAAGGGCAAGGAGATACATATCGACTGTGTATTCCCCGTGCTCCATGGAAAAAACGGTGAAGACGGTACCATGCAGGGACTGCTGGAGATAGCCGGACTGCCCTATGTAGGTTCAGGGACTCTGGCTTCATCGTGTGCCATGGATAAGGCGGTCACCAAGGCCCTGGTTGACAAGACGGGCGTCAGGCAGGCAAAATGCTTTGTGACCAACAGATATGATTTTTCTTCTGATCCCACAGGTCAGCTGGCAGCGATAGAAAAAGCTTTTGCAGGTGAATACCCGCTGTTCGTAAAGCCGGCAAATGCAGGCTCTTCCGTGGGTGTGACCAAAGTCAACGGACAGATGGAACTTTTTGAAGGGATAAAGATCGCGGCTGAACAGGATCACAAGATACTGATCGAAGAGACTATCACGGGCCGTGAAATGGAAGTCGCCGTACTGGGGAACAGAAGGCCGAAGGCTTCTCCGATAGGCGAGATACTGGCCGCAGATGATTTTTACTCATACGAGGCCAAATATGAAAATGAAGCGTCGAAGACGGAAGTAGTTACTGATATAACTGAAGAAAAAGAAGCAGAGATGCGTGATGCGGCTGTGACTGTTTATGAAGCGGTCGGCTGCAGAGGATTCGCAAGGGTGGATTTTTTCCTTTCGGACGATAACGAAGTCGTATTCAACGAAATAAACACGATACCGGGGTTTACTGATATCAGTATGTACCCGCAGCTGTGGGAAGCAGCAGATGTAGGATTCAGCGAGCTGATAGACAGGCTCATCGAACTGGCAATGGAGGAGATATGATGGCAGAGAAAATAGATTTCAGCAATGAAGAGGTAAGAAAAAAATACAGGCATACGACGTCGCATATACTTGCGCAGGCTGTGAAAAAGATATGGCCGGAGGCAAAGCTGGCGATCGGACCGGCAATAGCAGACGGATTTTATTATGATTTCGATCTGGAGCACAAATTTACCGACCAGGACCTTGCCAAGATAACCAAGGAAATGAAAAAGATCACCAAGGCCGGACTTCCTCTGGAGAGGTTCGAGCTGCCCAGAGACGAAGCGATAAGCTTCATGAAGGAACGCAACGAACCGTACAAGGTGGAACTGATCGAGGATCTGCCGGAAGACGAAGTACTGTCGTTCTATAAACAGGGAGACTTTACGGATCTCTGTGCGGGACCGCATATGGAAAAGACCAGTCAGATCAAGGCCATAAAACTGACGAGCGTTGCCGGTGCGTACTGGCGCGGCGATTCAAATAAAAAAATGCTGCAGAGGATATACGGCACCTGCTTCCCCAGTCAGGAAGAACTCGATGACTATCTGGCCAAGATAGAAGAAGCAAAAAAACGCGACCACAGAAAGATCGGCAAAGAGATGGATCTGTTTGCGATCTTCGATGAGGGTCCTGGTTTTCCCTTCTTCCTTCCCAACGGCATGGTGATCAGGAACGAACTGGAAAAATTCTGGCGTGAGGAGCACAGGAAAAGAGGATATCTGGAGATAAAAACGCCGCTCATCCTCAACGAGGAACTGTGGCACACATCCGGACACTGGGATCATTATCAGGACAATATGTATTTCACGAAAATCGATGACGAGAATTATGCCATTAAACCGATGAATTGTCCGGGAGCCATGCTCGTTTACAGCAGAGGCATACATTCGTACAGGGATCTGCCCATCAGGATGGGCGAACTCGGGCAGGTGCACAGACATGAATTGTCAGGTGCTCTGCACGGTCTCATGAGAGTAAGGACATTCACGCAGGATGATGCGCATATATTCATGCTGCCGAAGCAGACCAAGGACGAGATCAAGGGTGTCATCGATTTTATTGATTATGTATATAAACTTTTCGGATTCAAATATCATATCGAGCTTTCGACAAAGCCGGATGATTCCATGGGGACTGAAGAAGAATGGGAGATGGCGACGAAGGCCCTGAGCGAGGCAATGGAGGAAAAGGGACTCGACTATGTGATCAATGAAGGTGACGGCGCCTTTTACGGACCGAAACTCGATTTCCATCTGGAGGATTCTCTGGGCAGGACATGGCAGTGCGGCACAATACAGCTCGATTTCCAGATGCCGCAGAGATTCGATGTTTCCTATGTGGGAGCAGACGGAAGCAAGCACAGGCCGGTCATGATTCACAGAGTGATATTCGGATCGATCGAAAGATTCATCGGCATACTCACAGAGCATTTTGCAGGCAAGTTCCCGCTGTGGCTGGCACCCGTCCAGGTGAAACTGCTCACAGTAACAGATAAATTCGACGGATACGCTGAAGAGACTGCCAGGAAACTTACGGATGCCGGTCTGCGTGTGGAAACCGACCTGCGCAATGAGAAGATCGGCTACAAGATGAGAGAAGCCAGGAACCAGAGAGTTTCATATATCTGTGTTATCGGAGAGAAAGAGCAGGAAGCAGGCAGTCTGTCGGTACGGTCATCAAAGGCAGGAGACCTCGGCGCGATCGGACTGGATGACTTCATCGGCAAACTCACGAAAGAAATAGAGAGCAAGGCGGTATAGCTATGGATGACAGAGCCAGACACTGGAGGAACGGCGTTTACCTCTGCACTGCGGTCACCAGCTTCGAGGCGGATATGATAGAATCGAAACTCAGGGCCGAAGGGATACCGTGCGTGAAGAATTACCGCGGCGCCAGCAACTTCATGGAGATCGCGCTCGGCAGCAATACCACGCAGGCGATAGAGATATATGTGCCTGAATCGACGTTGGATAAAGCCAAAGAAACCCTGATACCTGTCCCTATCGAAGACGACTATACAGAAGAATAAAAAATGCTGAAAAAACGATGCAGACTCATGCCGAATTTAGGCAGAGTCTGCATTTTGTATATATTAAAAAAACCTTAAAATCTCTAAAATATAAAATTGGGAGAGGTTTTAAGAAAAAGCAGACCGAAGCCTCACAGGAGAGAGTAATAATATGTACAATATAGCTTCAAAAGTAGTCAAACACAGAAAGATGATCATTATAGTTGCTGTCCTGCTGCTGATACCGTCAGTGATAGGTATCGCCAATGTCAGCATCAATTATGATGTGCTGGAATATCTGCCCAGCGACATACAGACTGTACAGGGTCAGAATATAATGCAGAAGGATTTCGGCACCGGAGGGATATCCATGTTCATGGTCAAGGGAATGAACGATAAGGATGTCGCGGCGCTGAAGGAAAAGATCAAGGGCGTTGATCATGTCAAGGATGTCCTCTGGTATGATGACCTGACCGGGATATCGATGCCCAAGGAAATGCTTCCGGAGAAATTCTATAAATCATTCAATTCCGGTGAGACAACGATGATGGCGATATTTTTCGACAGTCCGGTCTCATCCGACAATACCATCAAGGCGGTACAGGATATCAGAAAGATAGCTACGAAGCAGTGCTTCCTCAGCGGGACCTCGGCATTCGTCACCGATCTGAAGGAACTTTGCGAAAAAGAAGAGCCGATATATGTGCTGATCGCAGTGCTGCTGGCCTGCCTGATGCTGGCCGTTTTCATGGATTCATGGGCGATACCGCTGATAATAGTAGGCAGTATCGGTATTGAGATAATGTATAATATGGGCACGAACGTTATTATCGGAGATATTTCATATATCACTAAGGCGATAAGCGCGGTGCTACAGTTGGGCGTGACCATGGACCTGTCGATATTCCTGATGAATTCGTACCGGGAACAGAAGCTGCATTGCGGTGATGACCGCATGGAAGCGATGCGGCAGGCGATAACGAAAACTTCCAGCGCCATCACAGGAAGTGCGCTGACGCTGATCGCAGGCTTTCTCGCCATGTGCTTTATGAGTTTTACTCTGGGCCTGAACCTGGGCATCGTCATGGCCAAGGGCGTGCTGTTCGGAGTCATAGGCAGCTTTACCATCCTGCCGGCGATGATCCTCGTGTTCGACAAGATCATAACAAAGACTTCGCATCGCACCTTCCACATGCATTTCCGTAAACTGTCAGGTTTCGTTATCGGACATCCGAAAGTGTTCGTGGCGATATTCATCATCGCACTGATACCTGCGTATTACGGATATTCGCATACGAGCGTGTATTATAATCTGGATTCCACACTGCCGTCGTGGCTTCCCTGTATAAAAGCATCAGACAAGATGGACAAGGACTTCGACCTGAATACTACTCACATGGTCATGGTCGATTCAAAGATGTCGTCCAGCGACATGGATGAGATGATATCGCAGATGGAAGATCTTGACGGCGTCAAGGATGTCCTTGGAGTGGGCAGCGTAGTCGGGCCTGCAGTGCCGGAAAGCATGCTTCCGAATAATATCACAAGCTTGTTCAAGGCCAAGGGGCATCAGATACTCATAGTGAATTCGAGATACAAGGTCGCCAGCGACAGTGTCAACCGACAGATAAATCAGATGAATACCATTGTACAGAAATACGACAGCAAGGGCACGGTGATAGGCGAAGCGCCGCTGACCAAGGATCTGATCAGCATCACCGACAGAGACTTCAGGGTAGTTACGATCATATCGCTGATAATGATCTTCATAGTCCTCGGACTGATACTCAAGTCAGGATCGCTGCCGTTCATACTGGTGGCTGTCATAGAACTGGCGATATTCATAAACCTGGGCATACCGTTCTATACCGGCACGAAGCTGCCGTTCATAGCTTCCATATGCATAGGTACCATCCAGCTGGGATCCTGCGTCAACTATGCCATCCTGACCACGACGCGGTACAAGATGGAACGGTACGCCGGGAAGGAAAAACGGGAAGCGATAAGCATAGCCCACACGACATCGATCCCCTCGATAATAGTCAGCGCGACGAGCTTCTTCGCTGCGACGATCGGTGTAGGCATATATTCCAATATCGACATCATAAGTTCGATGTGCCTGCTGCTGGCCCGCGGAGCGCTGATCAGCATGGTGACAGTAATATTCATCCTGCCGGCCATACTGGTACTGCTGGATAAGCTGATATGCAAGACCAGCATGGGATTCATAAACAAGAACAGGATAAAAGATACAGCAGAAGTGCTAAGCAAATAGATATAAAGGAGAAGAGAGAAATGGAAACTGTAAGAAGATCAAAGGTTCTGGTAATAGCCATAGCGGTCCTGACCGCTGTGATGATGCTGATGCCGGGAAGAGTCGCGGCAGCGTCGAGAAGCAGCTCGTCGGTGGAAAAGGATGAGACGGTATATGTCATCCAAAATCCGGACGGAACTGCCAGAAAGACTGTCGTCAGCGATTTCCTCAGCAACAGCGCCGGCTATTCGAGTCTTGCCGATGCCAGCAATCTTAAAGATATAGAAAATGTCAAAGGCAATGAAAAGTTCAGCAAGGGCAGCAACGGAAGTCTGACTTGGGCGGCGAAGGGCAAAAATATCTATTACCGCGGCAGCACTCAGCGTGAAACCCCGATAACCATGTCGGTAAAGTATTATCTCGACGGAGATCAGGTGCTGCCTGAAGATCTGGCCGGAAAGAGCGGAGATCTCAGGATAAAAATAGATTATCAGAACAACGAAAAAGTAGGCGATGTCTGCGTGCCCTTCCTGGTGGCGAGCACGCTAATCCTCAAAGACGATAATTTCAGCAATGTCAAAATAGACAACGGCAAGGTCATAGATGACGGCGACAAACAGATCGTTGCCGGTATAGCCATGCCGGGCATGACCGAGAGCCTGGGCGTATCGAGCAGCAAGATCAGCATACCCGAATCGCTGCAGATAACAGCGAAGGTCAAGGATTTCTCTCTTGATACCATAGTAACAGTAGCGGCAAACAATGTCTTCGATACCATGGACATGAGCAGTGTGAACAGCCTCAAGGATCTTGACAGCCAGGTCAACAAACTCGACAGCGCAGCGCAGCAGCTCATGAGCGGTTCCGAAAAACTGGCCAAAGGCGCAAATACCGCCTATAAAGGAAGCAAAAAAGTTGCTGCAGGCAGCAAAACACTGAGTGCGGGAATGTCGACTTTGTACAGTGGGATATCCGATCTCAACAATAAGGTGCCATCTCTGGCAGCGGGTGCGGATGAACTGGACAAGGGCCTGAACGGGAATCCGAAGGGAACAAGTAAAGCTGCGGTAGCCGGTATCGATAAAAGCATACATAACTATACTGATGGAGTGTCAACAGTTTCAGATGCAATGGAGAAATATTCGACCGCTCTTGGAAATTTGAAAGCATATATCGACACTCTGCCTGACTCTGCATATAAGGCGCAGCTGATAGGCGTATTATATGGGGGAGGCACTGAACAATCGCCCGGCATTACAGGTTTAAGTTCAAAGCTTTCAAATATAGCAGGCAACAATGCCGCTCTGCAGGGAGGAACAGATAAAGTATCTGCAGGCGCAGCTGCACTGAACAGCGGTGTGCCGGATCTTGTCAGCGGAGTCAAAAAACTTGACAGCGGCGCAGGGAAATTGTATAGCGGATCAAAGACGCTCGCCAAAGGCAGTCAGAGCCTGATGATAGGCAATAAAAAACTGGCTTCGGGAAGCGCGACGCTGAACTCGGGAATGAAGAAGTTCTATGACGAAGGGATCAAGAAGATAGTGGATGCATACAACGGCAACGTCAAGGGCGTGGCCAGCAGACTGCAGCAGATGATAAACGCTTCTCAGGATTATACTACATTCACGAAGCTGGAAAACGGTACTAGGGGCAATGTCAAATTCCTCTACAGGACAGATGCCATAGAAAAATAGCGGCAGGAGCCGGTATCGAAAGCGAATCAAATCGGAGGTATCAGAAGGGCCGTGCGGACGGAACATGCCGCATGGCCCTTTTATGTATCGACGGGGCGGCAGCGGAGCAGAAGAGCGGGAGCACAGGCAAGTAAAAATACTTGACAGCACTGCAGGCATCTGTTATCATTGCAAAGTGACAAGTATCATGACTTGACATTAGGCGGGACTATGAAAAGTAAAATAGATGATGACATCAGAATAAGCCTGTTATATGATTTCTACAGCGGTCTGCTCAGCAGGAGACAGCGGGAAGTCATGAGGCTCTATCATGAAGAGAACCTGTCTCTGGCAGAGATAGCGGCAGAATATGACATCAGCAGGCAGGCAGTGCATGACGCACTGAAAAACGCTCAGATATCGCTGCGCGGATACGAAGAAAAGCTGGGCCTGGTCGACAAGTTCACGGAATCAGACAGAGCTATAAGGGATATCGACAGCAGGATAGAAAGACTGATGCAGAAAAAAGACTGCGATGAGGAAATAAAGACCGGATTGAAAGAAATCAGGGACATCATCGACGGCCTCAACGATTAGGGGAGAATAAATGGCATTCGAAGGTTTATCGGATAAACTCCAGGGAGTATTCAAAGGATTGAAGGGCAAGGGCTCTCTCACAGAAGCGGACATCGATTCTGCGATGAGGGAAGTCAAGCTTGCGCTGCTCGAGGCCGATGTCAATTTCAAGGTAGTAAAGGAATTCGTGGCTTCCGTCAAGGAGAAATCTCTCGGCGAAGAAGTCATGAAGAGCCTGACGCCTGCCCAGCAGGTGATAAAGATCGTCAACAAAGAACTGACAGAACTGATGGGCGGGACCGAAAGCAAGCTGACATTCTCATCCACAGGCTTCACGACAATAATGATGGTCGGTCTGCAGGGCACAGGAAAAACCACGACCTGCGGCAAGCTGGCGGCTCACCTGAAAAAGAACGGCAAAAAGCCGATGCTCTGCGCATGTGACATATACAGGCCTGCAGCTATAGATCAGCTGGAAGTAGTCGGCAAGTCGGTAGACACACCGGTGTTCACCATGAGAGACAGCCGCGAGCCGGAGAAGATAGCGCTGCGTGCCAAGGCAGAGGCACAGGTCAGAGGATACGATGTGCTCATCGTCGATACGGCCGGCCGGCTGCAGATAGATGAGGATCTCATGGAAGAGCTGGCGGTGATAAAGAAGACTGTCAAGCCGCATGAGATACTGCTGGTAGTCGATGCTCTCACCGGACAGGATGCTGTCAATGCGGCTGAGGGATTCAACGACAAACTGGGGATCGACGGCATAGTGATGACCAAGATGGACGGCGACTCCAGAGGCGGAGCGGCCCTGTCTGCCAAGAAGGTCACAGGAAAGCCCATCAAGTTTATAGGTATGGGCGAGAAGATGGATGCACTTGAGCCGTTCCATCCCGACAGGATGGCAGGCAGGATACTGGGCATGG
>Ga0268263_1000903_pt1 | contig 33171 bp, 26 predicted proteins | sample Biomet5_FD_190358 | JGI IMG/M metagenome (GOLD analysis project Ga0268263, IMG submission 190358) | Microbial communities from bioreactor (seeded with sewage sludge) at LBNL, California, USA - Biofuel metagenome 5 (SPAdes) (version 4) | ecosystem: Engineered > Bioreactor > Anaerobic >... | reverse complement strand
ATTCAGTAAATTAAAGGAATGATTTTTCATGTTCAGAGAAGAAAGTCGCTCAGTCCCTGTCGAAGAGGGCGAAGTTTACGATGTAACAATTCAGGACATTGCTCGTCAGGGAGACGGCATCGCACGCATTGAAGGTTTTGTTATCTTTGTCCCGGGCACCAAAGTTGGCGATGAAGTCCGGATTAAAGTCGAAAGGGTTCTTCCCAAATTTGCATTTGCAAGTCTTGTCGAGTAAATGCGGGTAAATCACATCAACTTTAATTAAGTCATTAGGAATGGTTTTCATGTTCAGAGATGAGAGTAGCTCTGTTCCTGTTGAAGAAGGCGAAGTTTACGATGTAACTATCCAGGATATCGCTCGCCAGGGAGATGGCATCGCCCGTATCGAAGGCTTTGTTATCTTTGTCCCGGGCACCAAAGTTGGCGATGAAGTCCGGATTAAAATCGAAAGGGTTCTTCCCAAATACGGTTTCGCCAGCCTCGTTGAATAAGCAGGATCATTTCAAACGAGAAAAACCGAGACTGAAAAATGATATATATTTAATTCTTCAGTCTCTTTTCCATTCACATACATTAATTAATCTCCGGATACTTTATCACCGGAATTATTTTTCTTTAATCTATACTTTACTTTTATCTGTGCTTTTATCTGTACTTTTATCTGTACTTTTATCTGTACTTTTATCTGTACTTTTATCTGTACTTTTATCTGTACTTTTATCTGTACTTTTATCTGTACTTTTATCCGGTCATTTCCTTTTCAGCTTCTTTGATCGGACTACGTTTTTCGCTGTTTCTATCAATTATATTTTTCAGCTTACTTTGATAGGGTTATATTTTTCCTTATTTCTCAGCATGTCGTTTGTGCTTTAATTGTTTATTCATGGCTTCTGATAGTGAACATTCGATGATGTTAAATAATAGATATTCAATCATATTTTGGAAATTCAATTGACAAAATTTTTGTAAATGCCTTGCAGAATAAGTATTTGCTTTATATCTATAACCGGGGCAAGTATCCCGGAGTGATTTCTAATGATTCGTTTTATCAAGTACCACCCCAGGTCCAATACTTACGTCATTGAAAAACGAGCTTTTCTTGATGAGGATCTTACTCTGGATGGCAATGTAATTGTCGGGCAGGAAGTGAAGTTCTGGAAGAACCTCATAGTAACTGGCAGTCTTGAACTCGGAAAAGGTTCGGTTGTTAGAGGCAATGTAAAAGCCAGAAGTGCGCTTGTCTGTTCAAAGGCAAAAATTCTGGGCAATATAGAAACGGTTTCTGAGCTTATCCTTCTCGATAAAGCTAAAATAAATGCTGTAGCCTGCCAGGGAGATATCCGCGTCAGGCCTGGGTGCGTTATCGACTCCGTAAAAGCAGATGGTACGCTTGAACTTATCGGAAAAGTTCTTGTCAGGAAAGTAGAGCCATTAACGAAAGTGATTATCCGGGCTGAAGAATAATCGTGAGTTTCCAATGAACATTTAACTTTTTCTTTCTTTTCTCTTCCTCTTTCTATTCTCTTTGCACTTCTTCTTTCCCTTTTTTATTCTCTTTGCACTTCTTCTTTCCCTTTTTTATTCTCTTTGCGCTTCTTCTTTCCCTTTTTTATTCTCTTTGCACTCCTTCTTTCCCTTTTTTATTCTCTTTGCACCCTTTCTTTCCCTTTTTTATTCTTTACCCCTTCGCACTGTGGCTTTATCTCCTTTTTGTCAAAGCCATAATACTTTACCTGTGAAATCTTTCTTCTTCCAGAAGTCTCAGGATGCGGTCTCTTAAACGGTTAACTTCTTGACTTGTCCTGGAGCGCGGGCGGGGCAGGTCAACTTTTACAATCTCTTTTATCCTTCCCGGTCTTGCGGTCATGACCACTATCCTGTCCGCGAGAACAACCGCCTCATCCACACTATGAGTTACGAAAAGGAAGGTCACGTGTTTTTGTTCCCATATCTTCAGGAGTTCGTCCTGAAGGATATTTCTAGTCTGGGCATCCAGGGCCCCAAAAGGCTCATCCATAAGAAGGACTTCGGGCTCATTGGCAAGGGCTCGTGCAATGGCTGCACGCTGCTGCATACCTCCTGAGAGTTCATATGGATAGCTATTTTTGAACTGCTCCAGGCCCACAAGGTCTACATACTTCTCCACCTGCTTCCTGGCTTCAGCCTTACTAATTCCCTGCATTTCCAGTCCAAATGTAATGTTATCGATGACTGTTCTCCAGGGAAATAGAGAATATTGCTGAAAGACCATACCTCTTTTGGGGTCCGGGCCAGTTATAGGAACTCCGTTTAGTGTAATTTCTCCTGAAGTCTGGGTTTCGAGTCCAGCAGTGATGCGTAGCAGAGTGGTCTTCCCACAGCCGGACGGTCCCAGAAGGCAGATAAACTCTCCGTCTTCAACATCAAAGCTCACATCGTGCAAAGCTTCTGTACTTATATTATCTTCTTTTTTAGTAAAGATACGTGAAACATTTTTTACACTTACTCTGCCCATTTTATACCACAGTTCCTGATGTCCATCTCAGTAATTTTGCGTCTACATAATGCCTGAAGAAACGGTCAATTAAAAGACCAACAAATCCGAGTAGCAACATATAAACAAGTACGAAATCCATCCTGTGCATGTAGTAATTGTGCCATATCTCATATCCGAGTCCGCTGTCGCTCCCAAACATTTCTGCAGCTACTAGGCACATCCAGCCTACACCCATAGCAATCCTGATTCCTGCAACAATTGAGGGCATAGCTGAGGGAATTGCAATATAACGTATAAGATCCAGGTTTCGGGTACAACCAAGAACTCTTGCGGCTTCAACATAAACCTTTGGTACGTTCTTAAAGCCGGTATATGTATTGATGATAATTGGAAAGACCATTCCTGCAAACACAACAAAACCTGCGGCCTGGTGGGTAAGCCCAAACCATATGATGGCAAAGGGAATCCAGGCAATGGGGGGTATAGGACGCAGTATCTCTATTATAGGGTCGACTGCTCTGTTTATATCTTTAAACCATCCCATGGCTATTCCCAGAGGAATTCCAATTACAAAAGCGCCAGCAATACCAATTGAAAAGTTAATTAGGCTCGTCAATGTATCTGTAAAAATTAGCCCACTCTTTACTATTGCAGAAAAAGAGATTATCACATCATAAAAACTAGGCAGCTTAAATTTATTCTGTACAATCAAGTCTGCTGCAAGCTGCCATATTGCAATTGCAACTATGAGCGATAATGCTTCAATGCCTTTTTCTTTAACTGTTTTTATGAAGTTAACGTTCATGTCTAATTAAAAGAATTCTTACCTTTTTATCTTTCCGGCAGACTTCATTTTTCAGAAAAAATAGGGGTTCAATTGCTTTTTATAAAGCCGAAGCATTTGAACCCTTTATTTAGATTTCTCTTTTTCTTCAGTTACTCTTATTTTTATTTCGCACTCGTGGCTTTCTCATAGAAACTTGTATCAAAGATTTCTTCCTTGGTCAGGGATTTAGGAATATACCCAAGTTTGTACTGAACCTCTGAGTAGTTGACAGTTGAGTCTTCAATCAAGGCTGGATCTGTGATCCATGCACCATCCCATTCCTTAAGAGATTCCTTTACAGTGTCAAGGTCCTCTGTAGTCTTATTTGCAAAAATCTGAGCAGCTTCGTCCATATGTGCCTTGTTATACTCAGTTGCCTTAATATGAGTCTTTACAATCTGTTCCACGATTTCCGGGTGCTCCCTGATAAGTTTTCCACTTACGACAAGTACACAGCAGGCATGGTTTGCTTCCATCTCTCCAGACTGCACTATGATACGCCCGGTTCCTTCCTTTTCTATAACTGTTGGGGAGGGGTGAGGCAGGAAAACAGCATCAACCTGTTTAGCTGAAATAGCGGTGATAGCATCTCCTGGAGTCATTCCAAGGATTTTCACATCTTTTTCAGGGTCGAGCCCATTTTTCTTGAGCCAATTTCTGAGCAGGGTATCCTGAATTGTTCCTGGCGGGTAAGTAGCGATCGTAAGACCCTTTAAGTCTTGAGGGCTTTTGTATTTGTATTCGTTACGAAGAACAAGACTTGAACCGTTTATCTGGACAGGCGCAACAATCTTTGCGTCAAGGCCCTGGCTAAGAGCTGTAATTACGGGGGCTGACCCTACATAGGCAACATCCAGATCTCCAGCCAGCATTGCCTGCATTTCAGGGGCTCCTGTCGGAAACTGATATTCATTAATTTTCGTAATCCCATATGGTGCAAGGTCTGCTTTCCACCATCCTTTTTCAGCCGCAGTCATATATGCGATCTGATGGGTGCTTGGCTGATAACCAATGTTCAGCTCAGTAATTGCAGTGGTCTCTTCAGATCCGGTTTCGTTCTCGGATACATTTCCTTTATTGGATGCACAGCCAGATACGAAGATAGATGCGACCAGCAAGAAAGTAAGTATAAGTATGCCTAGTTTTTTCAAAGTTCCACCTCAATAATCCTTACAACTGGTAATTATTCTACTGATAATTACGCATGTCACTGATAATTATTCATGTTGCTGATAATTATTCATGTTGCTGATAATTATTCATGTTGCTGATAATTATTCATGTTGCTGATAATTATTCATGTTGCTGATAATTATTCATGTTGCTGATAATTATTCATGTACTGATAATTATGCATGTCACTGATAATTATTCATGTCACTGATAATTATTCATGTTGCTGATAATTATTCATGTACTGATAATTACGCATGTTACTGATAATTATTCATGTACTGACAATAGTCCATATACTGATAATGAACCATATAAAATGATAACTTTCATTACTAAATACCATTTTTTGAAATCAAGCTTTTATATTGAAAAAGCAACAGACTTCTATCTCTTTTGTCAGCCTTCCATAAACTCTTTTGCAAGAGAGTTTATATTTCTCCAGATGAGAATCCCGGTAAAAATAAAAAGTAAATATCTAACGGTATATTAATATTTTTTACAATTTCCTATATATATCCTCTCAAAGTAGCCTTGATTATATCCCAAATGTATTAATATATCTGGATATATTTCTCATTAAGGACTAAATTTCCTGTGAAATGTAGATTATTTTCCGTTGTTTAAAACTCTTTATGGGACTTAAAAGGTTGAATTTTATGAATGTTGCAGACAAAGTTATCAAATCCGCATTTGAATCCGATGAAGTTTTTCAAAAAACGCTTTCCACTGTAATAAAAGAGGATCTTAACCTCACTGCTGTGGATTTCGCGAAAAAAGCAAGCATTCCCCCGAGTACTCTTTATAAGATCCTGTCAGGGAACCGAGACCCCAACATTAAAACTCTTCGCCAGATAGTGAAAACTATTCGCGATATTAAAGAAACAGATAGTGGAGATTTTATCGCTGTGATTGCAGCTCGCTCGGTGCTTGACAACATCGTAGAAACAAAGAAAAAGATAGCTGGTAGGCTGGTCACAATCAGGGAATATTCGGCAACCTCAATGGAAGAAGCCATAATAGCAGCCGTTAACGCCGAAAGGGATGGAGCAAAAGCCCTTGTTTGCGCTCCTATAGTGAGCCCTACAGTGGAAAAGATACTCAACATTCCAGTAACAACCATGATCCCGAAGAACAGCCTTATAGTTGCTATCGAACTTGCGCTTAAAAAGATGGAGTAAAACTGCATAGAGTGCCAGAATAAAGTGCCAGAATAAAGTGCTAGAAATAGAGTGCTAGAAATAGAATGCTAGAAATAAATGCTGCGTTGTGTGGTACAAAAAGTTTCCTGAAATAAAATACTGAATATCTGTCAGCAAAACCCTGAAAGACTGCTGAACGTAAATCAAGTTTGAACTATTCTAAAAATAGGAAAAGCCCGCGTTTTGGGTTAACGCGGGAATTTTAAGTTCTATTCTCTTTTGTTTTTGAATTTTTTGTTTTCCTACCGCTTTATTTCTTTGGTTTCACCGAGTTAATAAATTCCTTTGCCTGTTCGGATAGTTTTGCCATGTCTCCGCCACCCTTGGTAAAGTAATAAGCAGCTCCACCGATTATTAACAGGACAATGAGTCCAAGAATGTAGAGCATTAAGGAAGACTTTTCCTTTACAGTGTAGGTTGCGGTTTCCCCTCCAATTTCTACCTTGTAGGTTCCTGGCACTTCTTCTGCGTGCTCAAAGGTTACAGTGGTATTGTTCCCAATGCCCAGGGAAACGTCTTTTGAGTCACTTCTGTTTCCGTTAATAAGCAACTCTACACTTTTATTTCCTGCAGCATTGCCTGTATTTCCAACGTTAACCGAGATTGTCGTATTCTTTCCTGCACTTACATTTAAAGGCTCGATTACCAGGTTTGAGTATGTGTAGTTAGCTTCCAAATCTTTTACTTTTACATTTATTTCCTGGTCTTCGAATCCTTCTTTTGTTAAGCCCAGTTCAAGAGTGCCGCTTTTATCTGTCTTGTAGGTAGCTTTTCCGCTGGAATCTGTTTTACCAATGATGTTTCCGTCAATTGATACGTTTGCACCCTCAATTGGATTACCGCCAATTGCCTTTACAGCCTCAATGTTCAGGGTGTCGCCGACATAAACTGTCTTAGGTGAAACATTGACTGTCATTTCCTCTTTCGGAGCACTGACGTTAATGTTTTTAGTTGCAGTTTCGTAGTTATCCTTTTCTGCAGTTATCTTGAAAGTTCCGGCATCTTCGGCTGTATATTCAACAACTCCATCATCATCGGTTTCGCCTACACTACTTTCGTTAACCGAAACATTAGCGCCTTTTATAGATTCATTACCAGCAGTTACTTCGATATTAAACGGATTTCCGGCATAGATCTTATCAGGCACATTTATTTTCAGTGAATTGTTGTCGCTTCCATTACCGCCGGTTTCAACTTCCACAAATGGGTAGAATCTGAGAGTATTGTCATTAGCAGTCTTGAAACTGACATTGCCCATGATCTCGGTTGTCTCATCCTTATCAAGTCCGATTGAATCACTGTTTTTCATTGTAATTCCGCTTTCAGATACACTGGTGACCTCCATCTTGCCAAAAGTATCTCCGCTATTGATCTCAGTGTACTGGTCCGAGAGCTGGAAGAGACCCTGTATGAAGACAGCAGAGGTCTCAGATCCTTGGAAAACCGAGCCGATATGAGCAATGATTATAGGCACATCTTCTGCATCTCCAAGAGTAGTTTTATAGACATAGTCATCGCCCGATTTGAGGAATGCCTCGTCTACGACATCACCATCTTTTTCAAGCTGGACCCGGACAGATTCTCCATTGACATCTACTTCAACGATATTCAAAGAATAACCATCTTCGAGGGTAAGAGCAGAACCTGAATCCATAGACTTTTTGTCGTCGTTGTCTGTAAGGACTTTACAGAGAATATTATTCGAAAGAAGGCTCACATCATCAACAGATCCATTAACTGAGCCATCAGTATACCCGGCAAAGTACTTGTCTGCCATGAAACCAATAACTGTGAAGTTGCCCCATTTTTTGTGATCAAAATTAACCGCCTGGGGTGTTGATTTGTAGACAAGTTCATCTGAAGGTATAGTCCTGCCGTCAAGCTCTCCTACTGTAAGATTTTCAGTCCCAATTCCTTCATCTATGTTGTAATAGAAACCTTCAAAGTTGAGGGGCGTCCAGCTAGGGAGTGAGTCACCATCGATGTCTTCATCATAGACAGTCCCGCGCAACTCGTATGTACCGGCTTCCGAGGTGTCAAGGGTCGGGGCAAAACGTAGCGTGCTATCATCAGCTACCTGAATCTGTATTTTACCCATAAGGTCTACCGTATCTCCCTTATTAAGTCCGACGCTATCATCATTCTCCATCTTTATTTCACTGCTGCTAACGGAAGTTACTTTCATTTCCCCAAAGGTATCTCCATTATTGACTTCGGTGTACTGGTCCGAAATTTGGAAAAGACCCTGTATGAAGACAGCAGAGGTCTCAGCTCCTTGGAAAACCGAGCCGATATGAGCAATGATTATGGGCACATCTTCTGAGTTTCCAAGATTAGTTTTATAGACATAGTCATCGCCCGATTCGAGGAATGCCTCATCTACTACATTACCATCTTTTTCAAGCTGGACCCGGACGGATTTTCCATTGATATCCACTTCCACGATATTCAGGGAATATCCTTCGTCGAGAACAAGAGAATCCCCGGCATTTGCTGATTTTTTATCGTTAGTGTCTATGAGAATCTTGGAAAGAACACCATTAGAAATAGGGCTAATGTCATCTCCTATAACTGTGGAATTATTTTCAGTGTAGCCTGCGAAGTATTTCTCTGCCATGAACCCGATTACCTGGTATGAACCCCATTTGCTGTATTCAAAATCAGTTTCAGTAGGTTTTGTAGTGTACTCAATGTTCCCTGAATCTATGCTTCTGCCTATATCTGTAATGGTCATTTCTTCTGAGGATACTCCGGAATCAAGGTCATAGTAGAAGCCTGAGTAACTCTGGGCAGTCCATGTGTAAGTTGTGGGCATTCCTTCTTCCCAGATCCTGTTCCCAGTTGAATTATCTGTAGTAGACCCGACGCTTACAGTCCATGTTTTTGTCGATGAAGCATAAGTACCATTAGGATCACTTACCACTGCCTTGAGGGTATAATTTCCTGCACTGTCTTTTTCAAAGTCGTATGAAGAAGAGGATACACTTGTTTCCTTTTTCTGTGATTCATCACCAACAAGCCACTCAACATTAATATCTTGGTCGTCCGTGCTGGAGTTGACCTTAAAAGTTTTAGACACTCCTTTATCGACTGAAACATTTCCTTCGGAGGGGTCAGCATTAACAGATAATCCTTCGGACGCTGATACTTTCCATGTCCAGGATTTTGATTCTGCACTGCCGTTTTCGTTTTTTGCATCCACTTTAATTGTATGCGTACCCTGTGTTGCAGAGGTGTTGATATATGATGACTCAGTGACAGACTTGTTTTCCTGAACCTTGACATCATCAAGATACCATGTCATATTTGAAGCCGGGCTAACAGTTGCAGTAAAGTTTCTTGATTGTCCTACTTTATTGTTAACGGTTGAGTATGAAGGGGTAGATGATGTGATCACCGGTACATTCGATCCTCCGGTTACACTCCAGGTTCTGCTCCCTCCAGTTGACTGAACAGTCGCTTTGACATCATATGTACCTTGCTTAACCGTGTGATTGAGGGCAGAGGTATTCGTTGCATCATCATACGATGTTTGGGAAACATTGCTTCCATCAACCTGCCAGTTAATAGTTGTTGACTCGTTTGTTTGAATGCTAAAATCTTGAATCTCGCCAACGGTCTTATTGACAGTCGCATTGTCTCCCGGCGATGCTGCTATTATACTCGGAGCTGCAGCTGCAGCTCCGCAAAATAGCCCTAGCACCAGAATTGCTGTAAATATCTGTAAACTAGCTTTTTTCATGTTCTATCCTTCTGAACCTTGTGCATAAATATTATGAATTTAGTCAGTTTCTCCTGAAACTTGCACGATTTTTGTAAGTTTTTTGGGCTTATCAATCAAGAGTTCCTAAATTTTCGTCTTTCTTATCCAGGCTTTTGTTTCACGGGGGTAATTATTTTTAATCAGGTGGATCTATCAACAGCTTCGGCTTTTAGCTGCTGGTATCCTCTCTGCTCTATAGTTATAAGCTTGCATTCTGGAGATTCGAGTACAATACCTGCTTCATACTTTGTACATTCTCCTATAACGATTAAGTTACATATATTTTGTACTTTTTTGATCTTTTGCGGATCAATTGTAATAAGAAGTTCGAAGTCTCCACCTGTGTAAAGGGCAAATTCCCTCAGCTTCTCTGGGTTTGAAGCAAATTCACGGACCTCCCTGAGGATAGGAAGGGCGTTTTCCCGGATCTTGAAGCCTACACGACTCTGCCTGGAAAGGTCGTAAAGGGACATTGCAAGGCCGTCACTCGTATCCATCATGGATGTGACTGCTCCGGACTCGGCAAGTTTCCTTGCTTCTTTCGTGCGCGGGACAGGCTCAAAAAGTGCATTCAGGACGGTTTCGCTCACTGGCTTTCTAGACTGAAGGGCTTCCAGAGCTGCTCCTGCTGACCCTGTATAACCCGTGACACAGACAAGGTCACCTGGCCTTGCTCCACGCCGAAGAAGGAGCTGGCTTTTTTTTACTCTGCCAAGTGCCGTCCCTGTAATTGTCAGTTCTGCGTGGGTATCAAGATCGCCTCCTATAATCGTAGTTCCGCAGAATTCGGCACATGCCTGCATACCTTTTGCAAGGGCTTCAACAAAAGCAATTTCGGTATCTGCAGGCATCCCAATTGCCATAACAAGCCCTGTGGGCTCTGCACCCATGGCTGCAATGTCACTGAGGTTTACGGCTGCTGACATCCAGCCCATTTGCCAGGGTGTCATCTCTTCCGAAAAATCAGTAGTCCTATGCAGCATATCGGTAGTAACAACCAGGCAGTCTTCGCCTTTCAGGTCAAGGACGGCGCAGTCATCCGAACCTGCGCCTATAAGGATTCCTTCCTGTCCTTTCTCCCTGCCATCAGGTGCTTTGAAAATCTCAGATAAAATGGAGATTAGAGCGCGCTCTCCAACTGAAGATACTTTTGTGTTTTTCATGGTCTTTTTTGAAAAAGATAGTTTTTGTTTTCTTTTCTAGATAAATGCACTCTGTGAACCAAAAATCACTGAGTCCCTCTCCTTTATTTAATTTGTGTAACATGTAAAGGCACACAAAAATTCCAACAGTTTCCATAGAATCATTTTCGGTATTGGACGAGATATTTACCTCAAAAATTCTACTTCTTGCCACGAGCATTGAATAAACAAATTTTCTCAAATAAATTTCTTAAGGGCTTCACATTTGCTTTTTATCTCTCGGGATGTATAAGACTTTTGTAAACTTCAAATTCATTTGAACTTAAAGTATAGTTTTCTGTAAGACTCTCTAGAAGAAATAGTTTACACTTTATTCACGACACAGACTAAAAAGAAAAGTACAAGGAGAAAAAAACAAGTCAATAATAATAAACTGTCAGATTAGATCAGACAAAATCAGGTGCTGGATTCTACAAGATTCTGTCATACAGAGTCAGAGATCACTTCGTCTCCGCTTTCTCTTGTTCTAATTCTCACATTTCCCAGAAAATTTTTTGCGATTTTACCGAGTTCATATAGTTCTTCCCTTTCCATAACCTGTAGCTCTCTTAAATTTTCCTGCAAGCTATGTTCCGGAATCCCCTGCTGCAGTACATAGGTAAGTTCCCTATTTTTCATATGTTTTGAGATCCAGGCAGCTATACTGGCAATTTCTTCCTCGCTTCCTATAAAATCCCTGATTAAGGTTGTCCGAAGCTCCAGTTCTAGGCCGCAGGAATCTGCGATTTCAAGTGTTTTTATTACAGATGCGGTAATATGTTCAGGAATCTCTTTCACAGCTTCTGATTCTCCGCAGCCCGTAACTTTTCCGTAAAGTTCAGGATCATCCGGGGAAGCTTTTATATCGATAAAAAATTTATCAACCAGCTTTTGCTTAACCATTTCACTTGCCATTTCAGGATAGTAGCCGTTTGTGTGAATCCCAATTGAAAGTCCTATTTCCCTTGCAAATTCAGCAAGGGGCAAAATTGCTTTCTGCATAAGAGGCTCCCCTCCTGAAAATACAACTGCACTCACAAAAGGCTTTGATTTTTTAATCTGCTCCTTCACAAAGTCAAGTTCTACAGGATTTGGTTCCTGTAGGTAAGGATGATTCTGGCAGTATGGGCAGCGAAGGGGACATCCACGAAAAAAGATAGTGACTGCGGCTTTTCCTCTCCAGTCTACTGTCGAGATCGAGACCGTACCTGCGTAATTTACTTTCATAGCTTACCATTTCTTACGTTTTTATGTACAGGAAAAGGTTGGGGAACTCTTACCTGAGTTCCCTTGTGTTGTATCGCTTTCTGTCCAGAAGTTCCTGACGCTTGCCTTTGTTCCAGCCTTCTACCACCTGGAGGTATCCTGTGATTCTTGAGAGGTGCTCCACGTTTTCAGACTTACACTTCGGGCATTTGTCCAGTAACCCATCGGCTACATATCCTTCATCCTTGCATACGGTCATGTCTTTGGTAAAGGCAAAGTAACCAGTCTGTGTGTTCTTTGATATATACATGGCGAGCTCCTGCAGGCCATCTGGATCTGGCTGTCCTTCTCCAAGCCAGATATGCATGATATTTCCGCCGTCCACAATCGGGAAGAAGGTATGTTCATACCCTATTCTTTCAGGCAGAGATATATCTGCACCAACTGTAACATGAGTACCATTTGTATAGTAAACTGGCAGGTCGTGCGTCTGATTCAATTCGCTTTTTGCAGCTTCTAAATTCCCTTTTATTGTGAGCTCGGCTTTATCAGCATACTGCTTATGCAGTAGATCCGAGACTGCAAAACGCTGGGCTGTAGTTTCTGCAGGTGTTCTTGCAAGGGCAATCTCCATGCCGTTTTCCTGTGACAGCTTTTGAGCGTGCATTTTCATTTCAAACATAGCTCTGATCGCAAGCTTATATGCAGCAGAAGACTCATGGATCTGGTAGCCTGTGTGATATTGAACCATTTCATTGATTCCTACCACTCCTATAGTATAGACGAGGCTTTCGAAATCCACGGCTATAGCTCCTTTTTCTTCTGTATTCGGATCTTTGGGTCGCTGGGACGCAAAAGGAATCCTGTTTTTCTCAATAAGACTGTTCATCCATCTGCGTTTTATTTTGAAAACTTCTACACCCTTGTTCATTAGGGTTTTGAGTTCATTGAACAGTTTTTCATCATTGTGTTCAGCTTTATATGCAGCTCTGGGGCAGTTTAAAGACAGAACCATCCATGAACCCATTGAAAAGTGTTTTCCATTCCTGAAATGAAGTTTGTCATCGAACTCTACATCATCTGTAGGGTTTGCGGAAAACTGATATGCACAGCACTGATAACATGAAATTCCTTCTCCTGCTCCCCTATACTCTGGAAGCTGATTATCGAAATAGGGAGTCCCGAACTTAGCAGCCAGCTCAAAAGTCAACCTGTATAACTCTTTATAAGTAGGGAGCTCAGGGTGAGCTTTATTAAATTCTACATTTTCTTCCATAAAGTCAGGCTCAATGGAAATCTCGGGTTTGGGAAAGCTAAAAGGCTTGCCCCAGGCATCTCCTTCAAGCATGACATCCATAAGTGCCTTGAATCCAAGGCGAACCTCTTTTTCAAATTCTCCGTAGGTTCTGAGCGGAGCCTGCTTTCCATCCCATACCTTACCCGTGGCGACAATCGGAATGTTTCTCCAGAGCTTTGGTACTCCAGGAGAAAGTTGCACAGATGAAAAGACAGTCTGTCCGCCTCTTGCACACATCATCTGCATCATTTCATAGACGAACATCTGCATAAGCTGTTTGATCTCGGTTTCGGACTTGCCCTCCAGATAGGGAGCCATAAAAGTAAGGAAATTGTAAAAACCTTGCCCGCCTGCAAAATTGGTCTGAGCCGATCCCATAGCTTTTACTGCATGAAGAAAAGCTACCTCAGCATTCTTCGCAGGCTTTGCTACACTTGACTGGGTTCCTACTCCGTCAGGCATGAGACCATAGTAAAAGAAATAACGGAGATCCCAGTCCTGGCAAAACGGTCTTGTGCCCATATATTCGAGGTCATGGATATGGAAATCTCCGTTAAGGTGAAGGTCGGCAAGCTCTTTTGGCATCAAAAGGAGATTCTGTTCCTTGGACATCTTATCGGCTTTTCTTTTATGAGAGGTTTCGGCATTGTTGAGCTGGTTTGCATTATCATTTGCTTCAAAACCATCTCCGGTATCGATTTCGTAGGCATCGTATACCGAAGCCCCGACCCTGGTCATGATATTTCTCCATTCAACGTGGCCCCTGTCAAGCAGAATATTGTTTACGATTTCCCGGATAAGAGGTCCTGAGAGAAACTTGAGATTCATCTTTTTAATGATCTTTTCTGCGTCCTTTGCAATCTCGAGGGCTTCTTCTTTTGTGATTGAAGGCTTATTGTAGAAGATTTCACTTAATTTTGTTTCTTTCAGGAGTTGTTTTACAATTATATTCCTGTCCCAGTTAAGAATGAAACCATCAGTTGTCCTTACCTTGGGGAGAGGGGAGACAGACATCCCGTCAAGGGTTTTTTGCACTGGCTGGTTGTCAGATAACTGGTCATTTTTAGGGAGGGGAGAGACGGACAATTCTTCAAGCATCTTTTGGGCTGATTGGTTGTCAGATAACTGATAATCGGGTAAGAGAATCTCGCTTGTCATTTTCTCATCTTCAGTGATTGTCTTAATAATAGAATTTAATGTGAAATTTGAAGAAATATTCAATTTATTTTTAACTTCAGACCTCTATTATCACAGGATTTTCTTCATCACAGGATTTCCTGGATTTTTTCAGGGTTTACTTCTCCCCCACTGAAGAGTTCCTCGTGCGTAAGGAAAGTATCATTGATCTGTAAAACAGGCGCTGTCACTGTGAAGACTCCGTTGAAACGCAGTTCCGTCAAAGCCTCGGGAGTAGACATATCTGCTACCTCAAAAGCAACTGAATGTGCTTCCAGGAAAGTTTTTAATTTATTGCATTTCGGACAGCGTTCCGTTGTATATATGATTATTTTTGCCATGCTTTACGTCCCTCTGATTTTACTCTAATTCTTAATCTGATTTTTAGTTGCCGTTTCTTGCGTGGGACTTGTTCCCTCCACACATCCTATATTTATTTATATTGTATGCGGGGTGAGCGCGCAGGTACAGAGCGCGTTGCAGCCTAAAACAAAGCCCCACATGGGTTACCATTCCTCAGCTAACCCTTAAGTCCCTACAACTTTGTATTTTCAAATATCAGTAAACAATATCGAAAAAAGGTGCAGCTTCTATAGAGCGACCCCCATAATATTGTTTTTTTCATTTTACTAAGTTAAAATGACCTTTATTTTTCAAGTAAATATTCTAAACGCCCTATCCTTAATAATAGTTTTTTACCTCAGGTCTGGATACAGTGAAACCCTTATTTGGATACAATAACACTTTTGTTTTGTATACAAAGACGGTATCTTTGTTATCAAATATGGTAACAAATTTAAGGACCCCTGTTTTTGAAAAACTGCTTCTTTAAGGAAATGATTTCAAGCACAGACGGCTTTAAGGGATATCCACAGCCGATTTGTCGGGTACAGTACGGCTAACATGTATAAGGAATTATTCCTCTACACTTTGCAATGTATTATCAAAAGTCATATCCGATATAATTCTGTTAAGTACAGAAAAGGACGCGTCTTGTAGAAAAACTATTATTATAAATAATGAAAACAAGTTATCTATCTCTCATTCTTACTAACTTTTTAAAAAATAAAAATGTTAGGTTAAGGTTAAGTTTTTATTTTTTTTCGTTTGAGATATGCTGTTACTTTTTCATAGATTTCCACTGAAATCTTTATTACACTTGCTAATTCAACTAAAAGTTTTGCAAATTCCATAGCACTAGCTAAACTGATCATGCTTCTCCTTACTTTAATAACTTTAAAAGTTTTTTGACGATACAACTTTTAAAAAAAATGTGGACAGCATCAGCTAAGTCTATGTTATTAATGTGGCATCGACAGCTTTTTATGTCTCAAAGCGATCATGTTAGCTTGAAGTAAATAATGGTGTTATCCACATCGTTCTATTGGGGCTTTATAGATTTTACTGGAATCCATAAAGCTCAATTTTGCCTATTTATCTCTCATCCTCCTTTTTCTATGTCTTTTCTACTCTAATTCTTAATCTGATTTTTAGTTGCCGTTTCTTGCGTGGGACTTGTTCCCTCCGCACATCACATATTTATTTATATTGTATGCGAAGTGAGCGCGCAGATACATAACGCGTTGCAGCCTAAAACAAAGCTCCACATGGGTTACCATTTCTTAGCTAACCCTTATAGTCACTACAGATATGTATTTTCAACTATCAGTAAGCAATATCGGAAAAGGGTGCAGCTTCTAAAAAGTAACCCCATTATATCGTTTTTTCATTTTACTAAGTTAAAATGACCTTTATTTTTCAAGTAAATATTCTAAACGCCCTATCCTTAATAATGGTTTTTACCTCAGGTCTGGATACAATAACATTCTTGTTTTGTACACAAAGATATTTTCTTTATTGTCTATAGTCACGAGGCTAAATAATGCAACTGCCCAATGAGATACAGTGAGGTTTTTTTGTTTCAACAATTACAGTCGTGACTGGTACTATTATAATTTCAAACTTTTATTTCAAAAACTGCCTGATTTCATAGAGCATTTTCACACACAGACCATTTCTCTAATACAACAGATATTTTTCAAAACACAGGTATGGATAACATATACAAGGCATTGTTCCTAAAAACTCAAAAAAATATTATTAAAGGACTTCTTTCGTTTTCACTGTACTCTTATGTATTTTTTTAATTCTTAGTAGGGCTAAGAATCTATACCCGAGCATTTCTTTTATATCCACTTTGTCTTTTTATTCCTCTTAGAAAATCTTTAATTTTCCTGAAAAGGTTGAAAATTACAAAAAAACGTTATATCATGGGCCAGTTATATTTACCAAGCACAAAAGAGGTGTCACTTCATAGAAAAATTACTATCTTCCGGCTGCAAGCCTCTTGACGAACTTCTAGGAGGAGGTTTCGAAAAAGGGATTGTGACTCAAATCTTCGGAGCTGCAGGAACAGGGAAAACAAATGTCTGCATCCAGCTTGCAGTGGAATGCGTAAAGCAAGGGCAGAGAGTCATCTTCATAGATACCGAAGGGCTTTCTCCTACTCGATTCAAGCAGATTGCAGGGGAAAATGCAAAAGAAATAGCTAGAAGCATCATTATCTATGAACCCCTGAATTTTGAAGAACAATATGCGGCCGTAAGGGAAGTGGAGAAAATAGCCAGTGAGAATATAGGTCTCGTGATCCTTGATTCTGCAACCTCATACTACAGGTTCGAGCTTGAAGACGATGAGACAGGCATGAAAAGCCGCAGAGAACTTGCTAGCCAGATAGGATATTTGCATGCTCTTGCCCGCAAATACGGTTTTGCCGCAGTCATAACCAACCAGGTATATTCCGATATTACTTCAGGGGGAGTGCGTCCGCTTGGCGGTAGTTCCCTGGAGCATATTTCAAAGACGATCATCCAGCTTGAAAAAACCGGCGAAGGAACCAGGCGCGCTATTCTGTACAAACATCGGTCCTGCCCTGAGGGTTCGAGTGCAGAATTTAGAATTACATCAGAAGGGATTCGCTAAGTCGAAGAGATTCGCTAAGCTGGGAATTTGCTAAGTCGAAGAGATTCGCTAAGCTGGGAATTTGCTAAGTCGAAGAGATTCGCTAAGCTGAAGAGATTCGCTAAGCTGAAGAGAGTCGATAAACCGAATTAAGAAATCGGGAAAAAGTTCTTAGAAGAATCTTTTAATACTCATTCTGGACAGAAAAACTTAAAACTCCCGGTGCTTCCGGGGGTTTTTAGAATTCCTTTTTACAGGAATCTCTCACCAGGATTTTAACGTTCTCTGGTTCCAGATATAAATTCTTCAGTCCGCCTGTAAGCCTCATCGTCAGGGTACTGAATCGCCGGATGTTTCATAAAGTAGGAAGCCGGGGAATACAACACGCCTCCTATCCCGCGGTCAAGAGCCAGCTTGCAGCATCGGATGGCATCGATTACCACACCTCCGGAGTTAGGCGAGTCTTCTACGGAAAGTCGGAGTTCAAGGTTCATAGGCACATCTCCAAAAAGCTTGCCTTCCATTCTCAGGAAGCAAATCTTGTTGTCCTTTTGCCAGGCTACGTAGTCACTGGGTCCGATGTGGATATTGTCGTCGTCAAGCTTCTTAGAAAGAACTGATTGAACAGCTTCGGTCTTTGATTCCCGTTTGGAAGCAAGCCTGTCCCTGTTAAGCATATTCAGGAAATCTGTATTTCCTCCAGTATTGAGCTGGTATGTTCTTTCGAGTTTTACGCCTCGTTTTTCGAAAAGGTCTGCAAGAATCCTGTGCGTGATAGTAGCCCCAAGCTGAGCTTTGACATCATCGCCAATGATTGGAATATTCTTTTCCTCAAATCTTTTTGCCCATTCTGGATTGCTTGCGATAAAAACAGGCATATTATTAACGAGAGCCACACCTGCTTCAAGGGCGCACTCGGCATAAAAACGGACTGCTTCTTCAGAACCTACAGGCAGGTAATTGAGAAGCATATCGGCACCCGAGTTTTTAATTTCGTTCACGATATCGGCTTTTGTGGCTTCCTGTTCCTTGCTGACAACAAAAGTTTGACTTTCCTTATAGTTTTTCATATGGTCAGAGACCCCATCGAGAACCCTGCCCATTTTAACCTTCACACCTGTGACCGGAACATCAGGACAAAAAACCGCTGTGCAGTTCGGGGGAGCAAAGATGGCCTCAGAGACGTCTTTTCCTACTTTTCTGGCATCAATGTCAAAGGCGGCAACAACTTGAATATCGCCAGGTTTATACCCTCCAATTTCCCTGTGCATCAGTCCTATGGGTTCTTTATCGTCGACTTTATAGTACTCAATGCCCTGTATCAAAGAGCTTGCACAGTTCCCGATTCCTGCAATTGCTATTTTTATTTTTGTCATAAGCGCTTACTCTCCGATGAATACCCAGATTCTCATAAACCGCATTAATGAAATGAAGATCTTTTATGATTTCTGAATCTACAGATTCAAGGATTTACGGATTCAAGGTCCATGAAGTTTAATAATTTATATTTCTGAAAATTACGACTTCCTGTATTTCAGCTATGGATTTTAAGTCTTGTCTTATTGCTCTGTTACTCTATAAATCTATTATTTGTAAGTTTGCTTCTATGGAAAAAGAGATTGCTTTATTTATATCTCACGTGTTACTTATTCCTTAAACAAAGTTTTTATTGTGAATGCTGGTTGCCAGAAGCGTGACCTGCCGCATTTTTCTGGTTATTCTAAGGTTTAAGAATTATCTTTAATATAATTAATTTTAACTTTCTCCGATTATTCAGATAATGAAAGAAAAAAGTAACGATATGAGAGTGACGAGGCATGCCAGTTGAATAGGTTTTTATCTTATGGGGAGCTTGAAAGAAAAGCGGAAATTTTTCCGGCAGAATCTGACACTTACATCGGAAAGTGATCTAATGAGGACAATTGACTGGAAGGAAGAGTCCAACTCCGTGGTGCTGGTAGACCAGACCCTTCTCCCTAAAGAGTACAGGATAATAGAATGCAAAACCCTGAGTTCTCTTTGTGAAGCTATAAAATCTCTCAGGGTCAGAGGCGCGCCTGCTCTCGGTGCAGCAGGTGGTTTCGGGATTGCCCTTGCAGCTTTCCTGAGTGGGGCCAGAGATTTCGAAACAATAATAAGAGACCTTAAGGTTGCGGGAAAAACCCTTAAGTCAACCCGCCCTACGGCAGTAAACCTTAGCTGGGGTGTGGACAGAGTTCTGAAAGCGGTTTCAGATGCCTTTGATGTTCAGGGGGTCCGGGAAATTGCCCTTCAGGAAGCCAGGGATATTGCGGAAGAAGATTTAACCACTAATAAATTGATAGGTGAATCCGGGACAAAACTCCTGAAGGATGGAGATACCGTACTCACACACTGCAATGCAGGCAGGCTAGCCTGCGTTGACTGGGGCACAGCTCTTGGGGTTGTGCGCTCGGCTATTGCTGAAGGCAAAGAGATAAAGGTTATTGCCTGTGAGACCAGGCCGCTGAACCAGGGAAGCAGGATCACTGCATGGGAGCTGATGCAGGACAAGATTCCAGTAACCCTTATTTCGGATTCTATGGCTGGATGGGTAATGCAGCAGGGGCTTGTAGACAGCGTGCTTGTAGGGGCCGACAGGATTACCCAGGATGTCGTTTTCAACAAAATAGGTACCTATTCCCTCTCCATTCTTGCAAAAGAGCATGATATTCCTTTTTATGTAGCAGCCCCCACCTCTACTTTTGATTTCAATGGCTGGGAAGGCAGTGTAAAGATAGAGATGCGAAACCCAGATGAGTTGCGCTTTTTCGGATCTGAACAACTTGCCCCAAAAGACGTGGAAGTCTACAACCCTGCTTTTGACGCAACTCCCATGGAAAACATAACTGCGGTAATTACTGAGAAAGGAGTATTTTACCCGCCCTTCCTCCTGGACGAAGTACTTGTTTGAGAATTGCCCACTTCAAGAGAGTGATAAATTCCCTTCAACTTTTCAGAATTTGATTATTAAGAAGTTTCTCTGCTGGATTTATATATCAGAACTGTAAATTATGTGATAATTACCAAATTTAAGAGGAAATTTAACAGTCATTTAATAGTTGATTAATAGTTATTTCATAACTAATTTAAGTATTCAATAATTAATTAATAGTTATTTATTAACTAATTTAATATTTAATAATCAATTAAAAGTTCTTGAATGGGTAATTAACAGTTATGTTAAATTTTCTGATTTTCAACTGTTAATTTCCAGATAATCTTTAATTATCAGCTAGGAAAACCTATTACAGGCAAGTACGGGCAGTGAAATTATATCCCAATCAATGCGTTCACACAGGTGTTAACACATGGCTAAAAAATCAGGTTCCGGGCTCCAGTCTTCTGCAGGGCTCATGCGCTATTATGAAGCAGATAAAAATGCAGTTCAAGTCCAGCCCAAGGTAGTGCTGATTGTCGGTGCAATTGTTGGCATTGCAGTATTATTCTTAAGTGCTGTAAATGGTTTCTGGCCGTAATCGCAATTTTTTTCGGCAGGGTTTCCTTGAGCAGGCAGAATTCAGGAAAAAAAGAAAGTAAACGCAAGGCTTCTTCAGGGACAAGAATCTCCAAGCCCACAATTTTTCTTCTGGGTTTTCTTCTTATACTTGTAGGTATTTTTGGAGTCCTGTATAATCCTTTCAACTCTACAGGCGCTGCGGCTCCCTGGAAGGTTTCGGAAGCAGGTACTCTATCTTTCCCAGATCGAGAAGAGCCAGTATTTACAGCCCAGGGAATCGAAGATGTATACGCCCCTGAAAGCTCTGATACTTTAAAACTGCTGTCTTTTGAAAGTAAAGGGGAAAAAATCCAGGCTCTCTTAAGAATTCCTGCAAATTCCTCTTCTTCTCCTGGTCTGGTCCTGCTACCCGGAGCAGGGGTTAGCAAAGAAGCCGAACAGGGTCTGGCTGTGGAACTCTCTAAAATGGGGTATGCAACCCTCACTCTCGACCAGCGCAATCTGGGCAGCATAAATGTAGACAAAGATCTTGAACTTTTCAAGGCAGGCCTTGAGCCCGTAGAATATGACATGGTTTATGATGCTCTTAAAGCCTCAGATGTGCTTGCTGCCCAGCCTGAAATTAACCCGAAAAAGCTTGCAATCCTCGGAGAAAGTAACGGTGGAAGATTTGCAATCCTTGCCTGCGCTCTTAATCCTTCCCTTAAAGGAGTTATCGGAATCAGCACTGCGGGGTACGGCACTGAAGAAATTGATTCTTCCCTTGCGAGTGATTCTGAAGCTTATCAGTTCTATCGTTCAATTGATCCGGATACCTATCTCTCTACCCTGCCGCCTGCAAAATTCGTGTTGATTCATTCTTCTAACGATCCGGTAATCTCCCACGATCTGGCGCTCCGCACCTATTCTCTTGCAAAAGAGCCAAAAGCGATGTATAACGTTACTGAGGCAACACACGGATATACAGCCTCAATGCGCCCTTATCTTGAAAAAGAACTTGCCCTTCTTTTAAACTAAATCATGTGAGCTTAATGCCCAGTTGAATTTATTGAAACAAGAGTATCTTGCATATGAAAAGTATTTTGGGTGTGAAAACTTCTCAGCCGCTCTCAAGCCTGCGGGAAATTCATGGAATCGGTGAACGAGTAGCCGAGAGGCTGATTGAACATTTTGGAACTGAAGAAGCGGCTCTTCAGGCTATTTGCGAGGGTGATATAGCTTCGATTTCTGAAGTCAATGGGATCAGCCACAATTTTGCCCTTTCCCTTGCCAGGTATGCCAGATCCAGGGCTGAAGGCTGCTCAATTTCCGATTTTCTCAGGACAAAAGAAGCCTTGGATATTTATTCCCGCCTGCTTGAGCTGATAAAAAGTTTTGCCCATACGACGCATGCCAGGGATAAGCTAAACCTTTTTTACCCATTACCTGCTTCGCGCATGGATCTTATCCAGGAAAGGCAGGCTTTCGTAAGAGAATACCTTGAACTGGGAAATGCCTTCCCCGAAAATTCCGAATTTCTGAAATTGCTTACGAGAGTCAGTGAACTCAGGCCTGTTCCCGGGAACCTGAGAGTCAGGGACCGGATAATTCTGTGTGGCGAGTCAAAAACCCTTGAAGCAGCCAGAGAAAAGTTCCAGGCCTTTTTGCCTGTTCAGGCCGTAGAAAACCTATCGGAATTCGTGGATCTTGCAAGAGGTTACTCCAGTGTTATTGTTTTTGATGATACTTATCTTGGTTTTGATCTACCTGAAGACATTGAACCCGAATATTTCCAGGACCTTTCCAGAGCTGAACTCTGGCAGGTTTTGCCTGAAAAAGAACTGGCGTTTTTTGCGCGGAATCTGGACTGCATCCGCGCCTGCCTGAGTATCGTATCAGCTCTCCGCTCAGAGAATTTTGAGCTCTTTGAGGAGTTTTCGAAAGAGAAGCTTGATATACTCAAGACAGCTCTCTCAAAACTCGGTGAGGATGGAAAGCCTGTTGAAGGGTTTGACCCTGAACTTGACAGGCTCGGAGCAGCCCTTCAAAACCTGGACCCTGTATTGACTTCTGCCCTGCGTGAGGCTAACCAGCGTATGAACCGAACTCTTGAGGCAAGTTCGCTTACTCTGAGCGGGCAGGAACTCGTCAGGCTTGTGAGTGGGGGAATGGAGATTAAAGACCTGCTTACAAAGGAACTTAATAGAATCTATAAAATTGAGATTGGAGCCATCAAAGAAGAGCTTGCTGAAAAACTAGGGCTTCAAAAGCAAGAAAAACTAATGCTCGACTCACTTTTTCCTGATGAAGTTTCCTACCCTCTCTATGCAGACCAGTCCCAGCTGAGGCTTTTCAGGCAAAAGTTGAACAATAGCCTTGAGAAAACAAGGCTTGTCCGGAAAAGGGAACTTGCAAAAACCCTTTCAGGTTTTCACCAGCCTGTAGAAAAGCTTGTCAGGAAAGTCCTGGATTTTGACCTTGGCTTTTCAATTGCCTGTTTTTCGACAGAGTTTCAGCTTAACCTGCCCGAGCTGATTCCCGAAGCCGGAATAGGTTTTACAGGCGGAGAAAACCTCTTTTTAAAAGCCCGGTACGGAGAAATCGATCCTATTAGTTATTCCATCGGAAAAACCGGTTTTTCCCCGGCAGGTCTGGAAAACAGGGTTGTACTTTTGAGCGGAGTAAACTCAGGTGGTAAAACTTCCCTGCTCGAGCTCCTTGCCCAATGCGTAATTCTTGGGTACATGGGCTTTCCGGTTCCTGCAAAAAAACTTGAACTCGGGCCTGTAGAGGAATTCTACTATTTTGGGAAATCGAAAGGAACTCTCGATGCAGGAGCTTTCGAGACTACCCTCAAGCAATTCTCAGTGCTCTCCGAAGCCTCAGAAAAACTGGTGCTTGCGGACGAACTGGAATCAATCACTGAGCCTGGAGCTTCTGCACGAATTATAGCAGGAATCCTTGAATATCTGTCCAGAAATGAACAGAGTCTTGGAGTTTTTGTCTCTCATCTTTCGGAACTTATCCTTGAAAATACCGGAACGGAAGTAAGAGTGGATGGAATTGAGGCCGATGGTCTGGACTCCAACCTTGAGTTAATCGTAAACCGGAATCCTGTATACAATCGTATTGCTCGAAGCACTCCAGAGCTGATTGTGGAACGTCTGTTCAGAAAGACCACTGGAAAAGAGCAGGAGTTTTACTCACATTTAAAAGATAAATTTAAAACCGGCTCAAAAGCAAACCTTTAGAGAAATTTCAGTGTACTTCTTAATGTATATTAATAGCGTATTTACCTGGAAACTTCCAATCTTTTCTTGCAGTCTTCCAGTACTTTTTCCTTCTTACCTGTGGCATCTTTTTTTGTTTTTGTCAATAATTTGCTTTGTCAATAATTTGCTTCAAGAGATAATATTATAAATCTTTAGTTCTATATACTAATAAATAGTAGTGAGTTGGCGGAGATTCATTTGATTACTTAAATCCGGCCGATACAAAAGTTTATATATGTTTTGGTGTCAATGCATGTCCGATAACTTAATAAGGAGATTTCGTTCCTCATATGCAAAGGATTCAAAACTCTAGTCGGCTAACAGGGTTGATGTTATCAAGGAAATATTTCTCTAAGGCTAACTATATTAAGTTGTTTGAGTGAACCCGGGGGATATCTTCTTTTCAACCCAGTAGAGCCGGGTGACAATCAGGTAATGAAATTGAATATGAGATCTACAGAGATCCTATCTTCAGATCTTTTATTATTTTTAAAGACGAGTTTGAATAAGTGCAAAACCCAGGTCACGCGTGATAGCAATGGAGCGAAACTTCCCCATTCAGTGTGCAGATTTTGATAGGCTGATGATGGATAATGTTGAAGGAACTCGGGTAGAAGTTTCCGGTATGCCTGACCTAAGCGATCCATGTTTATATACGGACCGCGAGTACAGCTGGCTTCAGTTCAATGACAGAGTACTCGAAGAGGCTTTTGATGATCGCAATCCTCTGCTTGAAAGAGTCAAGTTTCTTTCGATCTTTGGAAGTAATCTTGATGAATTTTTCATGGTCAGGGTTTCAGGCGTCGAGAAAAGAATAGTGGAAGCTATGAAAGAAGACCGGACAGATGAGACAGCACAGGAACAGCTTCGCGTCATCCGGGAAGAGCTTCTCAGGCAGCTTCCTCTCAATGACAGGTGCTGGAATGAAATGCTTGAGCCTGCTCTCAGGAAAGAAGGAATTCAAGTCCTTAATTACTTTGAGCTTTCTAAGAAGGAAAGAGAAAAGCTGAGAGATTATTTCGAGAGAAATATTTTTCCTTTGCTTACTCCTCTCGGTTTTGATTCGGGGCATCCTTTCCCTCATATTTCCAACCTCAGCCTTAACCTTGCGGTATTAATTGATGATCCGGATTACGGGGAACGTTTTGCCAGGGTCAAGATTCCTCCAATGTTTATGCGACTAATAGTTGTTCCTGAAGGAGACCAGGAGAAAATAACTTCCAATCTGGAGGATCTGAAAAAAGGGCGTTTTGTCTGGCTTGAACAGCTTATCGCTGCAAACCTTGACCTCCTGTTTCCCGGGCAGCGCATCCTTGGAGCTTATCCTTTCAGAATTACACGCGATGCAGACCTTGGGTTTGATGAGGACGGAGACAAAGATCTCCTGACCGCTGTAAAACAAAGAGTCGGCAGGAATTACTTCGGGTCGGTTGTCAGACTTGAGACCGACTATACAATGCCAGCAAAAGTTTCGGATATTCTTCTTAAGAACCTGGAACTTTCCCCTTCCCTTATGTTCAGGTCTGCAGCTCCGCTGGGGCTTTCAAATCTAATCAAACTTGCAAAGATCAATCGTCCTGACCTTAAGTACGAAACCTTCGAGCCGAAAAAACATTCTCAGCTAGCAAACAGGGAGAAAATTTTTGCAACTCTGAAAAAACAAGATATTCTTCTCTATCATCCCTATGACAGTTTCGAATCAGTAATTGATTTCGTGGAAGAATCTGCCGACGATCCTGATGTTCTGGCAATCAAAATGACCCTATACAGGGTGGATGACAATTCCAGAATAGTTCAGGCCCTTATGAAGGCTGCGGACCGGAGAAAGCAAGTAGCGGTTCTGGTGGAGCTTAAAGCTCGTTTCGATGAGGAGAACAATATAGGCTGGGCAAAAGAACTTGAGCGCAAAGGGGTCCATGTAGCTTACGGCTTCCCGGGACGTAAGATTCATGCCAAGATGTGCCTGGTTGTCAGGGCCGAAAAAGAAGGTATCAGGTATTATGTGCACATGAGCACAGGTAACTATAACGCAGTCACAGGAAAACTGTATACCGATATGGGGTATCTGACAAGTGACCCATGCATAGGTAAGGATGTCTCTGACCTTTTTAATGCCCTTACCGGATATTCGCGAAAAGACCATTATATCAAACTTCTTGTAGCTCCCCAGACTCTAAGGCATCAGATTTTGGAGCGCATCAGGCGTGAAATCGACCTTCACGAGAAGTGTGGTAACGGACATCTGATCCTTAAGATGAATTCCCTTGTAGACTACCAGTGCATCCGGGAACTTTACAGGGCTTCTCAGGCCGGAGTGAAGGTAGATCTTCTTGTCCGGGGAATCTGCTGCCTCAGGCCAGGTATTATTGGGCTCAGTGAAAATATCAGGGTTACCTCGATAGTTGGCCGTTTTCTTGAGCATTCCAGGATATATTATTTCAGGAATGGAGGAAAAGAAGAGATCTTTATGGGAAGCGCAGATCTCATGCCGCGCAACCTGGACAACAGGGTAGAAATCCTCTTTCCGGTATCTGCCGAATACATTCCTGTCTTGCGAGATGTAATCCTTGGCATTCACCTCAAAGATGATGTAAAAGCCCGCCTTCTGCTTCCTAATGGCAAGACTGAGAGAATCTACCCACAGCCCGAAGAAGAAGAACTGGATTCTCAGTTATGGATGCTTGAGAATAGCAGAAGCTGGGATTTAAGCTTTAAAAAAGGCTGAAAATGGGAATTTCTTCTTCTCTTTTTTCACTTTTTTGTGTACATTTGCAGAAAGTGGGTTATTATAAAGTTATCATAATTTTGTATTATTCTTTCAGAGTCCCGACGATAGGATACTTCTTTAATATTTCAGCCCCATGTGGTGTCCTGTCCAATTCTTCAGTTATATCTTTCCCTGCAGGGCATCCTTCATGATCACCATTTTTCCAAAGATAACTATCAGAAGAGACATCATAGACCTGACCTTGATAAGCAACATACATCGTTTCATTTGTACCGTTGTACTTTGCGAGTTCTTCAAGTGTATATTCTTTTATGTCCGTTTTTTCTGTCACATTCTGTGTTTTAGTTACCTCTTTTTCATTCGGAGTATCTGCATTAGTCTGAGTTACAGTTTTTTCTGGAGTTGCTATCTCATTACCCACACATCCTATTGCGAGGAACATGCAAAACAACATTGTCAATACCATTATTTTTTTTCTCATTGTTTTACCCATACACATCTGATATTGTAATTTCTATCTCAATTCATGTAGTTAATATCTAAATATTTATTAAATTGTCAATCCATTATTTCAGCTAGTTGATCAGTTTCTAGGCCTTGAATATTAATCGTCTGAAAAAATATATACATACTTACTGAATATAGACTATATGTGGAAGTCACACAGGTGACTCAACTATCGTGGCTTCCTTTTGCTCTTTTAAGAAAAAGCTTTCATTTGTGAACTATATAATATTAGGTGCAGTTGACTTGAAAAAATGTAATAATAAATAAAAAATGTTTTAATAATAAATTAAGACTGCTTTTTTTCAATAAAAAAAGATGAGACTAATGCAAAAGGAAAAAGAAAAAAACTGAATAAATACCACTTGACAAAATCTCTTCCTTTTTCAAAAGCCTTTACAGCAGGATAGGTTGCAATCAGTCCAAGGAGCATTATACTACAGACTCCGAATAGCCCAAAAGCTGTGTAGAAATTAGTCCCTATTACTATGCTTAACATAAATACCATCTCCTTATTAACGATTACAGTAACTCACCATATCTTCTTTTATACATTGTTTTCAGAAATGTAGCTAGAAGCATATAACATAAAATCGCACCGATCAGCCATGGAAAATAGGCAACAGGCATTGATGACATGCCTAATATTTTTCCGAATTGCGTGTAAGGGATAATGGTTCCAATCGCAATTGATGCGGAGGTTAAAAGCAAGACTGGCAATGATGCTGCACTTTGAATAAAAGGTATTTTCGGTGTACGGATCATGTGAATAACAAGTGTTTGAGACCACAAGCTTTCCACAAACCATCCAGCATTAAACAGGCTGGCAAACAACTGGCTATTGACGCCTGCTGCACCATATGCTCCACCATATACAGCAGGGCATATTATAAAAAACATGAAAATGTAGGTAATGATATCAAATACCGAACTTGTGGGACCAAGCCAGACCATGAAACTGCCAATAGAAGAGGCATCCCATTTGCGGGGTATTTTAAGATAATCTTCATCCATGTTGTCCCATGGGATAGCAATGCATGAAATGTCATAAATCAGGTTAAGGAAAAGTATTTGAATTGGTTTCATTGGCAAAAAAGGAAGGAATGCACTTGCAGTAACCACCGAAAACATATTGCCGAAATTGGAGCTGGCAGTCATTTTAATATATTTAATTATATTCCCAAATGTCCGGCGTCCTTCCATAACTCCTTGCTCAAGCACCATCAAATCTTTCTCAAGGAGAATAATGTCAGCAGATTCTTTTGCAATGTCAACAGCTGTGTCAACTGAAATGCTTACATCAGCTTCATGCATAGCAGGTGCATCATTGATACCGTCGCCCATAAAGCCCACAATATGGCCGTTTTCGCGCAAAATTCTGACTATTCGTGATTTTTGCTGTGGACTGAGTTTCGCAAGAACGTTTGTATTTTCCACTACAGAAGACAGCTCATTGTCGTCCATTTCATAAATATCCGTGCCAAGTAGCACGTTTTCCGTTTTAATCCCCACCTGCTTGCAGATATATCTTGTTACTGCGTCATTATCGCCTGTTAATACTTTGACAGACACTCCATATTCATTCAATGCCTTAATAGCCGCTGTCGCAGTCTCCTTTGCAGGGTCGAGAAAGGCAAGGTAACCGATCAGTACCATGTTAGCCTCATCCTTTACAGAGAAAACACCCTCTACTGAAGGATTGTTTTTCTGTGCGACTCCCAAAACACGCATTCCTTCACTGTTCAATCTCTCTACGGTCGCAAGAATTTCCTGTTTGATTTTATCGGTAAGTACGACAACTTCTCCTTCATATTCTGCATATGTTGAGATAGACAGCATTTCTTCAACAGCACCTTTTGTAATGAGCTGAGTTTTTCCTCCATTGTCGCGGATAACGACGCTCATTCTCCGTCTGTTGAAATCAAACGGTATTTCGTCTACTTTGGTGTATCTTTCTTTCATGGAGCGATAGGGTTCAGATTTCGCATGATTGAGAATTGCGACATCCATGAGATTTTTAAGCCCTGTCTGGTAATAGCTGTTTAAAAACGCGTGGCGTAGAATTCTTTCGTCTTCATTGCCGTGTATGTCAAGATAATATTCCAGAACAACTTTATCCTGCGTTATTGTTCCTGTTTTATCGGTGCAAAGGACATCCATAGCTCCAAAGTTCTGCATCGAATTAAGGTTTTTGACAATGGTCTTTTTCTTTGCCATTGAAACCGCGCCTTTTGCAAGATTAGTGGTTACAATCATCGGCAGCATTTCAGGAGTGAGACCGACTGCAACGGATAGAGCAAACAAAAAAGCCTGGAGCCAATCTCCTTTTGTAAAACCATTAACAAACAAAACTACAGGTACCATACACATCATGAAACGGATAAGTACCCAGCTTACGGAATTAATGCCTTTTTCAAAGCTTGTCACAATTTGTTTGTCAGTGATTGTTTTTGCCATAGAGCCAAAACAAGTATAATCACCAGTGGCGAGAACAATACAGGTAGCAGAACCACTGACAACATTACTGCCCATGAAAGCTAGATTTGAAAGTTCCAATGGATTTCTACTGTCTTGATTCAAAAAATGATCATATTTTTCTAAAGGTTCACTCTCGCCGGTAAGAGAAGACTGGCTTACAAATAAATCTTTACATGCAATAACGCGTACATCGGCAGGAATCATATCTCCTGCTGACAAATAAATAATATCTCCTGGTACTATGTCTGCAAGAGGAACTTCCTTTTTGCCTTCGTCTCCACGTGAAACGGTGGTAGTTGTATTAACCATGGCCTTCAGTTTTTCCGCGGAATTATTGGAACGTGTTTCCTGGACAAAGCGGAGAAGACCGCTGATTAGTACCATAGTACAAATAATAATAACTGTGCTAGGATCCTTATCACTGGGGACAGCAATTAGAACATCCGTTACAAGAGAAATAGTCGCAAGGATAAAAAGCACAATAGTAAAAGGATTTACAAAAGCACCTATCAACCTTTTGTAAACCGGTTCTGTTTTTTCATGTGAAATTTCGTTTTTCCCGTATTTATTTATGAGCTCTTTTGCAGTCTCTTCACTGTACCCACTCAGTGTTGTACTGTATTGTTTCAGTAGTTTGTCTGCTTCCATTTTGCTTGCTACAAGTAGTTTCTCCGCAACCGGCGATACGGAATGGGAAACTGACTGAATGTTTTTCGTTTTCATGCTCAAAATCTCCAATTATTTTCTGGTTCATTTTATCGATCAGCTCTCAGCACAGCATTTCTATAGTTTTTATTAAGAATTATGGTTCGAAAAACCGTCTACTTCCTCAATAATAATTTATTTTTTCTGTTGTACAATCTCGTAATTATTTGAATTCTGTTCTTTGAATATTCTGATGTATTATATATTTTTAGGGTATGTGTACTTTCAAGTTTAATCAGAACAGTTAATTCATAGACTCGACTATAACTATAAAAAGTTCGACAGTATGTTATAAATTATACAAATTTTCCTTGTTAGACTACGGCTACAAAATAAAAAATATTATTAAAGTTTATTTCTTGAAGTTTATGAAACTCCCCATTTTCTCATTATCAACATTGATTGTTTATTTTTTGCAAAATTGTGGATACAGTGGCTACATCAACATATAAAAGATATAATTCTTTGAAACAGGGCTTGATTATGTTGTAGATTCTATTGTTTCCAGTTGAGCAGTTAATCCTGCTATAGAGAATGTACACAAAATAGGTGTCAAAAAACGCTAAAGTCAAAATCGAAATCAATCAAGTTATCTTGGTAAGCCGAATAGTCACTATAACCTTAGTTCCTCATCTTCAAGCGCATAAATGTCGTCTGATGTCGACTCATGAGCTTAAACTTAAGCACGTCATTTGCAAGGTAAAATAAATATATAAATAAATCGCAATCATCTGACCTTATAAATTTATGGAAAAGCATATATGCGCCTAAAAAGACGGAGATTAGGTTGTAAAACAATAGTTACCAAAGAGTAATTGATTTTGTTAGTTTACTTTATAAGTTTATCGGACATCCTAGTTTTAGAAAAAATAAGACCATGTATTTGATAAACAAAAACAGTATGCTAGGCATTTTTGATAAAATTTAGATATTGACCGTTAAATATTATATATTTTATATATACTATAATAATATTGGTCGCTTTAATATGAGAACTATGAATCAAAATATTTATATTTCTATCTTCCTACATCTTTTTTGATGATTTTATGACGACCTCATATAAAGAAAACACAGATCAGGAAGTTAATTTGACTCCTCCCGAACAAGAATATATTGTTGAACTCTTGAAAGATGATTTTGTTTGTACCAAAAGTGCTTCATCTTCGATATCAATTGAGAAAGATGTAGAGCTGCTAGAATTCACCAAAGCATCTGAAAACAGCTTTGAAATATCCTTAACAGGAACCTCCATAGTGAAAGGACAAACAAGATATAATAAAGTACAAGTAGGCTCAAACGCAATTTATCTTGACATATCTTTGAGTTGGGGAAGCGCGAAAAATATCCTGAGCCTTACTATATATTCTCCTACAGGCGTCTCTTATGGATCTTATAAACCACAATCAGGCTCAAATTCAATAGTCTTACGTGTAAGACCAAAAACAGGGACATATCTACAAGGAGGATACTGGAAACTCAACGTGTTCGGAGCATCAATCAGTGGAACTGAGTACTATACGCTTAGAGCTGCCTATCATACCTAAGCTTCAAAATATATTAATTCTTTTTTTATTATTTATTTTTTTAATAGCAACAGCTGAGGCTACTGAATATACTGTAGAACCCATTCCAAGTGATCAATTTGGGGTTCCAGTTAATGGAGAAAAGGTTGTAGAAGTTCAAGTTATCGAAATACCCTACTGGCAGTTTCTTTTGTGGCTGGTCACAGTGAACATCTTAGCGGCAGTTGACTTACTATATTCTAAAAGAATAATTTTTTCAATAGCCGGATATAAAATTGTAAACTCTAAAAACGTACTTGAGAATCCCAGCCGTCTTAATATCTACACCTATATTAAAACCAATCCTGGAGCATATATTAGTGAGATTGTAGGAAATGTCGGTTTAGACAGGGAACGTATAAAATATCACATAAAAGCCCTTGAAGCTCAGAACAAAATCGAAGCCTATAGAGAGGGTGGGAAGACAAGATTCTTTGAAAATAATTTTACTTATAATGAAAAAGAAATAAGAGTTATTTCTGTTCTTCAGAATGTAACGAATCAAAGAATTATTTTAGAAATACTAACTTGTAATTGTAATACAAATATTGCTCTTGCACGTGAACTTGGAGTTTCTAGGGCTACAATCAGCTGGTATATAAAAAATCTCAGAGAAATTGGCCTTATAACAGAAACAAAAGAAGGAAGAAATACGATTTACAGAATAAATCATGTATATGAACTCGTTGTTGAAAAACATATTAAGCATTTACAGAATTCTTATAATAACTAGTGTCGAGTCAACCACAAAATGTCGTATAAAACGTATCCTCTTTAAATTGTATGAGTAAAAGTAAATTTCATGTATTTGCTGAAAATTTAAAAATTTAACCAAATCTGAGAAACAACCTCATGCGACGCATTCAATTTTATAACTGTATGACAAAATTGTTGCATATTTTTTGAGTTGGAAAATTCTCCATTCAATTTGAAGAGGATACTATAAAACCGATTATTTACTTTTCTTCTTGAACATATTCCAATATATGTTACTGACCATTCCTTATCTCTAGGAGGGTTCAAGATTTGACTCAATTATAAAATTATAGGGTCCTTCCAAATCAGTACTAAAACTAAGGGTATACAATGCTTATTTTGGATACTAGGTATGCATTTAGAGTTTCCCCAATTAAGGTACACTCTAAAAATCAATTTTTTAGATAAATACTCTATAATACTCCTTTAAATCAAGAAGAAAGCG
>Ga0268263_1000899_pt1 | contig 33272 bp, 31 predicted proteins | sample Biomet5_FD_190358 | JGI IMG/M metagenome (GOLD analysis project Ga0268263, IMG submission 190358) | Microbial communities from bioreactor (seeded with sewage sludge) at LBNL, California, USA - Biofuel metagenome 5 (SPAdes) (version 4) | ecosystem: Engineered > Bioreactor > Anaerobic >... | reverse complement strand
CTGGGATTTAAGTCGAATGAGGTCGCCGTCTTTGGGGATGGCGGCAACGACGTGGCCATTCTCGACAAGGTACACTATTCGGTAGCCGTGGCAAATGCGGTTGCCTCCGTGGACAAGGCGGCAAACTTCCACGTTGGCTCCGCAATGGACGATGGCGTGGCTGTGGCACTCGAGGAGATCGCGCGTGCAACGCGGGCGGGGGAGATGCCCGCCTTCCTTCTGGAGGAGGACCAATGATCAAGATCATCGCAGCAGACATGGACGGCACGTTGCTGGACGAGAATTCGGAGGTGCCCGAGGAGACCTTCGGGCTCATCCACGAGCTTCACCAACGGGGCATCGTCTTTGCCGCGAGCTCCGGTCGAAGGTACAACACGCTGCGCTGGTTCTTTGAACCCGTCAAGGACGAGATGGACTATGTGGCCTCTCTCGGTACGGAGGTCTATGCCCAGGGAAGGATGATCGGTCGCGAGGTGTTCTCGTACGCCGCGATCGTGAGCCTCTTTGAGCTGTGTGCCACCTTCGACTGTCTCCATCTGGCCATCTATGATGACGATCACTGCTATCTCATGGATGACCTCACCAACTACCTGCGGGTTGCCGACAAGGACCTGCCCAATGCCGTGGTTCGTGCCGACCCGCCCTCACCTGGCACGAGCGTCATTAAAGTGGGCGTCTGCTGCGACAAGCCGGGCCAGATCATGGACATGACCTACATGCTCGAACGCGAGCTGGGTGATCGTCTCATGTTCATGCCCTCGGGTGACAAGTGGATCGACATCACTCCCATCGGTGTCGACAAGGCCACTGGCATCCAGCAGCTCATGCACTACTACGGCGTCACGGCCGACGAGGTCATGGCGTTTGGTGACTCGATGAACGACTATGCCATCCTGCGCTTCGTCGGTCACCCGCGGGTGATGGCAAACGCGTGCTACACGCTGCGCAAGTGCTGGCCGGTTGTGGGTTCCAACGCCGACCACGCAGTGCAGAGGGCTCTGCGCGACGTGCTCGATGGCATTTTGTAGCTTAGAGAGAGGACGAGGCGGTCGATGGGGCGGTTGACGCGCCGTGCGTTCTTGGGCGTGGGTGGGTGTGCCGTGGGTCTTGGTCTGGCGGCCTGCCACGGTGGTGACGAGTCCGTGCCAAACGAGCCGACCAACCCCTCTGCGGGCAAGCTCGGCGGCAAGCTCGTGATATACACGACCAATGACGAGAACCTCATCAACGCCGTGATTCCTGCCTTCGAAGAGAAGTATGGCGTGGCGGTGAGCGTAACGCAGGCCGAGTCGGGCACGTGCTTCGACACGCTTCGCAGCGAGAAGGACTCTCCCGTCGCCGACGTCATGTGGGGCAGCTCGTATCACTGGTTTGCCGGGAACGAGGATCTGTTCCAGGCCTATGTTGCCGAGGAGAACTCGGACGTGCCGGAAGAGTGGCGCAATACGAGCGGGTATTACACGCCGTACTGCCTCGAAGGCTCTGTGATCGTGCTCAACAAGACCCTCTGCGCGGGGTTGGACGTTGCGGGCTATGCGGACTTGCTCAGCGAGAAGCTCGTAGGAAAGATCGCCTTGGCCGATCCCAACACCTCGTCATCTGGGTTTGCCCATCTCACGAACATCCTTGCTGGTTTTGGTGGCTACGAGTCGGATGATGCGTGGGCGTTCGTTCAGAAGCTCATGGCCTCGGCGGGGGGTGCGTTTGTCGCCCGGTCGTCGGAGGTGTACGGCAACGTGGCAGAGGCGTTGTCGAGTGTGGGCCTCTCGTATGAGGGACCCTGCGAGGAGCTCGCGGAGAATGGTGCCGACGTGCAGGTGGTCTATCCTCGTGAAGGCTGCGTGTTCTTGTCAGCGAACTCCGCCATTACCAAAGGCTGCGACAACCTTGCCCAGGCGCAGGCGTGGAACGATTATCTGGTTACGCAGGCGTGCCAGCAACTCATCGCCAGCGAGACGGCTGCGCGACCAGTGCGCGACGATGTGACGCCTCGCGAGGGCATGCAGAGTCTCGGCGACATCAATGTGATTGCGGAGGATTACGACTACGTGATCAAGCACTCGACCGACATTCTAGCTACGTTTAACAAGGTGGTGGCAGGTATGTGGAGACCCAGTTCCGCTGCTATGGACGGTAATGCCGCGAGCGATGCGGTCGATGTGCAGTAGATGCGCTGCAAGTGTGAAGAAGCCTTGCCGCAATTGACTTTGATGTACCGGGCCGCTATATTTACTTCTTGCGCACTTGGTGCGCTTTACATAGTGCGGGGTGGAGCAGTTTGGTAGCTCGTCGGGCTCATAACCCGAAGGTCACAGGTTCAAATCCTGTCCCCGCGACCAAATGAAACAGCAGGTCAGAGGCATAAAAACCTCTGGCCTGCTTTCTTTTTTCAGAAAAGGTGTCAAGAATGGGGGTTAAAGGACAGAAGGGGCTTCGGACTGTTTTCTGGAGACTTTCGGCAGTCTACCACGATGCTCTCTGATACTCATGCCACCGAGAGACATCTTGATCCTGTGATTGTTGTAGAAGTCTATATTGCTTTCGATGGCCGTCTCGAGATCTGATGCCCTATCCCAGTGGATGCCGTAATACATCTCGTTTTTCATTCGACCAAAGAAGCCCTCGCAAGCTGCGTTGTCTCCGCTGTTGCCCTTGCGCGACATGGATCGCTGAATACCCTGTCCGTCGAGCTTTTCTATCCACATTCCGCCTCTGTAATGACCGCCCCTGTCGGTGTGGATGACGAGACTCCGGGGATCTCTCTCGTCCTTTAGTTTGCGGAGGGTCTCCGCATCAAGGGTGCCGATGGCCTTGTCAACCATCGATTCTACGAGAGCGTTGTCGGGGTTCCTTGATGTCTCCCAGGAAACGACCTTGCCATCGAAGCAGTCGATTACGGGGCTTAGGTAGACCTTGGAATCGGCTGCGGCGAACTCAGTGATGTCGGTAAGCCATAATGTGTCGGGGGCGTTCGCATGGAAATCCCTTTCGACGAGATTCTTCGCAGCTGGAGTGATCTCCCCGACGTAGCTTGAGTAACGGCGCTTCCTCCCAGCATATCTGACGCGGATCCTCTCCTCTTTCATGAGCCGACGGACGACCTTCTCCGACACGAAGACTCCTTGTCTGCGAAGGGAGCACCAGATACGAGGAGAACCGTAAGTACAGGCGCTGTCGTCTGATATGTCGTGCATCAGGGGACGAATGTTCCTGTACTTGTCCGGCCTAATTGCCGCGTTGCGGGCATAGTAGTAGGAGCTGGGCTTTAGAGAAATGGACTGGAGCAGCAGCTCAAGAGGCAGTTTCCCCCTCAGACCATCGACTATCTTGGCCTTGAGCTTCGGTGACAGTTGTCCGGGATGTCGCCCGCTTCTTTTTTTGCTAGCTCCAGCTCCTGCTCGAGTATTGCGTTTCGGGCGAGCAGGCCCACCGCAAGATCCCTGAGCTTCCCAACATCATTTGGCAGGGCCTTCTCAAGCTGCGCCTTCGTCTTGTAGACTCCGGTCTCCATCTGTTCCTTCTTAGTCATAAGACCAGACGACCCCCTTGTCCTCCAGCGTCTGATCCATTCGTAGACGATGACGTAGTTGGTGATACCGAGCTCGGCTGCGACCTCACGGATATCCTTGCCAACTAAGACCATCTCAACGGCGTTAAGTTTGAGCTGCCACGTATGATGCTTGGCCTTGTATGGGGATCCCTCCCCGGACTTCTTGTGCGATGTGCCCTTGACCCAGTCAAATAGCACGTGCCGGGAGGGATAGCCTAGGATCCTGAGCGCTGCCGAATAGGATTTCAACTCGTTGTAGGTCTCAATTGCTTTTTGTTTTTGCTCTGGGGTATAGGATATCCTCATTTTCGGACCTTCCGTTCTCTACGGAATTATGTCCGAAGCCCCTTTTGTCCTATAACCCAAGAATGGTGTCAAAAGGACATAGGAACAAAAGAAAGTTGGGATTCTAGGCCGCCCACGCCGTCACACCAGGCGGAAATGTGGTTGGTCTCTCGGGCAGAGTGTGCAGGCTCGCCACCATCCCCCTCATGGCCTCGGTCGTCCGACGTGCGTACCTCATCCAGCGGCTTCCTGGCATCTAGGTCGTTATCGGATTGCACGTCCAGTCTTGTCGGCTCGTCGAGCGCGCAGGCGAGGACGAGACACTGTCTCAGCTTGTTTTGTTGGGGTCCCAAGGGGGCTCTGCCCTCCTTCGGGCAGAGGAAGACCGCTTTCTTTGTCATCACTCCCGACCAGGGGAGCACCCACTGCTCCGCCGCATGCATGCCATTCGATGCACTCCCCGGCGTGAGCACCGGCATCGCCGACGACGTCGGCGCCACGGGCGCCAGGCCGAACGGCACGGGCTGCCTCGACATCCCGATCGGACCGCCACCTCGACGGGCTCGCCGACATCGGCGTCATCCCGAATCCCGCGCGGTCCCTCGCCACGGCGAGGTCCGTCCGTCATGTCGCGAGGGACCGATGTGGTTTCTCGGCCGGATGCCCGACTCCGAGGCGCATCCGAGGGCCGCCGAACTCGCGCGGTGCGGATGGGTTTCCATCGAGGAGCCTGCCAGCGAGTTCGCATGGGGATCGTCGCCGGCGCATCGACGACGGGCGGGCGAAGGAGAACCTTCCTTCCCCGCACGTCCGGCACCGGCTTCGACGTGTTCGCCAGCGACGGGAAGGAGGCCGACTGACGGGGGGATAGGAAAAAAAGAGGGCAGGGTCGCTTCCACACGACCCCACCCCACCGAAGGAAACGCCACCGTTCTCACGGCGCGAGACCTAGATGTCATCCTAGCAAGTCACTTCGTCATTTCACGCGCGAACCAACATTTTCCACATCCTCATGCAATCCGTGGCCATCCGGGACCATCTGGAACTTGGTCTCCTGGATGATCACAGTGCCGAGGGGCAGGGTGTAAAAGCCGGCCGAAGTCATATAGAGGCTACCACCAGAGAGAAGGTCGTTGGAGTGGAGCCTTGTCACTCCCTTTGAGTCGGTCTTCAGCGACCAGATGCGGGGACGCTGACGCTTTCCCGTTAGCGAATACAGTCCGCAGGGGTACGTCCCGTCGATCTCCTGCCCGACTCTTCCTCCCTCCTCGTTCCGTCGGCAGTGGTCTGCAGTATCTTGCTCAGGTTGAGTGAGATGGAGACGACGTTACCGTGGGTAATCCAGCTGGTCATTCCGCCGAGAGACGCCGTGCGATCAACTGCTTCGGCTTGGCAGGCATCGCTATTTTTCGAAGGCTCCGATATCGCGAGTTCCGTCTCGCTGCGCTCTGACTCCAAACTGTACCAGAGGTCTCAATCCTCAACCGTTCGCCGGCGCATGGCGTCCGTTCGGTTGGTCGTTGCCTCGCCTTTCTCCCAAGAACTAGTTTTACCTTCGTAAGTATGCGATTATCCTCAATATAAGTTATAAACGAAGATAAACATATATGAAAGTAGACATTCAAAGGCACGCGGGCTTCTTGCAACCAATGGGAAGTGGAGTTGAGCAGCTTGAGGAAGATAATCAATCAGCCAGAGGCCATCGTCACCGAGATGGGTCGAGGAATCGCCCTCACCTATCCCGGCCTTGTGTTCGACCCGAAGTTCCACTACATCATGAAGAGGGAGACCAATCCCAACAAGGTGACGCTGATCTCGGGAGGCGGTTCCGGCCACGAGCCGGCACATGCAGGCTACATCGGAAAGGGGATGCTTGATGTCGCGGTCTGCGGTGATGTCTTCGCCTCTCCCTCCCAAGTTCAGATCTATCGGGCCATCAAAGCATCGAGAAGCAGCAGGGGCACGCTTCTGATCATCAAGAACTACTCGGGGGACATGATGAACTTCCTGGGTGCCGCCGCGATGGCGAAGGAGGATGGCATCGACGTCGAGTATGTGAAGGTGGACGACGACGTAGCGGTTCAGGACAGCCTCTACACCGTCGGCCGCCGTGGTGTTGCGGGGACGGTTCTGGTCCACAAGGTTGCAGGAGCGCAAGCCGAGAGGGGAGGGTCCCTCTTGGAGGTCAAGGCCGCAGCGGGCGAGGCAATCCGGAACATCAGGACGATGGGGTTCGCGCTCAGCTCCTGCACGGTCCCTGCGAAGGGGACCCCGACCTTTGAGATCGATGACGGGGAGATGGAGCTCGGCGTCGGAATTCACGGCGAGCCGGGCATCAGACGCGAGAGGGAGTTGTGTTCGGATGAGCTCGCCGAGCGTCTCGTCGACTCCCTGCTTGCCGAGTATGACCTGAGCGACGGTTCCGCCGTGACCCTGATGGTCAACGGTCTTGGCTCAACCCCTCTGATGGAGCTCTACGTCTTCAACGCATCCGTCAGGAGGATACTCGACGAACGTGGGGTGGAGGTCTATCGGAGCTTCACGGGCAACTACATGACGAGTATAGACATGCTCGGCGCCTCGGTGACGCTCATGAAGATGACAGATCACTTGCGCGGTCTCATCGACGAGCCATCTTCCGCGCCCGCGTTCGTGGTGGAGGGGCCCTCGTGCTCACGCTCGTATGACGAGGTGGCGGGCAAACCCGGCTCGTCGACGACAAGACTCGCTGAGAAGGTCAATGATCCCTCCTCACCGACGATAGAGGGCAAGGGGCTAAGTCTGGGGAACATCCTCTTCATGGTCAAGCGGATGGGTGACTGCATCATCGAAAACGAGGTCCCGTTCTGCGAGCTCGACTCACATGCGGGTGACGGAGACTTTGGGATGAGCCTCGCGAAGGGCTTCCGTCAGCTAAGGTGCGAGTGGGACGGGATCCTGGTCGATGACTCCTCGAACATCGGGAAGTTTCTCGATGCTTGCTCGATGGTCATCATGGAGCACTGCGGTGGCGCGTCCGGTCCCATCTGGGGCTCGGCGTTTCGAGCCGCCGCGAGAAGCGCGGGAGACGCGAGCCATCTGGCCCTCGGCGAGTTCGCCGACCTCATGCAGGCTGCGGTCAAGGGAGTCCAGGCCATTGGCGAGCGGTCGTTTGGTCGCGGTGCCGTGGCGGGGGACAAGACTCTGATCGATGCCCTCGCCCCCTGTGCGAATGAGCTCAAGCTAGCGGCCTCGGAGGGTGCGGAAATCAGGGAGGCTCTCGTCCGCGGTGCCGAAGCTGCGGTCGCGGGCGCCAAGTCAACCGAGAGTATCGTCGCCCGGATGGGACGTGCGGGAACGGTGGGGAAGAGAAGCATCGGATATCCCGACGCCGGTGCCCACGCTCTTGGTGTCGTGTTCACAGACATCGCGGCTTCGATGGAGTAGGCGAGCTTCGATCTGTCCATTCCAAGGCAACCGCGAACCGTTTGTCGATGTAACAAAGACAACATATAGGAAAATATCGATAAACGAAGATAGTTATAAGGGATAGTCGCTACCGAGGAGAGGGGAAGGAAGATGTCTGTCATCCAAGACTGCGACCTTATGAAGGAGGCCGTCGCGTCCTGCCACTACTTCTGGGAGGCAGGATGGGGTGAATGCCACGCCGGCAATATGAGCTATCTGCTTCATGAGGATGATATCGACGAGCTGAATCCCTTCTTTGATCACACGCCGACAAGGGTCCCGTTTGGCTATGACACTGCCGGACTCGTGGGGAAGACCTTCCTGCTCACGCGTTCGGGTGGTCAGTTCCGTACGATCGTCGATCGCGTCGAGCGTGACATGGGCATCATCCGGGTGAATGAGGGCAGCTACGACATCCTTTGGGGTTTCGACCGAGGTGTCGGTCGCCCTACCAGCGAGCTTCCGGCACATCTCCTGTGTCACGCGGCTCGTCTCAAGTCCAATTCGCAGAATCGGATCGTCATGCATACGCATCCGACGCATGTCAATGCGATGACGACTATCGCGGATTTGGACGAGAAGAGCTTCACCAGGGCGCTTTGGTCTCTGAACTCCGAGTGCATCCTTGTATTCCCTGACGGAATAGGGATGCTTCCGTGGATGGTTTGCGGTGAGGGAGAGATTGGACCCGCCACGGCGAAGAAGATGGAGCGCTTCAGGCTCGTCGTCTGGCCCTTCCACGGCATCCTCTCCAGTGGGGATTCCTTCGACGAGGCAATCGGCCTCATCGAGACCGTAGAGAAGAACGCACAGGTCTACGTGGCCGTGGGCGGCCATCCGACCCAGTGCATAAACGATGCCCAATTGGGTGAGCTTGCTGCCCACTTTGGTCTTACGCCGGCATTTTGACGAAGGGAGGTCGTACGTCATGTCCGATAAACATGTTTTGCTCGAAAGTCTCCTGCATGAGGACCTCGTCTTCTTCGACATGCCTGCCGACTCGCGTGACGGTCTCATCAGGATGATGTCGGGTGCGGCGATCGAGGGCGGTTATGCGATCGAGGGGTATGCCGAGGACGTCATCGAGAGGGAGAACCTCTATCCGACAGGGCTTCCGACCGACGTGCTGAAGGTTGCGATGCCCCATGCGATGGTGCAGGACCACGTCAAGAATGCCGCGATAGTGATTGCGAGGCCGGCAGCCCCCATCATATTCAAGGAGATGGGAGACGGGGTCAGTGACATCCCGGCAGACATAGTCTTCATGCTCGTTGCCAAAGGCGACAAGGAGCATCTTGCCGTTCTTCAGCGTCTCGTATGTGTGTTTGCCGAGCCTGCCTGCATGGGGCATCTCGCGTCCACGCGAACCCCGGGGGAACTCATCGACGTGCTCGTGCGACTCGCATCGGAGGTGGAGGTTTGAGGGGGAGGCCTCAACAATCGCATGGTTGTCGATTGGTTTTGATACTGACCGCATTGAGTGGTTAGGCCTACGTAGAGGAAGGAGGTTCATATGAAGACAATCATCACTGCGTGTGCCGGGGGAATCGCAAGCTCTGCCACGGTGGCCTCGAAGATCAACAGGCGTCTCAAGGACGCAGGCCTTTCCAACGAGGCCAAGTGCACGGCCGTAGACATCAAGTCGCTCGATCTGTTCTTCTCGGGTGCCGATCTGTACGTGTCGATCACGCCCGTCAGGGGCAGGGTCATCGAGGCTCCCATCCCGGTAATCAATGGCATGGCGATGCTCACTGGCATCGGGGCTGATGCCTGCTTCGACGAGATCGTCAAGACGCTCGGCCTCGAGCCGAGGAAGTAACCACTCTTGGAGGCTTCAATGGAAGTGTTGCAGACTGTATTCCAATGGATTCTTAATCTGGGCTCGTCCGTCTTTATGCCGCTAATCGTTTTCCTGATCGGCCTGATCGTCGGCCTGAAGCCGGGGAAGGCCTTCTCCGCCGGTCTGACCCTCGGCGTCGCCATCACGGGCATCAACCTGGTCGTGTCCTACATGGGCACGTCAATCGGCACTCCCGTTCAGGGGTTCGTCGAGGCGACGGGAATCGAGCTCACCGCCCTTGACATGGGCTGGGCTCCGGCCTTGGGCCTCGTCTGGTCTTGGCGCTACGTCTTCCTCATGTTCGTCATCCAAATCGTCATCAATGTCATCATGCTGCTCATCAAGCAGACCGACACCCTCAACGTCGACATGTGGAACGTTGCCAACCAGGGCTTCACCGCCTTCCTCATCTACTGCGTGACGGGCAGTGTCATTGCCGGATTCGTCGCCGGAGGCATCCAGGTCATCCTCGAGCTCAAGAACTCTGATGCCACGAAGTTCCAGATCCAGGAGCTGACGGGCTGCCCGAGCATCGGGATGCCCCACCCCATGTTCCTTTCGAATGTCATCTTCTATCCCATCGCAAGGCTGCTCGACAAGGTCTTTCCCGAGGAGACAAAGATCGACTGCGAGGCCCTCCAGGACAAGATCGGCATCTTCGGCGAGAACCACGTCATCGGCTTCATCCTCGGGACGATTATCGGCCTCATCGCTGGTCAGGGCACTGCGGCCCTCGCAACTGGCGTCATGGCCGCCACGGCGCTCACGCTCTTTCCGATGGTCTCGAAGCTCTTCATGACGGCCCTGACGCCGATCTCCGAGGCGGCCAATGGCTGGGTCCAGAAGCGCTTTCCCGGACGGGACCTGGCGATTGGTCTCGACTGGCCCATCCTTGCGGGTAACGCCGAGATCTGGGTCGCGATTATCCTCACCATCCCGGTCGCCCTGGGCGTCTCCCTCGTCCTCCCTGGGAACACGGTACTTCCCTTCGGCAACCTCATGAACGTCTGCGTCTGCGCCGCCGCGTTCGTCTCCTGTAAGGGTGACCTGCGCAAGATGCTCGTCATTTCGTTCATCATGGTCCCCATCCTATGCTGGTCCGCCTCGGACTTCGCTCCGATGCTCACGCAGCTTGCCAACGAGGTCGGCGGCACGCTACCGAGCAATGGTCTGCAGCTCGCTTGGTGGGGAATGGACATCGCCGAGATCCGCTGGGCTGCCGTCGAGGCGTGCCGCGGCAGCATCGGTGGGATCGCCGCGCTCGCTGTCTACCTTGGCCTGTGCTTCCCCTATTTCAAGAATCAGAAGCAGGAGGAGCGCGCCGCATGCGAGCGCATGGGCGTCGAGTACATCGGAAAGTGACCGAGATCGGTTTTAGTGGCGTCCGTTGATTCGTATGAGGGAGGGCAAAAAGATGTCCGAGGGCTCAACAGTTCGTGTCAGGACGGTTGCTTGGTGTTTGCTGCTGGTCATTGACGTGCTTATTCTCGTCGATGCATTCATGACGAGGGACACGCCCTCCACCATCCTCTCTGCCGTGATGGCGTTCGTCGTGGTCAAGACCTCGAAGACGATTCCGATTCCGAAGGTATACCAGGACAGAGGCGTCACAGAGGAGATGTTCTCTGGAAAGAAGTGGGTCAGCGGTAAGGGCGCAGCTCAGAAAGACACATCGGGAGAATGAGCGAGGCCAATCCACTCTCTCCGAACAAGAAACGTGAAGGAATGAAAGGAATCAATCGATGAGTGAGAACACCATGAAGAGAGTTATGTTCTACGCGCCTGGTGACATACGCGTCGAGGAGGCTCCCATCCCCGTCCCTGGTCCGGGTGAGGTCGTCATCAAGAACAAGGTGACTCTGACCTGCGGCACCGATGTCAAGACGTACAAGCGTGGCTACCGGTACGAACCCCCATTCGGATTCGGACATGAGGCGTCCGGCATCGTCAGCGCCGTCGGCGAGGGCGTCGAGGGCTTCAACCCCGGCGACCGAGTGGTCGCGCACAACTCCGCCCCCTGCGGGCATTGCTACTACTGCAAGCGTGGCGACGAGTCGATGTGCGAGCATCTCATCCAGAACCAGTTCGACAACGGCGCGTATGCCGAGTATCAGCTCATACCGGAGCCCATCGTCCGCATGAACATGTTTCATCTCCCCGAGACGATGTCATACAAGCAGGCTGCCCTCCTCGAGCCGATGGCCTGCTCCGTCTACGGGACGGCCATGTGCCCGATTGAGGTCGGCGACTACGTCGTCGTCAATGGCTGCGGGCCGATCGGTCTGGGCTTCGTGCGCATGTCTCACCTGCGTGGCGCGCATGTCATCGCTTGCGACATGTCCCAGGCAAGACTTGATGCAGCGAAGAAGCTCGGTGCCGTCGACACGGTCAAGGTCGACGAGGTCTCTGATCAGGTCGAGGCCGTCAAGGGCCTGACTCCTGGCGCTCGTGGGGTTGACGTCGCCATCGAGGCCACTGGTGTTCCCTCTGTGTGGGAGATGGCCATGCACATGGCCCGTCCCGCCGGCTTCGTCCTCCTCTTCGGTGGGCTCAAGAAGGGGTCCGAGGTCAAGCTCGACGCGAACCTCATGCACTACGGCCAGCTGACCGTCAAGGGCGTCTTCCACACCACCCCGATGTATGTGAACTCGACCTTCGAGCTCTTGAAGATTGGCACGTTTCCAGAGGAGATCTTCGTACAGCATGAGTACAGAATCGAGGACACCGAGAAGGCGATTCTCGAGCATGCCGCAGGAGCCGTGATCAAGAACTGCATCGTCTACCCGGACTAAGCAACAGGCGAAGAGGCTTTTCCTTCCCGGATGCCCCTGGGTCCACTCCTAGGGGCGTCCCCTTTTCCAGAAGGCCGTTCCAAAGCGAGGAAACATCGTGCCGGGATAGGGGCGTACCATCGACGTTAATGGTATTATCAAAGATATAAGGAGCTTCGTTTATCTACGACAGGGCACATCGATAAAGGACAATGATGAGCAAGACTGACGAGCCAATCGACAAGCTGTTTCCCGAGGAACGAAGGCAGAGGATTGTCGAGCGTCTCGAGCATCAGCCGAAGATTCTCGTGAAGGATTTAGCCGAGGAGTTTGGGGTGTCGCAGTTTACCATCCGAGCTGACTTCGACGAGCTGGAGGCTCGTGGGCTGCTCCTGCGATGCCACGGCGGCGCCCTGCCGCTGGACAAGAGCACGTTCGTTCTCGACTATGGGAAGCGTTCCAGGCATATGTCCTCTGCCAAGAAGAGCATCGGTGCTCAGGCGGCCTTGCTGGTCAGCGAGGGTGACTGCATATCGGTCGACACCGGAACGACGACGGTGGAGCTGGTCCGCAACCTCAACCCCCAAATCACCGTGACCATCGTCACGAACGACTTCGCGGTGGCCAATCTGGTCGAGGAGACGCTTCCGAACGCGACGCTGTTCTTCCTCGGCGGTCTCGTGCGCCGCGGCTACCGCGACACGGCCTCGGTCGATGGGCTGAGCGGTCTGTCGGACTTCAACACGGATAAAGCCTTCCTCTCGGCAAGTGGGTTCACGATGGATGGCGGCTTCATGAGCGAGGACCCAAAGCAGGTCCAAATAAAGAGGGTCTACCTCAAGAGTGCGCGAAAGCGCTATGTGCTCATTGACAGCAGCAAGTTCAAGCGCATCGCCTTCATGCGATATGCTTCGATAGACGATGTCGATGGGATTATCACCGAGTGCAGTCCGGACCCAGACCTCATGGATGGATATAACACGGCGAACTGTCGTTGCAAGCTGATAATCGCGAAGTGAGCCTCTCGTCGGGGAGTCGGTGCTTCTTGGAGCGCAAGCGTCCCTCTCGGCTCGCTGCAGTTGGCAACGATTCTGCGCAAGTTTATCTGTGAGATAGCGCGACGTAGCGACGTGGACTGCAGCGGTGGTGTCGACTGCAATGGCAATGCGGCCCCCATCTCCTCGCGTTTCCCCACTTCACTATCGTGAGGCTCGCGATGATGGCCTTGATGTTCTCGCCAGCAATGCTGGAGTCGTCACGGGCGAAGTTGATGATGAGGCTCGTGTCCCCGCGCTCGCCATAGATGCAGGTGACGCCGGAGAGCTTGTGTGCGAGCGCGTCGTAGGCCCGTCCATCTACAGTCACCTCATCGGTGATGTACTCATGTACTTATAGTCGCTCTCACCAGCGAAATCCCCTGCGTTCGCGAGGAGCCCTCGGCCGTGGCCCCATCACCGATGTCCACGACCAGCTTGCTCTCGTAGTCCAGGCCGGTCGTGGTGATCTAGGTTAGCCAATCATCTGCAATGGCCTTATCAATCTCCCAGCCCTCTCTGGGGCGACCATGTCGAAGGACCGCCGTTTGCGGTCGTCTTCCGGGTGATTTCGGCCGTGCTCGTGTGCTCGTCGTGGTCGATGAACCGCATCCCGACACGAGCCCCATGGCTCTAGGTGCCAGGCTTGCCGCAAGCCCTACGGTTATGACTCCCTTCATGGGGTTCGCTTCATTACAGTCTGAGATGGTTTCCTCTTATGGCTGCCGTGGGTCCTCTGCCCCTGCCTCTCGCGAAGGCTCAGGCGGCGGTCAAGGCCGCAATCGTCCTGATGCTGGCGAGGAGGATGCGCGAGGACACTGAGGGGATAGCCGCGCTCGCGGCTTCGATTGAGAAAGAGGTCGGTGACGACTAGACCTACCGCTGCCTGCCCTCCGTGTCCGGAATCGGCCACAGGATGGTCGTGCAGCTCGTGTTCGCGATTGACATCTCCAACTTCTAGGACCACGTCCACCTCGCGAGCTACTGCGGGCTCGGTGCCGAGAAAGGGCAGCCCGGAAATCTACTGGTGTTCTCGTGCTCGAGCCTCACGAGGAGCTCCGGTCACTTCCGCAAGCACTACGAGAGATGCTGCGACAGGGGCATGCCCTATAAGGCCGCAACGAAGGCGCTTGCGAGAAAGAGGATCAAGGTTATCTGCGTGGGTCATGCGCGACGTGAGGCCATACGCTCCCCAGGGCACAGGCAGGGCGACGCGGCCCTATCGTGGGGAACCAGGGTAACACGGTTGCTCTCGCTTGGCAGAGCCATAGGAACGCCCTCCCATGTTAGAAATCTTCATTGCACCTTCCGGGATGATCTAATCTTTGCCGCGTCGTGCGTCAGGGTTTTGTATTGACTATGTGTGTATCCAAATCTTATATGAGTAAAGGGAGGTTTTTATGATTGTCTCGACACTCACAAGTAGACAAAAGTCCCTGCTTGTATATCTGTGCAAACAGGATCGTGCCGTTACGGTCGAGTCGCTTGCCCATCATTCGGGAGTGAGCGCTCGGACAATCCGTAACGACTTGCGAGCTATTGAGGCGTATGGACACAACCATACCTTTTCCCTTGTGCGAAAAGGCGGGGAGGGAATATCCCTAGTTTTTTCTGATACCGACTCCTTTTCAGTCTGTCATGGACTTGAGTTCGCAGAAACGCGCAGCTATAGCAAGCAGGAGCGCGTTGCACTTGCGGCTGCGATACTTCTCTCGAAATCGACTTGCACATACCAAGAAATCGCTGAGCAGGTGGGCGTTAGCCGCCAAACTGTGATTTCTGATTTCGATGCAATCGATAATTACTTTTTGAGCGAGCGGTTATCCGTCAACAAGTCAAGGGGACATGGTCTGAGGCTTAAGGGCTCAGAAATGGACATCCGTCACTGTTTCTTGCAGCTTGCGACTGATTCGCCCTGTCCGGAAGACGTTGTGCATATGCTTGAAACCTGTGGCGAGCTCAATCAATTCCGTCCTGCAGCAGACGTAGTGATTTCCAAGACAGAAGCCTGTTTGGGCATCAAGTTCGCTGACGCTCCTCGACTCGAGATATGCGTGTCTTTCACTCTCTCTCGCCTTGCAGGAGGGCACTCGATTGAGAAACCCCTGAACGTTGCGGATCTTCATTGCTGCGCAGCGGGGGCGGTGGACATTAAACATCTCATGGATAGCCTGAAGGCAGATGTTAGAGACGAGCGAGAGAGAGAATACCTATGTTCCGTGATCCTCTCTCAGGGCATTAGCGCTCTTGACGATGAGGCAGCGTCGCAACAAGGCTTTGAAGGGGACAATACGGCTTCGCATGATGAGGCCTATGCAATTTCCCATGAGCTTATCAGTGCGTTCCGAGAATCCCTTGGGACAGCGGAGAAGCCACCAAAGCACACAATTGATTTCTTGACCGTGCATTTGCGTGCCGCCATATCGCGCTCAAAAACTGGAATTCGTATTCAAAACGAGCTGACGCAACAAGTCAAGATCTCCATCCCCCTCATCTATGAGTTCACCAACAAGAAGATGTCGGAAATCGAGGCTAGACACGGTATCAGCTTTGATGAAAACGAAATCGCCTACATCGCAATATACCTGTCCACTGTTTTTCAGGAATCCGAGGCCGAGGACATTTCCCTGAGGATTCTCTTCATCTGCTCGTTTGGCATAGCGACAAGCACCGTGCTTAAGTCGAAAATCGCCAAGATGCTCTTGGGCGAGAAACTCATCGGACCGATGTCTCGGGAAAAGGCAAGGGAGTTTCTCAAGCATGAGGCGGTTGACCTCATCATCTCGACGGCTGAGTTCAGCTATGCGGACATCCCAGTTTTTGTAGTCAGTCCCCTGCTGAATCCGGCGGATACGGACCGGCTACGAGACTCCCTGTATCAACATGCATATGCAAAGACATGCGCCCGTTTCTTGTCACTTTACTCGGAGAGGGTTGGGCGAGATCCATCTCACCATGTCTCTGATTATGTCAGAGAAGGAGATATATCAATAGTTGATTCATGCACGAGTTGGGAGGGGGCAATTCGACAGGCTGCCGCGCCCCTCCTCAAGGAGGGCTATCTCGAATATCGATACGTCGACAAGATGATTCAGGCCGTTAATGACTTTGGGACATACATGGTTCTCACTCCTGGCGTCGCCTATGTACATGCCGGTGTTGATGATGGCATCAAGACGGATTGCGCTGCGATTCTTGTGACACGACATCTTCTCTCGTTTGGCTTGAGCAATATGAAGAAAATCCGGGCGATTGTTGTGCTTGGTATCAAAAATCGCACGAGAAGCGACCTTCTTAACCTCGCTTCGATATTCGAGATGGAGGAGAACATCTGGAAGCTAAATGAAACCGATATAGACGTTAAGGCAATTGAAGACATGCACGACTAGTGGAAAACAGGGAGCGTTGACGAGGACATGCAGGATGCCGAAATGGGGATTGCGCCAGAGAACATCCGTATCCATAGGAAGGCAAGTTCATGGGAGGAGGCAATTAGAGTAGCCGCCAAGCCGTTGATTGTTGCTAACTCGATCACCCCTGCATATGTCACCAGCATGATCGAGAGTGTCCGGAGGCTAGGGCCGTATATCGTTCTTATGCCGGGATTCGCTCTTGCCCATGCTCAACCAGATGTACGAAGCGTTAGGAAGAACGACATTTCTTTGGCCGTCTTTGACTATCCCGTTGAGTTCCACAGTAATAAGGGCCCGGTATACGTAGTGATGTGCTTGGCCTGCACGGATCACACCTCACACATCAATAGGCTTCAGGGAGTCGCGGAAGTTCTGCTTGACAGAGAGCGCATTGTCGATGATATGCGTGCCTGTAGAGACAGCAAAGAGCTTTCTAGCCTGCTTCGCAGATAGCTCAGCGTTGGATAACGAGGGGAGTGGATATGAAAGTACCAATTATACAGACTGTATGCGGTTTCGGGTGCGGGACCTCACTCATGTTGAGGATGAGCATCGAAGAGGTTGCAAAAAAACATGGTGTTGAGATCAGGGCGTTTTGCGGTGACGTCGGTAGTTGCTGCGCCAACGAGTGCGATGTGATTTTTATCTCAAAGGAACTGGCAGAACGCATCGAGGGACGTGCAAAGGTGCCTGTTATTACAGTAAACAACTTTATGAATAAGAAAGAGGTGGAAGAGAAAGTCATCGCATACTTCGACTCACTGAGCAAATAGGCTAAGGAAGGCGAATAAAATGGTGGTACTAAACTTCATAGTCAACGAGATCTTTGGCCAAGGAGCAATATTCATTGCGCTGATTGCAATGATTGGTCTCATTCTCCAAAAGAAGCCGGCGACCGAGGTTGTGCGTGGGACAGCCATGACCGCGATAGGCTTTTTCATACTCACCACGGGTACGGGGATTATCACCGGCAAGTCCATTGATGGTATAACATCTGCATTCAGCACGATCATGCCCCAGGCCGTCGCATCGCAATCCGTCGATATCAGCGCGGGATATGGTACGGAAATCGGTATTGTCATGATTGTTGCCTTTGCCATTAACCTGTTGGTCGCACGCTATACAAAGTGGAAGTCAGTCTTCCTGACCGGCCATATGCTCTATTGGTTCCCGTATGTCTTTATCGCTGCCGGCGTGGATGCTGGGCTTCGTGGGTTCCCCCTTGTCAGCCTAGCGGCAGTCTTCACGGCGCTCTATATGGTCATTGCGCCTAACCTCATGCGCCCATTTGTCAAAGAGGTTACGGGTGATGACAGCTTTACCATCGGCCATCCTACCACAACCCTGTCTGTCATCTCCGGACTTCTTGGCAAAGCCTTCGGAGACAAAACGCACTCAACGGAAGACCTCAAGGTCCCCAAGTCTCTCGGCTTCCTGCGTGAGATTTCGATTGTTGGGTCGATTACAATCGCCATCGTTTATATCGTCATGTATAACCTATTGCTAGCAAACGGTCAAGATCCAGCTGTCGTGTGGGCCTATGCTGGTACGAATACGGGTGTGTTCACATATATCTTTACGCATTCGATTTACTTTGGCGTCGGCATTACGATCATGCTGCAAGGCGTCCGCATGCTCATTGCCGAGATTGTCCCCGCCTTTAAAGGCATTGCGGACAAGGTCGCTCCTGACGCAATCCCTGCCCTTGATTGTCCAGTCATCTTTCCCTATGCGCCCAATGCGTTGATTATCGGTTTCATCACTGCAATGATCACTTCGGTGGTGGCGATTCTTATGACCAACGGCATGTTCCCGACGGTCGTTATCCCGCTGATGTCAACCTGCTTCTTTGAGATTGGTACGGCGGCGATTATCGGCAATGCAACCGGTGGCGTGCGAGGATGCATCATAGGTGCGGCGGTAAGCGGCGTGATTGCCGTCCTACTGGTTGGATTCGGTGCCTATTTCTTCAACAACACCATTCAACAATGGATGCTTGTCTATGGCGGACAGGACTTCGATCTCTGGGGTATCATCTGCGGCTCTGTTGCTCATCTGATTGCCTAGCAATTCTTCTGGCCACTGGGCTGCCTGTTAACTCATATACGAGTTGGCAGGTAGCCCAAAGGCCCATCCTTTCCAGGGAGTGAGGGCGCAATGGACTTCAAGTACTTTGAAGTAATCGAGGACCTTCTCGAAGTGGTGCTGCGCAAGGAGCGCAAGCACATGGAGGAGTGCGTCAATCTGCTGTTCAACTGTATCCAAGAAGGCGGCAACATCTACACGTTCGGAGCCAGCCATGCTGGCATCCTGAGCGAGGAGCTTTACTATCGGGCGGGCGGGTTGATGCTCTTCAACCCGATTTTCGGACGAGAGCTCATGCTGGATACCGAGCCGATTACCCATACGAGCAAGATGGAACGACTGGTGGGATACGGCACGGCTCTGGCAAGGAGCAACGCCGACTTCAGGTCGGGAGACGTGCTCGTCGCCCATTCCGTCTCGGGACGCAATCCCGTTACCGTAGAGGTCGCACAGGTCGCCAAAGATGCTGGGGCAAAAGTGGTTGCAGTGACGAACCTGAAGTACTCTCAATCGGTGGCGTCGCGTCATCCGTCCGGCAAGAGGCTTTTCGAACTGGCTGACATAGTCCTTGACAACCATGGCGAAGTGGGCGATGCCGGCGTGGAGATAGACGGGATGCGCCAGAAGGTTTCGCCGACATCTACGGTTATCGGCGCGACGATGCTGAATGCGATAGTGGCCGCGCTTGTGCAGAGGTTTGTCGAGGCGGGAGTCTCGGATCCGCCCGTCTTTTACAGTGCAAATCTTGACGGCGGCGATGAGTTAAATCGAAAGATGTATGAGAGATACAAGGAGCATATTAAGTTCAGATTATGATAAACAAGATACTGGAATTTGCTTCATCTGTCATCAGCCCACGAAAAACATAAGGGAAAAAAGAAGCCCATTCCATCATGAGGGCATGCTGACGATAATCCATACGTACCAAACATGTTTTTGGGAGGGAGGGGTGGGGGTGCGCCCCTTTCACTGGAGACGTCTTGGCACGCAACACCTAGGACACCCTCTCCAGTCGAGTCGCACGTACGTTGAGTTTCCTCGGACAGAGTCCCGACACCAACCGTGTAGAACGGGATTGTGCGGTATGCCTACCTAGCAGCCGTAGAACTCGCTCATGTCGGAGCTCATCTGGATCAGGGTCGGCTCATCCACGTAGGCCATGTGGCCGCATGAGTAGAGCTTGAACTCGATGCGCTCGCGAAGCTCCTTGGGGAGGTACAGCGCCGAGATAGTATGGGAGACGTTCCACCAGGGGGTCGCCGCGTCGAAGCGCCCTCCGAGAATGGCAACCTTCAGCTGTGGGTTCCGGCGCAGGGCGACGGCGATGTCGAGGGCGAGGTTCGGTGCCGCGACCGTGGTCTCGTCGACCCCCGGCTCGTCGTGGACCCAATTCCAGCCGATGCCGATTTCCTTCCACACACCGTTCCGGTAGGCCGCAGGTCCGCGGTAGCCTAGGTCCCTGCGCAGGAAGGCGCGGAAAGCCGCGTACCAAGGCGAGTCGACGGCGTGGTTCGCCGGATCCTCGCAGGCGAAGAAGAACGAGTCCCTCTGTAGGGGGAGAAGGGCGGTCTCGGAGAATCGCATGTCTAGACGGCCGATAATGCGTCCCTCGTCCTTGAGGAGGTTCGCTCGGAAGTCCTCGAGCTCGATGCGACCATTGTGTGAGAGTACGAACTTGTAGGGGAGGCCGATGAGCTCGGACACCTCTCGACAGATTTCCTGCTTGTGCCCATCGTCGATGAGGTCACCCTCGAGAAGCGCCGCAGCGTATTGCTTGCCCGCGAACGCGGACGCCCCCTCGAACCACTCGGCCTCGCCCGTATCCACGCCGGCGCGTCCGAAGTAATGGGCCGTTGCGGCGAAGGAGGGGAGCATACCGATGTAGTAGAGGTCGGTCCCGGGCAGGTTCTGGGTCCAATCGTAGTAGGCGGAGAGCATCACCACGCCCGTGAGGGGGACGCATGCCTCGCCGAGGTAGCGCATGAGGACGGCGCTTCGCATCGTCCCGTACGATTCGCCAAAGATGTAGACGGGGGAGTCCCACCTGTCGTTCTCCTCGAGCCACTGCGTGATGGCGCGGCAGAAGGTGCGGGCATCCTCCTCGAGGCCATAGACGTGCTTCTTGTCGTAGCCAGCGGCGACGAATGACCAGCCGGTGCCGAGAGCGTCGAGAAAGACGAGGTCGCTCTCGCGGAGAAGCGTGCAAGGGTTGTCCTCGACGTCGGGGGTGAGGGCGACGGACGAGACACCCTTCGTCTTTACGCGACGAGGTCCAATGCCTCCGAAGTTGATGGGCACGGACGCGGAGCCTGGCCCTCCGTTGTACGCAAAGGTAACGGGGCGCTTCCTCGGGTCCACAGAGGTACCAGCGATGTCGGTTGCGACGTAGGAGACGTTGAACATCTTCCCCTCGAGCACGCCCCGCTCGTCGATAATGTCGAGGTGCCCTGCAGACGCGACGTATCCGATGCCCTCGCTCCCCACTTGCCAGGTGAGGGACGCGCTTCGGGCCTCGGGTGTGCCGTCCTCGTCCTTGGCGCAGTCTGCCGTTGCCTCATTCTCGATGTCCATGTGGACGGCTCCCTTCTCCGCTGACGTGTCCTAGTCGATGCCGAGCATGTCGCAGAGCGAGAGCACGTAGATCTCTCCCGCATGCACGACGTCCTCGACGTCGACGTCCTCGTTGTATCCATGAATACCCTCGTTGTTTGCGGGGCCGTACTGAATGGTCGGGCATCCCATCTCGCGATAGTACTTCGCGTCGCTCGATGCCCACTGGTAGGCGGGAAGGACCTCATCGCCCCAAATCGCCTCGGCGTTCCTCTTCACGACGGTCACGAGCGTGGACGTGTCATCGGTGTAGTTCGCCTCGGCAATCCACTCGTAGCTCGCGGTGACGCCCTCGACGCCAGACTTGGCGATGAGGGCCTCGACCGAGGCGACGACCTCATCATGGTCGCAGCCGCAGGGGAGACGCATGTCGATCTTCGCGCATGCATGGTCGGGCACCATGTTGATCTTGCCGCCACCCTCGACAATGCCGACGTTCGCGGCGACGTGGTCGATGACGTTGCCAACGTCGGGGTTGTCAATCGTGCGCTCGGCGATGATCTTCGAATACCTCACGGCCCTCGCCTGCTCGTCGAGGAAGTGGCCCTTGACCTTAGTGAGGTCATCGACGTTCACGAGGACGCGGCAGAGCTTGGTGATCGCGTTGTCGCCTTTGTAGTTGCCCGTGCTGCCGTGTCCGGGCGTGCCCTTGGCGGTCAGGGTCGTGTGGAGGATGCCCTTCTGGCCGATCTCGATCGTGTCATGGCCGGTCGGCTCTCCGACGAGCACGGCATCCGCGCCGTCCGCGTAGCCGTTCTCGCAGAACCATCGCGTACCCTTGCCAGCGATTTCCTCGTCGGTGACGATGTGGAGGCGGATGTCGCCGGCGAGCTGCGCTCCCGACCGCTTGAGAAGGCCCATGGTGAAGAGGAGCACCGCGACGCCCGACTTCATATCCGAGGCACCGCGGCCGAGGAGCTTCATGCCGGTTATCACCCCACCGAAGGGATCGAACTTCCAGCCGGCGAGGTCCCCGACGGGGACGACGTCTACGTGTCCGTTGAGGACGACGCGGAAGCCGCCGTTGCTCGCGTCACCGATGCTGGCGTAGACGCACGGGTAGTCCGGGTCAGGGCCGAGCAGCTCCGACTCGATGCCGCAGCTGGAGAGATAGTCGCGCACGAAGTCGACGACCTCGCGCTGGCTGTCAATCGGGCTCTGGCTTCTGATCTTGATGAGGTCAGAGGCGAGTTTGAGCAGGTCGTCTTTGTGCTCGAGCACTTGGTCGTGCAGATAGGCCCTTGTCGATGGCATGAGGGGTGTCACTTCTCTTCCTTGTCGCTATTCTGCTGTTTCGTCATGATAGAGGAAGCAGGCAACCTGGTGATGGCTCTCGACCTCGACGAGCACCGGGCGCTCGTTGTGACAACGCTCCATCGCTTTCGGGCATCTGTTCGCGAGCGGACAACCGACCTGCTTGCCGATGGGGCTCGGAATCTCGCCCTTGAGGCGGTGCTCCCGCGTCTTCTCGAAGGGGGTCTCAGGCGGGATTGCCGAGAGGAGCGCTTGGGTATAGGGATGGAGCGGGTTCGCGTAGATGGTCTCGGAGGGGCAGAGCTCCACGATGTGCCCGAGGTACATGATCGCGACGCGGTCGCTCACGTGCTTGATGACGGACAGGTCGTGCGAGATGAAGAGGTACGTGAGGCCGCGTTCGCGCTGCAGCTTGCGGAAGAGGTTCAGGACCTGCGCCTGAATCGAGACATCGAGCGCTGATACGGGCTCGTCGCAGACGATGATCTTGGGGTCCAACACGAGGGCGCGGGCGACGTTGATTCGCTGCCGCTGACCGCCCGAGAACTCATGCGGGTAGCGTTGCAGGTGCTGGACGTCGAGGCCGACCTCCTTCATGAGCGTGAGGACCACCTCCTCGCGCTTGGCCTTGTTCGCCTCCATCCCATAGATGAGCATGGGCTCCTCGATGGCGGCCGCGGCGGTGAAGCGCGGGTCGAGGGAGGAGTAGGAGTCTTGGAAGATCATCTGGATGTCCTTGTGGATACCCTTGAGCTCGGTCCCGTCGAGCTTGGTGATGTCCTTGTCGCCGTAGATGATCTTGCCCGAGGTGGCGCGGTGGAGCTGGACGATGCAGCGGCCGAGCGTGGACTTTCCGCAGCCCGACTCGCCGATGACGCCGAGGGTCTCTCCTTCATACACGTCGAGCGAGACGTCCGAGAGAGCATGGAGAATCTCGGGCTTCCCGAAGAGCTTGCTGCTCCTCAGGGAGAACTCCTTGTTGAGGTGTTGGATGCTGAGAATGACGCTTCCTTCGGTGCTATTCATGGGCGTTCACCTCGCCGCGTGTGAGCTTGTTGACGCCGTTCTGCCGGTGACATGCCACGAAGTGGCCGGGCAGGATTTCCTTGAGCTTGGGAACCTCCGTGCGACAGTGTTCCGTGGCGTAGGGGCAGCGGTTGTAGAAGTTGCAACAAGCACCCGTAAGCCGGAGGTCAGGCGGGACGCCGGGGATGGTCTTGAGGTCGGTCTTCCCTGCGTCGGAGAGCTTGGGCATCGAGTCGAGAAGTCCCCAGGTGTAGGGGTGCAGGGGACGTGCATAGAGGTCCTCCATGGGCGCGTACTCGCAGGTACGCCCCGCGTACATGACCATGACCGTGTCGGCCATCTGCCAGATGATTCCCAGGTTGTGCGTGATGAGGAGAATGGCCGTGTCGAGTTGCTGCTGAAGGTCCTTGAGCAGCTCGAGGACCTGGGCCTGCACCGTCACGTCGAGGGCCGTGGTGGGCTCGTCGGCGATGACGAACTTAGGGTGGCAGCTTACAGCCATGGCAATCATGACCCTCTGGCACATGCCGCCCGAGAGTTCGTATGGGTAGGAGTTGAGGCGACTCTCGGGATTGGGAATGCCCACGAGCTTGAGCATCTCGATGGAGCGCTCGCGAGCCTCGGCCTTGCTCATGTGGTCGTGGATGCGGATCTGCTCGATCATCTGACTCCCGATTTTGAACACCGGGTCGAGCGCCGTCATAGGGTCCTGGAAGATCATCGCCATGTCGTTGCCACGGAGGTCGAGCAGCTTGTCCTTCTCGATTGTGACCATGTCGTTGTCGTCGAAGATGATTTCGCCGCTCTCGATCCGCCCGTTCTTGGGGAGGAGGCGCATAACCGATGCTGCGGTGACGCTCTTGCCGGAGCCGGACTCGCCGACGATGCCGAGCGTCTTGCCTCGGTCAAGGGTGAAGCTGACTCCGTCGACCGCCTTCGCGATGCCGCTGGCCGTGTGAAAGTAGGTGTGGAGGTCGTGGACCGTGAGGATTCGACCGCTCTCCGGGGTCTTCTCGAGGACTTCTTGTGCGTCTTGAGCCATGGTCCGCCTCCCTACCGCTTCTGCTTAGGGTCGAGTACGTCGCGAATGCCGTCGCCCAAGAGGTTGAACCCGAGGACGGTCAGGAGGATGAAGATACCCGAGATGGTCGCAATGTGCGGCGCGAGCTGCAGGCTGTTCTTGCCGTCCGAGAGGATGTTGCCCCAAGAAGCGGTCGGCGGCGTGATGCCTAGGCCGAGGAACGAAAGGGCTGCCTCGGAGATGATAGCGCTCGCTATGTTGAGCGTGAAGTATACGATGATGGGGGAAAGGGCGTTCGCGAAGATGTGACGGAAGACGATTCGCGCGTTGCTCGCGCCGAGGACCCTCTCCGCGTTGCAGTACTCCTCGTTCTTCACGACGTGCACCTGACCTCGGACGATGCGGGCGAAGTTGGGCACGTTCGCGATGCCGATGGCGAGAATGACGTTGAGCGTTCCCGTCCCGAGGATCGTCATGAGGATGAGGGCGAGCAGGATGAACGGGAAGGCCATCATGCCATCCATGATGCGCATGATGATCGAGTCGACGATTCCTCCGAAGAAGCCGGCGACGAGACCGAGGAGAACGCCGATGACGGCGCCGACGATCGTGCCGCCGATGGCGACGAAGATGGAGATGCGCGCCCCGTAGACGATGCGACTGAAGAGGTCACGCCCGTAGGAGTCGGTCCCGAAGATGTGCCCCGCCGCGCCCGGCTTGAGATAGGTGTGAGCGATGTCGATCGCGTTGGGGTCCTGCGGCGCGATGAACGTGGCGAAGACCGCGAGGATGACCATGATGACCACGATGACGAGACCGATGACGGCTGTCTTGTTGCGGCTCAGCTTGTGCCAGGCGTTGTTGGCGCGACGCTCCCGCTTGAGCATCTCGAGGGTCGAGGCCTCGCTTAGGGTGTCCGCGGAGGGGGCTTGTGTGTTCTTGTCGGCCATTAGCTCTGTCCTCCGCTCTCGTAGTTGACTCTCGGGTTGATGAGCATGTACGCGATATCGACCACTAGGTTAACGAAGACGAAGATGACCGCCGAGAAGAGAACTATGCCCTGTATGAGGGCATAGTCGCGGCTGTTAACCGCATTGACGATCAGCGTGCCGAGACCTGGCCACGAGAAGATGGTTTCGGTTAGGATGGCGCCCGCGAAGGCAGAGGCCAACTGGAGGCCGAGGACCGTGAGGATCGGGGGCAGCGCGTTCTTGAACGCGTGCTTCCAGATGACGACCGACTCCGTGAGCCCGCGTGCCCGGAGTGCCTTGACGTAGTCGGCGTTGATCGTTTCGAGCATGCTCGAGCGGGTGATGCGGGCGAAGGTCGCGCCGGGGATGGTGGCCAGGCAGCTGCAGGGGAGAATCATGTGGCTGATGACGTCCCACGCCCCCTTTGCGGCTGACCCCATGCCCATGGCGGGCAACCACCCAAGCTGTACGCTGAAGAACAGGACCAGCATGAGACCGAGCCAGAAGATGGGCATCGAGACGCCAACGAGGGCAAGTACCATGAAGACGTAGTCGAAGGCGGTGTTCTGCTTCACGGCGGACTCGACGCCGATGGGGATGCCGATGAGTATCGCGATGACCAGGCCGGTGATGGTGATCATGAGCGTTGCCGGAAGCCTGTCGAGGATAATGGGCAGGACGGGGCCGCTGTACGAGTAGGCGTAGCCAAAGTCTCCCTGTAGGACGCCGAGCAGGTAGTTGACGTACTGCTCCCACATGGGTTTGTCGAGACCGAGACGCTCCTTCATCTGGGCGATGGCATCAGGAGACGCCTGAGGTCCGAGCATCACCGTCGCGGGGTCGCCGGGAATCAAGCGCGTCAGTACGAACGTAATGGTGACGACGACGAACAGGACGGGAATGATCTGAAGTATGCGCTTCAGTATGGTCTTGAGCACCTGCGAATCACCTTCCCTGTACGAGAATACGGCCTTTGGTGCGGGCTCTGCCCGTGGCACTGCGGGAAAGTGGTGGTGCCAGGAACAGGAGGGGTGCATAGCCGTCCGCCGCGCCTGGCAAAAACAGGCGCGGCGGACGAGCGCAAACGAGGAAGACTAGGCCTTCTTCCAAACGTTGACCTCGGCATTGACAATCTTGACTTCGCCGTCGGAGCGGTCCGAGTAACCCTGGACGGAGGACGTCATGCCCGTGTTCACGTACTCGGTGGCATAGACGAACATCGGGTCATAGGTGACGATCAGCTCGAGCGCCTGCTTGTAGTATTCGGCGCGCTGGTCCTGGTCGGTGACCGCGAGTGCCTTGTTGAGAAGGTCGTCGACGTCGGCGTGGTTGAAACCCGCACCGTTGCCGAGCGCTCCGACCTCGGAGCTGGAGAACAGCTTGTTGAGGAAGAAGAAGGGATCGGGGTACCAGGTCCAGGACATGCCGTACATGTCGGCGATGCCCGAGGCGGCGTTGGCACTAAAGGTGCCCCAGTCGGCCGGGTGGATGTCGAGGTCGATGTTGAGGTTCTCCTTGAGCTGTTGTTGAAGAATCGTTGCCATCGTGACGCGGGCGGTGGTGTTGGAGATGTACAGGGTCAGGGTCATGCCGTCGCCATACCCGGCGCTGGTGAGCAGAGCCTTGGCAGCGGTCGGGTCGTACTCGGGGACCTCGGACTCAGCTTCGTCGGTGTAGCCCCAACTGCCCTTGGGCAGCGGCACGCAGGCGGACTCCGCCTCGCCGTACTGGTAGACGCCATTCACGACGTCGTCGCGGTTGATGGCCATGAGGATGGCCTTGCGGACGTCTTGGTTGGCGGTCGGGCCGTTGATTTGGTTGAAGTAGACGTAGGCGATGTGCAGCCCAGGTGTCTGGTTCAGGGTCAGCTCGCTGTTCTGGCGGATGAGCTGGACGGCCTCGCCGGTCAGCGACGTGGCCATGTCGAGTTCGCCGGTCTGCAGACCGCTGTTGGCCTGCGTCATGTCGGTGACGACCTTCCAGTTGACACCGTCAAGATAGGGCTTGTCGCCATAGTATGTGTCGTTGCGGACGAGCGTCGACTGCTGGTCCTGGGCGAACGACTCGAGGGTGAAGGGGCCAGTGCCGACGAGATGGTCTCCGAAGGCGTCACCCCAGCCCTCGACCTCCTCCTGCGGCACGATGACGTTGCCGGCGTCCGTGAGTGCGGTGAGGAACGAGGCCGCTGCGCTCTTGAGGACGCACTTGACCTGGGTGTCGCTCACGACGTCGACGTGGTCGAGCATCGAGAGGCGGTTCATCGAGGACTGTGTCGCGGAACGCTCGAGCGCGTACTTGACGTCGTCGGCGACGAAGGCACGACCGTCCTGGTACTGGCCCTTCTGGAACTTGACGTCGCTGCGCAGGTTGAACGTGTACGTGATGCCGTCGTCGCTGATCGTCCAGTCGGTGGCGAGCTCGGGCACGATTTTGGAGAGGTCCATGGAGTACTGAACCAAGTTGTTGCAGACACAGAAGATGACCTGGCCCTCATAGGTGCCGGTGTACTTGATGGGATCGAGGTACTTGGGCGAGGAGGGGAGCGAGACGTTGAGCGTACCGCCCGTGACCGCACCTCCCGACGTCGACGAAGCCGTCTCCGTCGATGAGGAGCTTCCGCAGGCGACAAGGCTCATGCCAACTGCGGTAAGGCCGCCGAGACCGACCCCGCGAAGAAATCCGCGCCTCGAGAGACAGCGCACCGCAACTGATTCGTTCAGATTGATATCCATTTCTTTCGTTTCCTTTCGGGTAACGTCCCCACCTGTTCCCTACTATGTGCAGATGATCCTCATGGCCGACATACTGGATCAGAAGACCGCGAGTGCCTTGGTGCCTCCCGAACAAAAACTCACTCAGGCAAAGAAATTACTGGAAATGACATATGAGGACTAGAGCGAGAGTCATAGTATTCACGTTTATTCACGTTCACGAAACAACGTAGACACGCCTGTCTTCTGGCCTTCTGCAGTTTACGTGCCAAGGGATGTGCGGGTTGATTGTGCGGTAACGTGAAACGATGGGGGACGGAATCGATTGGCCCGCGAGTGGCTGGTTTTCCGCCGAACGCAGAAGAGAATGGAAACGCTCATGGTGTTCAAGCAGATGCTCGAGGTCTACGACCTTATCGACAAGCCCCAAGCGAGTGGTCGGGAGGTATGCGACGTGCTCCTGTCGCGCGGTGCCGCCGAGGCCACCTCGACGCGCGTCGAGGGAGACCGGGGCGGGACCGACTGCGTGAAGGTCCTCATCCCAGGGCGCCACGGCAAGATGGCTGGCGGCGACGCCCCCACGCTGGGCGTCGTTGGTAGGCTGGGCGGCCTGGGCGCGCGTCCCGAGATGATCGGTGCCGTGTCTGACGGAGACGGCGCTCTCGCTGCGCTGACCGTGGCACTCAAGCTCGCTGACATGCACCGTCTCGGGGATGTCCTCGACGGCGATGTTGTCATCGGCACGCACGTCTGCCCCGACGCACCGACCGAGCCGCACGAGCCGGTGCCCTTCATGGGCTCTCCGATTGACATGCAGCAGATGAACCGCATGGAGGTCGACGAGCGTATGGACGCCATCATCTCCATCGACACGACCAAGGGGAACCGGATCATCAACTGTAACGCGTTCGCCATCTCCCCGACGGTGCTGCAGGGCTGCATCCTGCCCGTCTCGCCGGACCTCATGGACGTCATGATGTGCACCACGGGCAAGATGCCTCAGGTCTTCGCCCTCTCGCAGCAGGACATCACACCCTACGGCAACGACCTCTACCACCTGAACAGCATCCTCCAGCCCGCCATCGCGACGGACGCGCCGGTGGTCGGGGTCGCCATTACGACCGAGCAGATGGTCGCCGGCTGCGCGACGGGCGCCACGCACGGCGTCGACGTCGAGGAGGCGGCGCGCTTCACGATTGAGGTCGCCAAGGTCTTCGGCGCCAAGAAGTGCTCGTTCTACGACGCCGAGCAGTTCCATCACCTGGTCGAGCTCTACGGTGCGATGGCTCAGTTCCAGACCATGGGCGCGGGAAAGTAGCGACACATGACAGACGTGGATTCGTCGCAGCGTCAGGGTGGGGGAGACCCACTCACGAGGGTCGCGGCAGTCACGATTGGGCAGTCCCCGCGCGTGGACATGACGGACGACCTCAAGAGCAGGCTCACCCCGCCGCTAGAGCTGGTCGAGTACGGTGCCCTTGATGACTTCTCGTCCCTGGAGCAGGTGGAGCGCGAGCTCATGCCTGCGCCCGGGGACGAGGTTCTCGTGTCTCGGATGAGGGACGGGAGCCAGGCGACCCTGTCCGGGCGCCTGATCGTACCGCTCGTCCAGAACCGCATCGCTCGTGCCGAGAGGGACGGAGCTCGCGCGGTGGTCCTTCTCTGCACGGGGGAGTTTCCCGAGCTCGCGCACCGCGTGCCCCTCGTCCTGCCGCTCCCCCTATTCCATGCCGTCGTGCGGTCATTGGCGGGCGGTCGGAGAATCGCCATTATGGTGCCCGAGAAGGCCCAGGCCGAGCAGACCGCGGCACGGTGGGAGGCGGACGGCGTGGGTGTGGACGTCGTCTGCGCGTCGCCCTACAAGGGCACGGAGCACATAGCCCGTGCCGCGTCCTCGCTTCGCGGGCGGGACTACCCGTTCGTGTGCCTGGACTGCATGGGCTTCTCGCTGGCCATGCGTGAGCTCGTCCGCAAGGAGTCCGGTCTTCCGGTGCTCCTTCCGAGGACGCTCGTGGCGTCGGTCGTGTCGGAGCTCCTTGGGTAGGTTCGCGTCCCGTCGTCTGGCGGCGGATGAGAGGAAGGCTCTCCATGGGTTCGTATGACAACGCGTGTGACACAATCCTCGACCAGTGCATGGGCGTAAAGCCTGGCGAGAAGGTCCTCGTCGTCACCGATGACGAGCGTTTGGACATGGGAACGGCCATCTACGAGGCCGCGTCGAGGAAGGGTGCCGTGGCGACGCTCGTGCGGATGCCGGTGAGCGACGTGGCCGGCGAGGAGCCGCCAGCGCCGGTCGCGGCAGCCATGGCGTCGGCGGATGTGATTGTGTGCCCGACGACGATGTCAGTCACGCACACACATGCGCGCGTTGAGGCCTGCCGAGCGGGGGCGAGAATCGCCACCATGCCTGGAATCGTCGAGAGCATGTTCTCGGAGGGTCCCATCGCAGCCGACTACGCTGAGGTGGAGCGGGTCACGCGGCGCTACGCGGATCTGCTCACGTCGAGTCACGTGGCGCGCATCGTGAGCGGCGGCTCACACGAACTGACGATTTCCCTTGAAGGACGCGCCGGCGTGGCGAGTACGGGCGTGTATCGCCATCCTGGAGAGGGTGGCAACCTCCCTTCGGGAGAGGCGTTCGTGGCACCTCTCGAGGACGGGGCCTCGGGGGAGTATCTCGTCAACGGCAGCGTCGTCGGCGTCGGTCGCCTTGTCGCTCCCGTGCTCCTCACGCTTGACCATGCTCGGCTCGTCGGCATCGAGGGTCCTGACGCCGAGGCCGTCTCTCGGTCCATTCCCGACAACCCCGCCTCGCGCACAATCGGCGAGCTGGGCATCGGCACCAATCCCCTCGCACGTCTCACAGGCATCATCCTGGAGGACGAAAAGATCTACGGCTCCACGCACATAGCCTTTGGGACAAACGACGACTTTGGCGGCATCACGAAGGCGATATCACACATCGACTGCGTGACGCTTGCGCCGGAGGTCTACCTGGACGACGTGCTCGTTGCGAAAGACGGCAGGCTGCTGGTGTGAGGAGGGACAAGCGAATCCACTGCGGCTGGGGGGTTCCTATGGTTTCGCCAAGCGGAAGCAATTGTGCCACACTGGCTCCATGCGGCATGAACGGCCAAACCTCCCGTGGGAGGGCCTGCGCCCCGTCTTGTCGCCCTGCCTGCCTTATGCTTCGGCAGTGTACGGCCTCACGTCGCGCATGACCGCGTAGATGACCTCGGCCCTCTTCCTTGCGAGCGTCTTCACCGCGGCCATGTAGGGCATGCCACTGTCGCGGCACCTCTCGTAGTACTCGCGGTAGTAGCTGGAGCTCCTCGTGAGGCTCGAGCAGAGATATGAACGCTGCGATAGGGAAGAGTTGGGACTCGATCCTCAGGAGGACGGGCAGCGTGGTTGCGCACATGGGCATTGTGTGCATGGGGCTCGGGGGGTGCACTCAGAGTTTGGATGGCGAGGGGGATTCGGGGAGTCAGGCCATAGGCTGCATACAGACTATATACATCAACAGTTGGCAGGATTATGAGGGAGGAGCACGATGCTTGGAAGGTATCGTGCTGGGCACAGTGCAGAGGGGGGGGGGCGAAATGGATAAGGAATATAGACTTGAGGCGGAAACGAAAGCCGGGAGGCTCGAATCGATAAAGGAAATTAGTCAAGGTGAGTTTGATGAGATTGATGCGGCCAACGCCTGTCTTAGTAATGGCATGGAATGCATCGATTTCTATGTTATATGCAAAGAGAACTTTGAAGAGTTGGCACGTTTTTTTGACGCTGCCAACTTTGGTGATAAGCGGTTCTTCGTCGAGGCGAACAGACTGTTTTTAACTTTGTGGCCTCGTTCTATTCGTGGCTCTCGTTCTATGAGAAGACCTGCAAGCATTGCGGCGTCTCCGAAGAGTTCAAAGTGGTGAAGAACAGTTTCTATTCGGAGAACAAGGCATATCGTCTCCTATATGGCCTAAGGAATTACTCATCGCATGCTGGTTTGCTTCCAGTAAGAACCTCTTCGATCGATCTGCTCACCGAAGAGGTGACAGTCTGGATTGATTCTCAAATGATGTTGAGCTCAGGAGAGAAATGGAAAAAGCAGGAACATGAAGATCTTCAGGAATATGTTGATAATGGGCGACAGATAGACCTTCTTAAGTTTCTTTCTGAGGCAAGTACGGCATTTGAACAAGCACAAATTCGCTACTTTGGGATTCTAACTCCCAATATCCTCGAGGCGATTAGTATGATTGATAGACTAATCCCAGGAGAGGGGTTGCAGAACCGCCCCCATGTCTGGATTATCCGGAGCAGCACCGGGATGATTGTCAAGTCATTGGATAGTCAGCTGACGCTCTGCATAAACAAGCTCGCTGAAGAATATGCTCCTATAGATCTTTCTCGTACTTAAGCAGCATGTCGTATTGAAACGACTTTTGTGACGTTATAGATAATGGTGGTCTTCCAGTATAAAAGTGATTGAGACGCGAGAATGTGCGGTCTCATGTGCCGAAATATACCTCCCGGATGCTAGGTAATGTTCGGGAGGTATTTCCCCTGGTAGGAGACGTGTCAGACACTCTGGACTAAGCAGTTGTTTACCGCAATATGAATCTTGCGTACTGGAGACTACAGATGAAGACCATCGTACATACGTAACGGCATGGGCTTCGAAACGAACAGCTGTGTAACCCACAGCGCGCCCGCAATCTCGTATCAGATTATGAACCGGATCGTACAGACGAGTTTTATGTCCAGGTACTCATTCGGTGATGCTGTCGACTACTTCTCAGGCGTACAGAAGGCGTGCATCGTCGATGGGCGGAGGACAGCCAGATGGCTGTTTGCTTCGCAGTTCCTCATCCGAGTCCCTGGGACGTGCTCGTGCGTATGCGAGCAGTATCCCGTGTCGTGCCATCGGGCTCCAGAAGCTCCTCCGTCTGACAGCCGAGCACTCGCGCAAGTCTGTAGACAGAGAGTGCCTGGGCCTTGTTGATGTCCTTCTTGCGCTGCTCGTATTGCTGGATTGAGCGAAGAGACACGTCGGACATCCGTGAAAGCTCTGCCTGCGTGAGACCACGCGCTACCCTCAATCGCTTGAGGCGTGTCGACCTTGTTGAGGTGCAGCGCACGAGCTCGATGGCATCCGAAGTGGCCTTCCAGTCGCTCTCTCCCTGTTCAGCGTAGATACGCTCGAGATCTTGGACGTCAAGGAACACCGCGATCGATCTGAACGAAAGCCCCTTGT
>Ga0268263_1000890_pt1 | contig 33451 bp, 30 predicted proteins | sample Biomet5_FD_190358 | JGI IMG/M metagenome (GOLD analysis project Ga0268263, IMG submission 190358) | Microbial communities from bioreactor (seeded with sewage sludge) at LBNL, California, USA - Biofuel metagenome 5 (SPAdes) (version 4) | ecosystem: Engineered > Bioreactor > Anaerobic >... | reverse complement strand
TGGCCAGAAAACCGATCGTCGCCGCCACTTCGTCGGCGCTGCCGAGGCGCCCGGCCGGAATCGCCGCCCGATACTTGGCGATCACCTCGGCCGGAAGGTCGGCGGTCATATCGGTCTCGATGAACCCGGGAGCGACCACATTCGCGGTGATCCCCCGTCCGCCGACCTCACGAGTCAACGATCGGGCCACGCCGACCAGGGCCGACTTCGTGGCCGCATAGTTCACCTGACCGGCCGAGCCGTACAGGCCGACCACCGAACCGGTGAAGATGATCCGTCCCCAGCGAGCCCGCAGCATCGACTTCACTGCACGCCGAGCGCAGCGGAAGGCGCCACCGAGGTTCACCTGCAGCACTTGGTCGAAGTCAGCGTCGCTCATTCGCAGGATCAAGGTGTCCTTGGTGATGCCGGCATTGGCCACCAAGATCTCGACCGGGCCGTGCGCCTGCTCGACGTGGGCAAAGGCGGCATCGATCTGTTCGGCGTCGGACACATCGCAGGCGATGCCGAGCGCACCTTCCGGGGCCTTCCCGCTCGGGCCGAGCGCAGCAACCTTGTGCCCTTCAGCCAACAAGCGCTCCACGACGGCTTTGCCGATCCCCCGGCTGCCACCGGTCACCACCACACTGCGCTGGACGAAACTGGACTCGCTCACTCGCCGAAGGCTAGCGGATCGCCTCGCCGACAGCAGCGGATGCACACTCCCGGCGCGCCCGATCGGCAGCCCGCCGGCGGGCTGCGCGGGCTGCACACCGGTCGGTGTCGATTTGGGCGATGCGCTTGAATGGAGGCATCCGACCGGCACGTCGTTACGCCGGAGCGGACTACGCATCACCGGGTCGCCGTCGCTGCGGACGCCGAACTCGCCCGTCGCGGGAGGAAAAAGTGAGTAGAGCCTGGTCGCTGTTGGTCCTGACGGCCCTGCTGAGCGCCTGCAGTCCCCCGGTCGCTGCCCGGCCGGGTCCCGCCCTGGCCAACACTTCCTGGGTGGTCAGTCACCTGGGCGCGACGGCCACTCTCGCCACGGCTCAGCCGACTATCGAGTTCGGCACCGCCCAGGTCACCGGCTTGGCCTCCTGTAACCGCTACGGTGCAGCCTTCCATCATGCCGGCAGCCAGCTGAGCTTCAGCGAGATGACGCTGAGCGCGATGGCTTGCCTGGACGCCGGCGTGATGGAGCAGGAGTCAGCTTTCGCTGCCGCCTTGGCCAAGGTCGCCGCGGTTCGCTCGGTGGCCGCGGGACTCGAACTGCTCGACTCCTCCGGAAAGACGCTGATCACATTGGTGGCCCCACCACCGACGGCACCGGATCGTCCGTTGGAGGGCACGACCTGGCTACTCGACACCATCGCCGTGGGCGAGACCGCCTCTTCTGTGGCGGCCGGCAGCCAGGTGAGTGCACAGTTCGCCGACGGCCACCTCACCGGCAAGGCGTGCAACAACTACCGGGCCAGCGCCGAGGTGAGCGGCGCACAGCTGAGGATTGGACCTGTGATGAGTACCAAGATGGCCTGCCACGAGCCCGGCGTCAGCGCGCAGGAGGCTCAGCTGTTTGCTCTGCTGCCCGCGGTTACCGGCTTCACGATCACCGGCGACCGCCTGACCCTCACCACCGCGGACGGCAGTTCGCTCGGCTTCCTCGCTCAGTAGACCCGATGGCTGCCACCCCAGGACTGCGCCGCGCGCTCCCCCTGCTGTCGTGCCCGAACTGTGCGGCCGCACTCGAGCTGGACGATACCGGCGTTCTCTGTACGCGGGGCCATCGCTTCGACGTATCCCGGCAGGGCTACCTGAACCTGCTGGGCGGACCTCAGCCGGCCAATGCCGACACGCCGGCGATGATCGCCGCGCGAGATCGCGTCCATGCCACCGGAGTGTTCGCTCCGGTGCGCGAACTACTCGGCCGGGTATGTGCCGGACGGGCTCGGATCCTCGAGGTTGGCTCCGGCACCGGCGCCTACCTGCAAGCCGCGCTGGGTGAGGCTCCCACCTCGGTCGGGGTGGCCATGGACATCTCCACCGCGGCCGCCCGGGGAGCCGCCAAGCTCGATCCACGCATCGCCGCAGTGGTCGCGGACGTCTGGCAGCGCTTCCCGCTGGCCGATGCCGGCCTGGACGCAGTGCTGGCCATCTTTGCGCCACGCAACTTCGCTGAGTTCGCCCGCGTCCTGGCGCCCTCGGGCCAGCTCGTGGTGATCACTCCCGAGCCGGATCATCTGGTCGAGTTGCGCACGACCCATCAGCTACTGGGCCTGCACCCGCAGAAGGCGGCCGCCGTGGCCGCGCACGCCAAGGAGGACTTCGAGCTCGTTGATCGGCTGCGGCATCGCTCCACCTTCGCCGCCGATGCGGCTCTCGTCGCCGATCTGATCGCGATGGGACCCAACGCTTTCCATGAGCTGCCCGAAACGGTCGAGGCGACGGAGCTGACGGTGTCGGTCACCGTCCAGGTGTTCGGTCGCCGTTCGCCTGCCTGAACCTGCACCGGGCCCGAACCGATGAGGGCGATGCTGCGTCCGTTGGGTTCGGCGGCCTCAGGCCAGTGAGACCAGTTCGGCGTAGTCAGGGTTCCACAGATCCTCGACGCCCTCCGGAAGCACGAGCACCCGGTCGGGTTCGAGAGCATGGACGGCGCCCTCGTCGTGAGTCACCAGGACCACTGCCCCGTCGTAGTCCCGCAGCGCATTCAGCACCTCGGCTCGGGAGGCAGGGTCGAGGTTGTTGGTCGGCTCGTCCAGCAGCAGGACGTTCGCAGCAGAGACCACCAGCATGGCTAGGGCCAACCGGGTCTTCTCCCCGCCGGACAGCACCCGAGCCGGCTTCTCGACGTCGTCGCCGGAGAACAGGAACGAACCGAGCACCTTGCGCATCTCGGTCTCATTCAGCTCGTCCGAGGCCGTCAGCATGTTCTCCAGCACGCTGCGGGAGACGTCCAGAGTCTCGTGCTCCTGCGCGTAGTAGCCCAGCCGCAGCCCGTGCCCGGGAACCACCTCACCGGTGTCAGGTTCCTCGATACCGCCGAGGATTCGCAACAGGGTGGTCTTGCCCGCACCGTTGAGGCCCAGCACGACGACCTTCGAACCCCGGTCGATGGCCAGATCGACGGCGGTGAACACCTCAAGTGAGCCGTAGGACTTGCTGAGCTCGTTGGCGGTCAGCGGGGTCTTGCCGCACGGAGCGGGCTTGGGCAGCCGGATCCGAGCCACTCGATCGCTGGCGCGCTGCTCGTCCAGGCCCGACAGCAGACGCTCGGCCCGCTTGGCCATGTTCTGCGCAGCGACAGCCTTGGTGGCCTTGGCCCGCATCTTGTCGGCCTGGGCCATCAGCGCTTCAGCCTTGCGCTCGGCATTGGCCCGCTCACGCTTGCGACGCTTCTCGTCGGTCTCACGCTGCATCAGGTAGCGCTTCCAGTCCATCGCATACTGATCGAGCTCGGCGCGGTTGGCATCCAGATGGAAGACCTTGTTGACGGTCGCCTCGAGCAAGCCGACATCGTGGGAGATGATCAGCAGCCCGCCGTGGTAGCTCTGCAGGAAGCTGCGCAGCCACACGATCGAGTCGGCATCCAAGTGGTTGGTCGGCTCGTCGAGCAACAACGTGTCCGCACCCGAGAACAGGATCCGGGCCAGTTCGACGCGGCGACGCTGGCCTCCGGAGAGCGTCCGCAACGGCTGACCGAGCACCCGATCCGGCAGGCCGAGGTTCGCCGCGATCCGGGCCGCCTCCGCTTCGGCCGGGTAGCCCCCCGCCGCGGCAAGTTCAGCCTCGGCGCGCGCATAGGAGGCCATCGCCTTGTCCTGCTCATCGCCCTCGGTGGTCGCCATCGCCATCGAGTAGGACGAAAGCCGCCGCAAGATCTGATCGAGTCCGCGAGCGCTGAGGATACGGTCCTTGGCCAGCTGTTCGACGTCACCGGTGCGCGGATCCTGCGGAAGGTAGCCGATCTGCCCGGTGCGGCTCACCGAACCGGCTGCCGGCAGTGACTCGCCAGCCAGGATTCGGGTGAGTGTGGTCTTGCCGGCGCCGTTGCGGCCGACCAAGCCGATCTTGTCGCCGGGGATGATCTGGAACGATGCCGGGGAGAGCAGTAGCTGGGCTCCAGCCCGCACCTCTACCTCTTTCACCACCAGCACATGCCCCATTGTCCCCGACGCAGGCGAAGCCGACCAAACCGGTGCGCGCTCGCGGCGAGTATTGCCGACCCCTCGACCGGTTCTATGCTGGCGCCGAAGGAGGCAGGCTCAGGTGAACTATCGCAGTCTTCAGGCGCCCAGCTCGGTGGTGATGGTACGTCCGCATCGCTTCGCCGTGAACCCGCAAACCGGCGCCGACAACGCCTTTCAGGCCGAGCCCGCCGCGCAGAGCGAGGCGCTGGCTGCGGCCGCCCTTGCCGAGTTCGACGCCGCGGTGACCGCCCTGACCGCGGCCGGAATCACCGTGCACAGCTTCGAGGACTTCGGTGAGCTCGATACCCCGGACTCGGTCTTTCCGAACAACTGGTTCTCCACCCACCACGGCGGACGGGTGGCGATCTACCCGATGTTCGCGGTCAACCGACGCCGGGAGCGCCGCAGCGACGTGATCGAGCTGCTGAAGGCGCAGTACCGGGTGCAGGAAGTGATCGACTACTCCGGCCTGGAGTACGACAACCTGTTCCTCGAGGGCACCGGCGCCATGGTCTTCGACAACGCCGAGCGGGTCGCGTATGTGGCCGCCTCCCATCGGGCCGACCCGGTGATCCTGGAGCGGTTCTGCACAGCCTTCGGCTACGAGCCGATGGTGTTCCCGACCGCGGACGCCACCGGCCGTCCGATCTATCACACCAATGTGCTGATGTCGGTGGCTACCGACTACGCCCTGATCTGCCTCGACGCTATCGCCGACGCCCGGCGCCGGGACGAGGTCGCGCAGCGCCTGGCCGAGAGCGGACGGACGGTCCTGCAGATCAGCTTCGACCAGGTGAACGACTTCGTCGGCAATGCCATCGAGCTCACCGGCTCCGACCGACGGCTGCTGGTGCTGTCGGCGCGGGCCGAGGCTGCGCTCACGCCGGCTCAGCGTGAGGTGGTCACGGCCTCGTCGCGGCTGCTGCCACTGGCGATCCCGACCATCGAGCTGGCCGGCGGTTCAGCTCGCTGCATGATCGCCGGGGTCCACCTCTCCCCTCGGTGACTCATCGGCGGCACCGCCGCCGGTGGCCGCCGGGCGTCCCGGTGGACGTCCACGTCTGGGCAGCGGGCCCGCCTCGCGCGGGCTGCGTCCGGCTTTGGCCAGCGACTGACGCAGGAGCAACTCGATATGGGCGTTCAGCGACCGCAGGTCGGCGGCCGCCCACTGGGCCAGCGCCTCGTGGACGGCGGGATCGAGGCGGAGCAGGACGGGCTTGCGAGCCCGACCCTGCTCCGCTGACGATTGCTCGTTCATCGGCTCAGGTGTACAGCGACCCGGTGTTCACCACAGGTGTGGCTTGGGTGGAACTGCACAGCACCACCAGCAGGTTGGAGACCATCGCGGCCTTGCGCTCCTCGTCCATGGTGACGATGTCGTCGCTCTCCAGCTGACGCAGCGCGCCCTGGACCATGCTGACCGCACCTTCGACGATCTTCTCCCGGGCCGCGATCACCGCGGACGCCTGCTGCCGCTGGAGCATCGCGTGGGCGATCTCCGGGGCGTAGGCGAGGCTGGAGATCCGGGCCTCGACGACCTCAAGGCCGGCGATCGAGATCCGCTCGGCGACCTCCTGGGCGAGCTCCTTTGCGACCAGGTCGGTCGAGCCACGCAGCGATTCTTCGCCCGGTCCGGCGTTGTCGTAGGGGTGGCTGCTGGCCACATGCCGCAGCGCCGACTCGGACTGCACCCGGACGAAGTCGCCGTACTTCTCCACGGCGAAGGTGGCCTTGGCCGTGTCGGCGACCTGCCAGACGATGATGGCGGCGATGTTGACAGGGTTGCCGTCGGCGTCGTTGACCTTCAGCTCATTGGTCTCGAAGTTGCGCACCTTGACCGAGACCTTGCGTCCGATCACCAGTGGACGAGTCAGCTGCAGGCCGGGCTTGCGCAGCGTGCCGATGTAGCGGCCGAAGAACTGCAGCACCCGGGTGTCGCCAGGGCTGACCACGGTCAGCGCGGACGCCGCCAGGCAGCCCAACAGAATCAGCGCGGCACCGAGGAAGCCGAAGCCGGCTCCGCCCTTGCCGGCATCATCGAGGATCGCCGCCTGGACGATGGCCCACACTCCCAAGACCAGAAGACCGATCACCACCAGCAGAGCCACAGCGCCACTGGCGCTCCAGGCTGCACGCTCGGTCACATCTACTCGCGCGCCGTCATGGCCCACCGGTACTCCGGCCGGCTCGCCGCCCGCAGAGGCCTGATCATCAAACCGAGTCTCTTCAGACATCGGACCACTCCTTCATGAGAAAACTGATATCTAAGTGATATCACTTTTTCTGACCGCGTTCAACGTACCTCGACCCTCATGCCTCGACAGCGCTCCGGCCGGGAGCTTGACGGGGACTGCTGCACCTGTGGCGGCAGGTCAAGACGTCACCTACTCATGCAGCAGCCCCCGTCAAGAGTGAGACCATGGGCACAGTCGATGCGATACCTTCGGCGGCGGGCATCGCGCGTCTGTGCCCATGGCTGGGCCGCTGTTCGCTGGATCGTGTAGCAGACCCGTGTGCTGTAGCGACCGAGTGTGGGGTCCACCTGTTTCCGATGGGTCGAACCCGGGGGCGCCGGCATTCGCCCCATATGCCAGCGGTGTGGCTACACCAGGGATTCCCAATCGAAGAACACCCCGAGATGTCCCCGCCGGTCGGTGACGAGCTCGTCGTACACCTCGACGGCTGCCGCCGGCGAGAACTCGTGGGTGCGCAGCGCCTCGACCTGCATTCGGCCGTCGAGCACGTAGTCGAGGAACAGCCGCCCCATCGCATCCTGCGTCCAGCGGTCCGACAAGGTGGCTGCGGCGGGTGCGGTGTTGGTGTGGACGCCGATGATGGTCAGCCCGTCGGAGACCGTCCGCGGCCCGAGGTGCTGACTGCTGGGCTGTGGGCTGTCCCCCACGAGCACCACTTTGCCGAGCGGTCGAAGCAAGGTGGACGCAGCAGCGAAAGCCGCCGGGTGGCCGGTGATGTCGAACACCGCGTCAAGCAGCTCGCCGTCGTTGGCAGCCCGGACCTCCGCCTCGGCGTCCCCGGCGAGCTTCTGGACGAGATGAGTCGCTCCTCCTCGCCGAGCCAGGTCGAGCCGGATCGGGTCGGTATCGATCGCGACGATTCGCCGCGCACCCGCCAGCCGCAGATAGCGCACGGTGAGCTGCCCCAGCAGGCCAAGGCCGACCACGGCGACAGCGGCCCCCAGTTCGAGATCCGCCCGACGGACGCCCCATTGTGTGGTGCACGCCAACGGTATCCAGCAGCCTTCCTCGTCGCTCACCCCGGCCGGTAGCACCGTCGCGCTGTCTGCGGCTACGACGACAAGCTCCTGATGCGGCGCGGCCACGGCGACCCGGTCACCGACGGAGAACCCGGTCACACCGTCTCCGAGCGCGACAACCTCGGCCACCATCGAGTATCCCGGAGCAAAGGGGTAGCTCACCCAGGACGCCCAGTTCGTGCCAAGGTCGAACTCACCCGCCAGACAGAAGGTCTCGGTGCCGGTGCTGACCATCGACCGCTTTGCGCGGCACAGCAACTCCCCGGACCCGGGAGTCGGGTCGGGTAGGTCCTGGAAGGCCACCTCATTGGGGCGGAGGAACCGGATAGCGCGCATTCTGTGTCATCCTTTCTGATGTGCTTCGGGGCGCAGTTCGCTCCCGATAGCGGTGTTTCTCAAGCAAACGTTCAGGCCACTACGAGCGGCCGCAAGGTGCGGTATGCGACCTCCAGGCCGACCAGCACCTTCTCCTCGGTCCCACCCCACAGCGGGTCCTCGTGCTCCACCGAGAGCACACCGGTGAACCCCGCCTCGTACAGCCGGTCGACCACACGGCGCCAGTCGATCTGCCCAAGGCCAGGTACCCGATAGCGCCACCAGCCCATGTCCCACGGGTTGTCTGCCTTGTCCAGCTTCCCGAAGAACCCGTACCGGTTACGGGCGGCCAAGTCCAACTCAACGTCCTTGGCCTGCGCGTGCACGATCCTGTCGATGTAGGGGGTGATGGTGGTGACGGGATCGATGCCGATCCAGGTCAGATGGGACGGGTCCCAGTTCAGGTAGAGCCCCAGGGAGAACATCCACTCCCACAACTCTGGGGAGTAGGCGATGTTGCCCGGGCCGCCGTCGGGGTGCCAGCCCTCCATCACGCAGTTCTCCACTATCAGCCGCACCTGATGTTCGCCGGCATAGTCGATCAGTTCGGGTAGTACCCGTTCCGCCTCGGCCATGTTCTCGGCGATGCTCAGCCTCGGGTCGCGTCCGATGAAGGTGCCGACATCGCGGACGGCGAGCGCTTCTGCAGCGCGGATCGCCGCCTTCAGGTGGGTTCTGATCTCCTCGCGGCGAACCGGGTCGGGATGCAGGTTGTTCTCGTAGTAGGCGAATGCGCTGATGGAGAGGCCGGTCCGGTCGAACAACTCCAGCGTGCGGTCCCGGTCGGCGCTCGAGAAGTCGGCCACCGGCAGGTGGCTGGCCTCGAAGTCCCGCCCTCCGACCGAGGGCCAGACCGCAACTTCCAATGCCTGATACCCCTGGGCACTCGCCCATTCCGCGATCCGCTCCAGTGGCCAGCCCGGGAGGCAAGCAGTCAGGAATCCCAGCTTCATCGCGCCACTCCCGTCCACTGTCGGCTCTGTGCCGACTCCAACACCGCATCGATCAGCTTGAGTGACCTGGCTCCGTCGGCGAAGGTGGGCAGCCCATCCCGGTGCTCCCCTCGGATCGACGCATAGACGTCACCGACGAAGTTCTCGAAGCACGCCTCCCATCCCTGCACATGCCCGGGCGGGGTGAGCGTGACTCGGCGAGCGTCCGCCGATCCGACACCTTCACCCCGGCTGAGGATCCGTGACTCGGCCTGCCCGCCCAGCCACACGGTCTCCGGATTCTCCTGATCGAATACCGCCGACGCTTCGGCACCGTCGAGTTCGAACCAGAGCCGGTTCTTCCGACCGGCCGACACCTGCGAGACCGTCAGGGTGCCAGGGACGCCGGACTCCGTACGGAACACGAGATTCGCGATGTCCTCGGTCTGGACCCTCGTCTTCGGGACGTCGCCGGTCGTGCTCTGGGAGAACGTCGCCCCCGCCTGTGCCGGACGTTCCTCGACAGCGACCACGACGTCAGCGACGACTTCTGCGATGCGCTCCCCCGAGACCCACTCCACCAGATCGCACCAGTGCGAGCCGATGTCGGCGAAGGCCCGCGACGGGCCGCCCAGCTTCGGGTCGACTCGCCAGCTCGACGCATCCTCGGACAGCAGCCAGTCCTGCAGGTACGAGCCGTGGATCAGGTGTGTTCTGCCGAACTCACCATCGATCCGCCGCTGCCTGATCTCCCTGACCAATGGGTGATAGCGATACACATAGGGCACCGCTGCCACCAGCCCCTTGGCCTGCGCCGCCTGAGCCAACCTCTCGCCCTCGACCGAGTCCAGGCACAACGGCTTCTCGCAGACCACGTTCACGCCGGCCTCCAGCGCCAGCTGGATGAAAGGCGCGTGGGTCACGTTCGGGGTACAGACATGGACCACGTCCGGTCGGTCGGCCAACGCATCCGCCAGCGAGTCGTAGTGGTCCGCGACCCCCCACCGATCGGCGACTGCGCGGGCGCGGTTACCATCGGCCTCCACCACCCCGACGATGTCGGCACCGTTCAGCAATGCCGCCCGCCGGTGAACATTCCCGATCATGCCGCCGCCCACGATGATCGCGCGAAGCCGCCCTGTCGACCGGCTACTTCCCTCCACCATTTCCACCCTCCTTGTCACGTGTGGTCGCTGGGCGACCGATTGGCACAAATGTCGAAAACGCTGCACACCCTGATGCCGACGGGGTCGCCTTCCACGATCGACACCCGCCGCTCACCCGCGTTCATGTCGAAGAAGTTGTCGCTCAGCACCAGATCGTCGTTCTCATTCGAGACCCAGACCGAGCGGGCGAAAGCACTCGCCGTGACGATCACGTCGCCGGCTTCGACCCTGACCGTCAAGGCCGGGTCACGGAAACGGAAGAACCTCGGCGGAGCGAACAGCACGCTGCCACTGGAGATCGGTTCGCCGGCCTCGCACAGCGAGTAGGACACGTACTGTTCGAAGATGTCCGCGCCAACGAACCGGTGCTTGTCGAGCCAGACGCTCGTCAACGCCGGGACGGTCACAGGCAGCTCGCCCGCAGCCACGATTGAGGCGTCGGCGCGCCGAAGCTCCCAGCTCACCTGGACGTGCCGAGCGGTCATCGTCTCGTTGGCGACGTTGAGCCTGATACTCGTCTCGATCTCGGTGCTCTCGGCGTTGACGTCCAATCCCTGGGTGTCCAGCCCTTCCTCGCAGCATGACAACATCAGCGGCGCGAAGAACCGCCGCGCGAAATAGTGGAGCGCCTTCCAGCGCCCGAAATAGTCGATCGACGACCACGAGGTCCCCGGCCAGCAGTCGTTCAACTGCCAGTAGACCGCCCCCATGCAGCGGCCACGATTCCTGCGCCAATGCTCCACTCCGTACTCGATGGCCTGCCCCTGGACCAACTGGGAGGCGTACACCAACCCTTCAAGGCTGCTCGGGTACGGATAGAGCTGTGACAGATAGCTCATGAGCTTGCCGGTGCCGCCGGGGCTGCGCTGATGCTTCTCCATCACATAGCTGAAGGCATTTCGATCCTCGGGCGCCGTGAAACTCTCGATCGTGCGTGTCGAGGGGAACGACTGGAAGCCGAACTCGGAGGCATAGCGGAAGTGGTAGTTGCGGTAGTCGGAGAATGGACGACCGCCGTGCCAGACCTCCCAATAGTGGGTGTCGCCACGATCCGGTGCGTTCGGCTCGTCGAAACCGCCGCCTGATGACGGCGATGCAGGCCAATAAAAGGTGTCCGGATCGAGCGCCGCCACCAGCTTTGGAAACAGGTACTCGTACATCTTGATGTAGTCGGCGCGCTGGCTGGGAGTGCAGTCATAGGCACCCTGCTCGACGAACATCTCCATCTCGTTGTTGCCGCACCACAACCCCAGACAGGCGTGGTGGCGCAGCCGCCTCACGTTGTCGGTGATCTCCGCGGTGATGCTTGCCTCGAACGCCTCGTCCAGGTTGTAGACGGCGCAGCTGAACATGAAGTCCTGCCACACCACCAGGCCCAACTCGTCGCAGATGTCGTAGAAGCAGTCGTCGGGATAGCAGCCACCACCCCATACCCGTACGGTGTTGAAGTTCGCTCTGACGCACTGCTCGAGCAGATGCCGCGTTCGCTGCGGAGTGACCCGTCCCAGCAGGTTGTCCTCCGGGATGTAGTCCGCGCCCATCGCGAAGAACGCCACTCCGTTGACCGCCTGGGTGAACTGGGACCCGTATTCGTCGGCGTCGGTCAGCACGGTCATCGTCCGCAGCCCGATCCGTCGCGACCACCCGTCGACGACGATCCCCTCGGATCGTAGGACGACCTCCACTCGATACAGGGGCTGAGCGCCGTAGCCGTTGGGCCACCACAGTTGCGGATCCTCGATCAGGAGTTCGCTCGGCGAGCCATCCACCGTCCATGAACTGCCGTCGGGCGACTCGACTGTCACCGAGTAGTCAGTCCGGTTCCCGGACCTGTTGTCCACCTCGACCCGGACGTCGAGCGCCACGGCCTGACCCAGGTGACGTTGCCGCACCAGCACCTCGATGATGCGGGCGTCAACGATCCCGATGATCGAGATGCCGCGCCAGATGCCGGCGTCGGGCAGGCGGGGGCCCCAGTCCCAGCCGAACATGTAGTGCGCCTTGCGAAGGTGCGGGAACCCGACCATCGCGTGCGGGCTACCACCCGCGTGCGCCCGTCGGTCCGCCTCGTGGATGAACCGGGTCGGTGACCTGAAGACGATCTGCAGGACATTGCCCCGGCTCCGCAGCGCGTCGCGGACCGGAAACTCCCAGACACGGTGCATGTTGTCGGCCCGTCCGACCCCGACACCGTTCACGGACACCTCGGCTATGGCGTCCAGGCCCTCGCAGCGCAGCAGAATCTCATCGCACCTCGCGAACTCCGCATCCAGATCGAAGAGGCAGCGATACTCGTAGTCCCGGTCGGCAAGGCGCAAGGCCTCCGACTCGTTGTCCCGATAGAACGGGTCCGGCATCAGGCCCGCCGTCAACAGGTCCCCATACACCGAGCCCGGAACGGACGCCGGAACTGCGGCCGCACCCGGCGACCCCATTGTCCAGTTGTCGTGAAGATCCTGCACGATCATCAGTTGTCCTTAGGCATAGGCGAAGTACCCGCTGGCCGGGGTTGATCAGCCAGCGAGCATCGATTGGGGGCCCGGACGGCGGACCCAGGTCGGTTGCGAGCGCAACCAGTCAGGCGGTGGCCGTCTCGGATCGCCACTCGATGATCCGGCGCCGGCTTTCGATCACCTCGGGCATCGGATCGTAGGTCTCAGGCTCGTGCTCGATCGCGAGCGGCCCGGAGTAACCGATCTCATCAATGGCTGCCAAGCATTCCCGGATGGGCACCACGCCGTCACCCAGAGCACAGGTGTCGTGCGCACCGACCGCGCGAATGTCCTTGAGATGGACGTGTCGGACGTGGGGGCCGAGTTCGCGAATCGCCGCTGCGGCGTCACAGCCCTGCGTCCCCCACCAACCGGTGTCGACCGCTGTGGCGAGAACGTCAACATCCTCACCGATGAGGTCCAGGATCTCCTGCGGCCGCTTCTCCGGATGGTTCTCGATGGCCAACACGCACCCCGCCTCCCGCAGTACGGCCAGCACCCCCGCACGGTCACTCAACAAGGCGGCGCAGTTCCCACCGAGGATGGACGTGCCCAGCCTGCTCGCCACCCGACAGGCAGCCTTCAGCTCGGCAGCAGTGGACCCGAACCCACCGGCGTAACTGGCCACGGTCAGACCCACCTCATCGAGCACCCGCACAGCGGCGTCCAGATGTGCAGATGTGGCCCAGTCCCAGTTCACCTGGGCGGTCCAGACATCAACGATGTCGAAGCCGGCGTCCAGCGCGAGCCGGGCGAACTCGGTGAATCGCTCCTCAAAGGTGTCGACCGACCGGTAGTAGGCATTGGCCGCAGCGTCTCCCTGCCCCCAGCCTTCGGACATATGCCAGCCGAGCTGCTGCGCGACCAGATTCGCTCCCATAAATGACAGCTTCAGATTGTTCATTAGTACTCTTTCCATGATTGTGGGCCTTTAGCAGACCGGCCTCGAAGGGCCGCGCGATCAACTCTTGATAGCTCCCTGCAGCAACGCACCTTCGACATGGCGTTGCAGCAAGATATAAACCAGATAGACCGGGACCATCGTGATGAGACAGCCGGCCAGCAGGATTCCGTACTCGGTGTAGCCCTGGGACACCAGGCCGGGCAGCGCCACCTGCGAGGTGCGCAGCGTGACATCCGGGCCGAGCAGCGACAGCGTGAACAGGTACTCGTTCCAGAAGGTGAGGAAGTTCAAGATCAGCACGGTCGCGATCCCCGGCATGGTGAGCGGCGCGTAGATCGACATCAGGATCCGCCCGGTGCCGGCGCCGTCCATGGACGCACTCTCCTCGAGCTCCGGCGGAATCGTACGCATGAACTGGGTCAGCAACAGCACCGACAGCGGCATGACTGATGCCGCGAGGAACAGCACCAGGAACTCGCGGGTCTGGAACAGACCAACGGCGATCGCCAGCAGCATCGTGGGCACCAGGGCCGCGAAGGCCGGGATCAACAGTCCCGCTGCGAAGAAGCGCTCGGTCAATGCCGACAGGACCCCGGTTGACCGTGCGATGGCGAACGCCGCCGGCACGGCGACCAGGATGGACACCAACTCGGCACCACCGGTGATGAGAGCCGAGTTCAGCAGACCCGGGCCCAACACTGCGGTCTCCCACGCTGCCACGAAGTTGTCCGGTAGCCAGCTTCGCGGCAATGCGAACGGCTCGCTGAAGATCTCCGTGTTGTCCTTGAAGGACGAAATGACCAAGAAATAGAGCGGGATGACCAGCAGCAACCCATATGCCCAGGCCAAGATATGCGAGACCGGGCTGAGCCTGGTCCGACTCTTCGTGCGCGCCACGATGTCAACTCTCCGTTCGGAAGGCACGGCGGATCACGACGATTCCCAGCACGCCGAGGACGAACAGTACGACACCGACAGCTTGGGAATAGCCAATCTGAAACGTCAGAAAGGCCTTCGAATACACCAGATACGACAATGTTGTCGATGCATACCCCGGCCCGCCCCGAGTCAGCAGCAGGATCGTTCCGGCCGACGAGAACAGCACCCCGACGAACTCCAGCATGGTCAGAACGCCGAAGTAGTCGCGGGCTATCGGGTAGGCGATCTGCCAGATCTGCCTCAGGTGGCCGGCGCCATCGAGCTGCGCCGCCTCGAACACTTCCGGGTCGATCGAGCCGAGGCGAGCCGCGAACAGCACCGCGGTGTACCCGATACCGCCCCACAACTCCACCGCAATCACTGTGACCAGCGCGGTATGGGGATCGGCGAGCCACGGCAGTTCGAAGTCGGCCAGACCAACCGCCGACAGTACTGCGTTGAACAGGCCGCTCGGCGCGAAGATCGCGAGGAAGATCATCGACTTCGCCGCCAGCGAGATCAGCGCGGGGGTGAAGAGGATGACGCGCAACACCTGATGACCTGCAGGCTTCCTGGTCAGGTAATAGGCGAGCATGAAAGAGAGGGGAAGCATCACCGGAATGATCGCGGCGAGCTGAATTAGCGTGTTGATGCACGCCTGCCAGAAGACATCGTCAGCCAGCATGCGCTTGTAGTTCGCAAGCCCGACAAAGGAACTGGGAGAAATGATGCTGGTCCACTCCCGCGTGGACACCACGAAGACACTGGCCATCGGGCCGATTGTGAAGACCGTATAGAGCACCAACGCGGGGAGCGCGAACAGCAGCACCGCGGAACGCCTGCCACGCCGTCCGCTCCGAGCGCGGGCGCGCACTCTGCCGGGCGCCAGGCTCGTACTCGAAACATTCATCAGAGAGCTCCTAACTCAGGGAGCGGGACAACCGTCCCGTTCCCCGGGGTGTTGGGCGAGGCCAAGAGCCCCACCCAACACCCCGGGTGGGCGACTCAGCCCTGGTAAACCTTCTCGAGTTCGCCACAGATCTGGCTAGCGTTCATGTCCTTCGCCCAGACCAGCGCGAGCGCACTCTCCAATGTGGTCTCCTTCTCCCCCGGCACGAACAGGTCCGGGTAGACCGCGAACTCCACCTCGGCAGGCAAGGAGTTCACCGCGAAGCTCAACAGCGGGTTCGTCACCTCGACAGGCTTCGAAGACTGCATCGCCAAGCCCTGTCCGGCTTCGGCGATCTGCGCCGTGATGCTCTCATCGGTGTAGAAGGCCTGAATGAACTGCTTCACGGCATCGAGCTTCTTCGCGCCGTTCGGGCTGATCCACCAACCCGACGAGTTGTAGCCCTGGAGCGAAGTGGGCTTGGAGTATGCCGCGTCCGTCGGCACCGGGAATCCGCCGATCTGAATCTTCAAGTTCGCCGGAGCGTCGGTGAATGCCCAGGAGCCGGCTTGCATCATGGCCGCCTTCCCGGTGTAGAAGGCAGTGTTCATCTGCTCGGCTGTGTAGCCGGCGGTGTTCTTGACGAACAGGTCCTCGTCCCGCAACCGGGTGAACAGTTCGATGCCCTTCATCGCGTTCGGAACCGAGCAGTAGTTGCCCTTGTTGAGAACCTGCTTGGTCTCGTCGGCGGACATGTAGCTCTGGATGATCTGCATGAACAGCTTCTCGCCGGCCCAGTCTGCGCCACCGGCCACCATCGGCGGGATGCCCGCAGCGTGCAGCTTGCCGATCATCGCCTCGAAGGCGTCGAAGGTCTTCGGAACCTCCGTCACCCCGGCTTTGGCGAGCAGATCGGTGTTGTACCAGAACGGGTAGAAGAAGCCGTTGACGGGGAATCCGGGGACGGTACCGTCGGCAGACGTCCATTCGGCCAGTGCGTCCGGCTTGATCTTGTCAGCCACACCCCATTCTTTGAGGTAGTCGGTCACGGGGACGATGGCATCGTTCTGCAGCCAGGTCAGCGACTTGCCGTTCAGCGTGGTGAACAGGAGGTCTTGCTCCTTGCCGCCGGCGAGGGAGGACTCGTAGGCCTGCGGGAGCTTCTCACCGATGTTCGTGACCGTGACCTTGATGCCGGTCTTCTTGGTGAACCCATCCACCCAAGTGGCCAAGACCTTGTCCTGGGTCGTGCTTCCGTTGCTGGCGGTGAGGACGGTGAGTTCGGTCGTCTGACCGACCGAGGTCCCGCCCGTCGGGCCGCCCGGGCCCGAAGAGCACGCAGCCATCGGGAAGGTCACCGCCAGCGCCGCCGCGACAACCGAGACCGCTTTCGCACGCGGCGTTATTGTTTTAAACATATTTCGATGCTCCTACTCATCATTGAGACAAACAAAGGAATATTCGGTGGATTACTTCAGTCAGCTTCCGGGAAATCGGAAACGTCGATCTGGTAGGTCTGCGAGAACACGTCGCCAGCGGAGAGGTCCACCGGCCCGGCAACGGACGGTCCGGTACTCAGACTCACGAACGTGTCAGATAGCAGAAAGAACTGGTGTTGGGTGTCGAGCTGCCGGATGGACACCCCCGCGGTCGGCGCGGGCCACGTCCCGTCGATCACGCCACGTACCTCCACCGCCGGCAGGACTCTGCCGTGGACCGCGGCCACCGTGGACTCCCCGGCGTCGGTTCGTACCTGCATCCGCTGCGGACGTCCGCTGAACGATCGCGGGAAACGCAGCCCAAGACCGTGGTAGTTGACCAGTCGTCCCGACTCGTCCGGCATGGACCACGGGCTCATCCGCAGGCGCTGTGTGCGCATCGACTCGATCCGGGACGCCCAGGTCCAGCGGATCGTGGTCGAGTCGAGGAGCTCACAACCGATGGTGCGCGATTCGTGGAAGATCTCGGCGTCGAGATCATCGACCCAGGAGAGATCCTGGCGAACCTCCGGATGACCCACAGAGAAGTCGAACTCGATGCCCACCTGCTGCTGACGACCGATCCGGGGGTATCTCTCGTCGCCTTCTTCCTCCCAGAAATTCACCTCCTCGGTCGCGATCGCGTACATCAGGCCCTTGTGGTGGCGGTGGTCGTAGGGCTTGGCGAGCGAGACGACATGCCCCGCAGGAGTCCTCAGCGGATGAAGATACGGCTTGTACGGGTCATCGAGCACGTAGGTGCCCACGTCCACTCCGCCCACGCGAAACACAGCCGATTGCGGTGAGACCGTCAAGTTCACCATTTCTCTACCTGCACTTTCTGCCCCTTACGGGCGCTAAGCACAATCGCTTCAACGGCCGCGATCGTGTTGAAGTTGTCCACGAGGGAGGTGTCCGGCCGTCGGTTGCGGACCGCCTCGGCAAAGCTCAGCAGCTGGTTCGTGAACGGAACCTGCACCTCGTCTACCTTCTCGGTGCCCTCCAGCTGCGCCCATCCAGCGAATGACTCGTCAAACGTCGCCGAAGGCTGCCCGTTCGATGTCGCGAAGCTGAGCGGTCCTCGGTACTGGCCGAGCCGAGTGGCGTGCTGGGTCACCGATCCGCGCTCCCCGATCAGCGTCATCGCCTCGGCGAACGGAATCCGCGTCGCGAGGTAGTCGGCGTGCAGCGTCCCCGTTGCCCCGTTGGACATCTCCAGGGCCGCGGCGACCTGCGATTCGGCACCGTTGAAGAACGGCGCATCGAATCGGCCGACCGCCATGACCGCCGCGTAGTCCAGACCAGTGAGAAAGCGCAGCATGTCGATCTGATGAATGGCCAAAGAGATGGTGACGCCGCCACCGGCGACCGCCCCGTCAAAGAGCCAGTGCAGCTTCTCGACTCCTCCGACGGTGGAGCGACCGAACGATCGAATGTCCTGAACGCTGACGATGTCGAACCCCTGCAGTTCCCCGAACACTTGCGGGTCCAACGTCTTGGCCCGCGCGGCGATGACCTCGGGAGCGTACCGCCGGGTCTGGCCAGGGACGACGATCGCCCCCGAGGCATCCGCCACTTCCCGCAGGGCCCGCATCTGCCCAGTCGTGGTCACGACCGGCTTCTCGACCAGCACATCGATGCCGGCGCGCACCACGGCGACGGCCTGGTCGAAGTGGAAGACATGCGGCGTCGCAATGACCGCCGCCTCGAATCCACCTGAATCGAGGAGCTCATCCACCGTCGCGAAGGCGGCAGCTCGCGGGAAACGAGTGCGCGTGCGCTCGACCGCCGCAGCGCTCGGATCGCACACGGCAACGAGCTCCAGCGCCTCCGGATGTGCCTCGATGGCGTCGAGGTGCCGTTGAGCGATCCCGCCAGCCCCGATGACGGCCACGCGCAAGGCGCGTCCGTCCGATGCCGCCGTCATACCCGGACCGCCTTGACGCTCTCCAGGATGCCATTGAGGTAGCGGAGGCTCTTGTCGGCCTGCTCGATCGTCCCGCACTCGACTGAGAGGGTGATCTCGCGGTCGAGCGTATCGAGCAGGCGGATCACGCGCTCCCAATCGACGACTCCATCGCCGCAGGCGCAGCCGACCGGCGTTCCGGTGACGGCGCCGCGTTCCTTCTCGGACTGCTCGAAGCTGATGTCCTTCGCGTGCACATGGCGCACCCGGTCCAGCACTCGTTCAAGCCCCTCGTAGGGATCCTCGACACCTGCCAGATAGGCGTTCCCGGTGTCCCAGTTCACCGCGATCCACGGCGAGTCGACGAGGTTCACGATCTTGAGCAGGCCGGCGCTGTCCTTGGTGTAGACGCCGTGCGGCTCGATGCACAGGTACTTGCGGTGACGCTCCAGGACGGGCTGGAGGCGATGAAGGGTGTAGTGCATCACCTGATGCGCCTCCTCGTCATCCATCCAGTCGGGCTTGAGCATCTCGTCGGAGTTGAGGAAGTCCGCCCCGACATAGTCGGCCAACACGGCCGCCCTGGTCAGCCGCGACACGGCTGCCTCGGGCTTCATCAGCGGACTGTGCGCCGACAGGCTGGACACACCGACCCCGGCCGCGTCACACACGGCCTTCATCAGCAGCGGATCCTCTTCCATCGAGAACGAATGGAAGTATCCGACTTCACTGAGCAACTCGTAGCCGGTGTGCACCATGGGCTCAACCCACCGGTACCCGAGCTTCGCGGCGACCTCGACCCCCGCTTGGAAACCCAGGTCCGCGCTCCTGACGAACTCCATATTGACTGCGATCCTGAACTTCGCCATCAGCCCTCCGTTGGATCTTCTACGTGGCGCGCCCCGCGGTACGGGGCTATCTTGTGTGACGGATGCTAGCCCCCCACCCCCTGGCAGCGCGTTCGCAATCAACCGGAGGTAGAAAATGAACTCGATTCAAGAGCCAACGACAGTGAGCTTCTGGGATCTCGACGACATCTACGTCGCCGATTCCTGCGAACCACTCAAGGCAGCGGCGGCGGCCGGCGAGGTCCAACTCGAGGCCCTGGCGCGGGGACACTACCCGGGCTACCTGCTTCCTGATGACACGGTCGACGGTGTTCGCACCCTGGGTTTCTGGGACGCAGCAAAGGACCAGGACTGGGGGCTCGAGTGGCACCGCAACGAAGGGATCGAACTCACCTACGTCGCCAAGGGAAACATCGACTTCTCAGTCGACGATCAGATCTGGCAATTGAACGCCGGACATCTGACCGTGACCCGGCCATGGCAACGGCACCGGGTCGGCGCTCCGAACGTCCGAGCGTCCAACCTTCACTGGCTGATCATCGACGTCGGGGTCCGACGCCCCAACCAAGCCTGGCATTGGCCGGAATGGGTTGCACTGGCCCCACAGGACCTCGCCCGGTTGACGACGCTCCTCCAGCAGAACGAGCAGGCAGCCTGGATCGCCAGCCCCGCCCTCAGAGACTCCTTCGTCGCCGCAACCGCACAGGTATCGGAGCACGGCGGCTGGCTGGAATCCGACTTGCGCATCCGCATCTCAAGTCTGCTCCTCGAACTGCTCCGCATGCTGGAGTCCGCGGACATCGATCTCGACGTCTCCCTGACCGCCCCGCAACGCGGAGTTCGCCTGTTCCTTGAAGAACTCGAGGAGCACCTGGATCAGCGCTGGACCCTTCAGCGTATGGCGGTTTCCTGTTCGATGGGCCGCACCCAGTTCACCAAACACTGCCAGGAACTCACGAACCTGAGCCCGATCGAGTTCCTCACCCACGCACGCCTGCAGCACGCAAAGAGGCTCCTGGAGACCTCCGCCTGCAGCATCACCGACATCGCAGCGCAGTGCGGCTTCGAAACACCGCAGTACTTCGCCACTCGATTCCGCAAGTTCATTGGGATCTCCCCCGCGGCATACCGTGCCGCCCGAGCAGGCACTCCGGACTCCGACCCATCGATCCCCCGTGATGGAGATGGTCAGCCTGGAGCCAGGGCCTGACGGATCATGTTCGAGGATCCGCGACGACGGCCGGCGCGGGCATGGCCTCGAACACCGCCTGCGCCGGACCTGAGGCCTACAGGTTGCAACCGATCGAACGCAGATGCTCGCGTCCGTCCTCGGTGATCATCTCCAGGCTCCACGGCGGCAGCCAGACCCAGTCGATCGTCACCGAGCCCACCAGGCCGGCCAGAGCCAGCTAGGTGTCGTCCTCGCTGGGCCACGCGCTCGTCACCGAGTCAGGAAAGCTGTCCTGCACCAAATCAGACGGACGCACGGACTCACTCACTGCCACTCCTGCCCTTCGCGGCTACCGGCCGCCTGGATCGCCGCGTCCTTGAATGCGGACCAGCCCAACAACGCACACTTCACCCGAGCCGGGAACTTGACCACACCGACGAACGCGATGGCAGCCTCCAGCCGATACTGTTGCCCGCCAATCATTCCGCCGCGCGAAATGTCGAGCTAGCACGACATTGATGCAATGTCGCCTTACGTTTACATTGTCTAGGTGTCGCGGTATGGTGACACTCGTGGAAGCGCTTCTCAATGCCCGCTCGCTGAAGCGGATCGCGACCGCGGTCAAGGCCATTCGCCGACGCCGCGGGCTCACCCAAGCCGAGCTGGCTGCTGCAGCCGGCGTGTCACGGCAGTGGATGGTCGCCGTCGAGTCCGCTCCGCCCGAAGGTCTCGAACTCGGCCGACTGTTGCGCGTCCTCGACGCCCTGGACGCGAGCTTGATGATCCGCGACGACACCGCCGACCGGACGTGAAAGCCAACCACCTGTCCGTGCTGCTGTCCGGACACCACATTGGCGAACTCGAACGGGCCCGCTCCGGTGGGCTGCGCCTGACCTACAACTCCGACGCGCACACTCCCCTGTCCCTGTCCCTGTCGCTGCCGATCGCCGAAGGCGTCCACTCCGGCGCGCCCGTCGAGAACTGGATCCACGGGCTGCTGCCCGACAACGACGACGCGCTTGCAGCCGTCGAGCGGATCCACCACGTCGACCGTCGCGACCCGTTGAGCCTGCTCGCCGCGATCGGCAAGGACTGCGCCGGCGCCGTGCAGTTCTGCCCGCCCGACGACATCGACGCGACGATCAGCCGCTCCGGTCAGCTGCGGGAAGCTCCCGACTACGAGATCGAGCAGCGCCTGTCGATGATGGCGACCGACCAGGCTGCGTCATGGACCATGCCCGAGGAACACTGGTCGCTGGGCGGCACCCAGCAGAAGTTCGCGCTGCGCCGACACAACCACCGGTGGTTCTTCGCCGAAGGCAGCGAGCCGACGACCCACATCGTGAAGCCCGGAGTGGCCCGGCTGCGCGAACAAGCCCTCGTCGAGCACGTGAGCATGGCTGCGGCGACACGCCTGGGCCTGGACGCAGCCGAAACGACCTTCTCCTCATTCCGATCCGAGGATGCGATCGTGGTGACCCGGTTCGACCGCACCCACATCGACGGGCAGCTCGTTCGCCTCCACCAGGAGGACCTGTGCCAGGCGCTGGGGAACCCCCGCAAATATGAGGATCAGGGCGGGCCGTCCGCAGCCGACATCATCACCGGCCTGCGGGACTACTCGGAGACAGCCGCCGAGGCACGGACCAACGTGGACAAGTTCGTCGACGGCCTGATCTTCAACACCATCATCGGCGCACCGGACGGGCACGCCCGAAACTACGCGGTGATGCTCGACGAGCGCGGTCCACGCCTGGCACCGCTGTTCGATGTGGCCTCAGGTCTGGCCTACGACGTGAACGGCCGTTCCGCGCGCGAGGTGGCGATGAGTGTCGGCGGCATGACCCTGCTCGACCAGATCGACGCTGACGCCTGGCGGCGGTTCGCCGGCGACAACCGCCTCGACGAGGCTGCAACGCTGGAGCGGGTCCGCCAGCTTGCCGAGCTGGCCCCGGCCGCGTTCGAATCTGTGCTCGACGAGTTCGACAGCGAGGAACTGCGCAAACGGCTGCTGCCGCCCCTGCGCCTTCAGGCCGCAACCCTCGCGCGCACTGCAGCCGCGGCATCCTCAGCCCTGCCCAACGGCTCGCCAGCTCACAACCTCTCCGGATCGGCACCAAGCTCCCCCGAAGGCAAGTATTGGCGCCAAGAACATGTCCGTGATGGGCATCGAGTCGCAGGACATTGGGTGCGCCGGCCGAAGCGATGACCACTTGCGGTGCTGAACCGCGGATCTACGCGGACGCATGACCTCGCCTGCCACCGAGGACAACATCGGTGAGCATGCGAAGATTGGCTGGTGGCGCGAAGTCAGACTGCAGGAGACGCATCACTGGGTCCGGCTTCATTGGCGATGGCGTCACTCGGTCTGTGGCTCGCCGAGCTGGCCACGAGCCGTGGTGGCGGACAACGGACCTCACTGCGCGAATAGTTCACAGACAACACGCAGGCGCCGTCGGGATTGTGCCTCATTGCCTGCGTCACCTGGTTCGCCACCATGGCAGTCCCCGCAGTCACAGGGATCTTCATCTTCGCTGCCCTGACCGGCGCTGGCGTCGATCTTCGCTGGTGGGGCTGGCTGCCGCCCCTGTTCATCAGCGCGGCAGTTGCCGGGCTCACGGTCAATGGGCTGCGCGACCTGACGAACGACGAGGCGATTCCCAGGCAGCAACCGATAGCGTGTCGCCATGAAGTCGCGGCGAATCCGGCGGTTCTTGGCGATCATCGCCGCAGCAACCCTCCTAGCGGGTTGCTCGCCGAATCTTCGACTTGGATATGAGCCTCCAGGCGTCCCCATAAAGTTCACCATCGATGCCCAGGGTCGATGGTCTGTGAGCGTCGAGGCCGGAGTGACGACCCCGATTGGTCGGATCTCTCTCGAGGCCGCCATCGAACAAGCTCCCCAAGACAACGTACTGCTGTTGACGCTCATCGGACCGGGCAAGAAGGGCAACAGCTTCAGGGTCACCGACACCTCATACCGTTATGTATGGGCCGACGGGAGCATCAAGCTTCAGACGCTCCCGGGCAAGATCATCGTCACATCCCTTACCGATACAACCCAAGTCTGGGTCACCACAGAGGACGAAGAGCCCGAGGAGATGTCTTCCCCGACTGAAGCGGCCAACGGTGATGACGTCGACAGCGAAGGAAGCGGGGACGCAGCAGAGGAAGGGGGCCCCGAGTCAACGAACGACGACGGGACCGGCGATGAGGGTGGATCAACGGCAACCCATGATGCCGACCCGGCCTCTGACACGAACTCGAACCAAGAGCCACAGACAGCGCCATCTGCGTCCAATCCACCATTCACCGGTGGATACGTGATTGCCGATCCCCGTCTTGGGGGGACCTGGCCTCGAACCGATCCCGACGACGGTGCCTGGTACGCCCGATCGAGTAGGCCGACCAACGGCGCCTCGTACTGGTGGGCAAATGGTCTTGGAGTTGGCTTCAGCTGCGGTGTGGATGCCGCTCCCTACACGGTCACGTTGGCCGATGGCCGCACGCAGGCTTGGACCACCTGGCTCCGAAGTACCGACACTTGGGGAGGCCGCGTGGCGGGCCTGTGGATCCCCAGCGCAGCTGCAGCCGGAGTTGCCGTGGATGGTCTCCCGCCCGGCCTGCCTCACTGTTGAGCACGGACCGACCTGAGGATCGCCCGGTAGCTTGAGCTCGTCAGATCTAGCCATCCGGTCATGCCCCGGCACGCGCCGTGTGGGCACTCGACCATGCGTCATGGTCTCGAGTACCCTCTGCGCCACACGTGATGCGCTACAGGTTATAGCCGATCGAGCGGAGCTGCTCGCGTCCGTCCTCGGTGATCATCTCCAGGCTCCACGGCGGCAGCCAGACCCAGTTGATCGTCACCGAGTTCACCAGGCCGTCCAAGGCCAGCTGAGTGTTGTACTCCAGCTGGTCGGTCAGCGGGCAAGTCGGCGAGGTCAGCGTCATGTCGATCGTGGTGTTCGCCTCGTCGTCGATGGTCACCCCGTAGACCAGGCCCAGGTCGACCACATTCACCATCAACTCGGGGTCGACAACGTCCTTCATCGCCTCGAGGATGTCGTCCTCGCTGGGCCGCGCGCTCGGCACGGAGTCAGGGAAGCTGTCGCGCACCAGATCGGACGGACGCACGGACTCACTCATTCTCACTCCTGCCCTTCGCGGCTACCGGCCGCCTGGATCGCCGCGTCCTTGAACGCGGACCAGCCCAACAACGCACACTTCACCCGAGCCGGGAACTTGGCCACCCCGACGAAGGCGATGGCGTCCTCCAGCCGATCCTCGTCAGGTTCGATCTCGCCGCGGGAGTGCATCATCTCGGTGAACTCCTGCTGCAACTCCATGGCCTCGGCCACCGACTTGCCGATCACCAAGTCGGTCATCACCGACGTGGACGCCTGCGAGATCGAGCAGCCGACCGCCTCGTAGGAGACGTCGGCGATCCGGTCGCCGTCCAGCGCCAGTCGCAGCATGATCTCGTCGCCACAGGTCGGGTTCACGTGGGTCACCTGCGCCTGATACGGGTCGCGCAACCCGCTGTGATGCTTCGCCTTGTAGTGATCGAGAATGATCTCGGCGTACATCGCCTCAACGTCGCTGCTCATCGCTTGCCTCCGAAGAAGTCACGGACGTAGGCCAGGCCGTCGGCCAGCGCGTCGATCTCGGTCGTGGTCGTGTACAGGTAGAGCGAGGCCCGGGTGGACGCCGTGATCCCCAGCCGCTCGTGCAGCGGACGCGCACAGTGATGACCACCGCGAACCGCGATCCCCCGCGCATCCAGGAACTGCATCACATCGTGTGGATGGATCTGCTCGCCGTCATCGGTGGCCAGCGTGAACGAGATCGCCCCGCCACGCTCGTGCGCATCGCTGGGCCCGAGCAGCTGGACGCCCGGCTCGGCGCCCAGTCGGGCCAGCGCGTAGGCCGTCAGATGCTCCTCGTGGGCTGCGATGGCGTCCATTCCGACCGACGTCAGGTAGTCGACGGCAGCCGACAGTCCGACCGCCTCCGCGATCGGCTGAGTGCCGGCTTCGAAGCGGTGTGGCGGACGGGCGTAGGTCGATCCGGTCATCCGGACGATCTCGATCATCTCGCCACCACCCAGGAACGGCGGCAGCTTCTCCAACAGCTCGTAGCGTCCCCAGATCGCGCCGATCCCGGTCGGGCCGAGCATCTTGTGGCCGGTGAAGGCCAGCAGGTCGGCTCCCAGTTCGGTGACCGAGGTTGGCCGCTGCGGGACGCCCTGGGCGCCGTCCACGACCATCACCGCACCGACCTGATGCGCCTGATCGGCGATCTGCCGGATCGGATTCACCGTGCCCAGCACATTGGAGACCCAGGCCAGCGAGACGATCTTGGTCCGCTCGTTGATCAGGTTCTCAGCCTCAGCCTTGGCCAGGTCGAGCCGCCCGTCATCAGTGATGTCGAACCAGCGCAGCACTGCCCCGGTGCGCTGCGCCAGCAGCTGCCAGGGGACGATGTTGGAGTGGTGCTCCAGCACCGAGATCACAATCTCGTCGCCGGGCTTCAGCGAAGCGCCGAGAGTGTGAGCGGCCAGGTTCAGCGCCTCGGAGGCATTCTTGGTGAAGGCCACCTCCTCAGGCTGGGCCGCACCGATGAAGCCTGCCAGCTTCGTCCGGGACGCCTCGAAGGCCTCGGTGGCCTCCGCACCCAGGGTGTGCATGGCCCGGGAAACGTTGGCGTTGTGCTCGGCGAAGTGCTCGCTGATCGCTTCGATCACCGAGCGTGGCTTCTGGGACGTATTGGCCGAGTCCAGATAGACCAGTGGCTGCCCGCCGACCTCACGGCTGAGAATCGGAAAGTCGGCGCGCAGGGCCGCGACGTCGTAGCCGTTGCCGAGGTTCTCGACGACGGCTGTGGTCAGCTGAGAATCAGGCATCGACCTTGGCGGCCTTGACGAACTTGTCGTAGCCGTTGATCTCGAGCTGGTCGGCCAGTTCGGCGCCACCCTCCTCGACGATCCGGCCGTCCACGAAGACGTGGACGAAGTCAGGCTTGATGTAGTTCAGGATCCGCGTGTAGTGGGTGATCAGCAGCACACCCCGGTCACCGGGCGCGGTGAAGCGGTTGACGCCCTCGCTGACGATCCGCAGCGCGTCGATGTCGAGGCCGGAGTCGGTCTCGTCCAGGATCGCGAACTTCGGATTGAGCAGCTCCAGCTGCGCCACCTCATTGCGCTTCTTCTCACCACCGGAGAAGCCCTCGTTCAGCGAACGCGCGGCGAAGGTGCCGTCCAGGCCGACCTTCTCCAGGGCAGCATTGACGTCCTTGACCCAGGTACGCACCTTCGGGGCCTCACCGGTCAGCGCCGTCTTGGCGGTGCGCAGGAAGTTGGCGACGGAAACGCCGGGAACCTCGATCGGGTACTGCATGGCGAGGAACAGCCCGGCCTTGGCCCGCTGGTCGACGCTGAGCTCGATGAGCTCGACCCCGTCCAGCTTCACCGAACCGGAGGTGATCGTGTACTTCGGGTGCCCGGCGATCGAGTAGGCCAGAGTCGACTTGCCCGACCCGTTCGGACCCATGATCGCGTGCACCTCGCCGGTCGCGACCGTCAGGTCGACCCCCTTCAGGATCTCCTTGGGGCCGCTCTCGGTCTGAACCTCCACATGGAGGCCGCTGATGGCCAGTTCTGACATTCACTGCTCCTGAGTCTGAATGGGATTGTCTGGGTCGATGAGAATCTGGTCGCCGTCCACCCGGATCGGGTAGATCGCGACGGGCCGGGTGGCCGGAAGCTCCAGCGGCCGGCCGGTACGAAGATCGAAGCGCGAGCCGTGCATGTAGCACTCCAGGGTGCAGCCCTCGACGTCGCCTTCGCTGAGGGGTACCTCGGCGTGCGAACACATGTCCTGGATCGCGAACAGGCCCTCGGCGGTGTTCACCACCGCAAACGGCCACTCCCGCTCAAGTTCGACCGAGATCGCCTTGCCGACAGGCACGTCGGCGACGGCACAGGCGCGGACGTAGCTCATCAGGCCACCGCCTCCGGGTTGCCGACCACCAGCTCCAGCTCCTTCTCGACCGCAGCCAGCAGGCGCTGTTCGACCTCGTCGATGCCGATCCGGCGGATGATGTCGACGAAGAAGCCGTGGACGACCAGGCGTCGCGCCTCGTCCTCGGGGATCCCCCGGGAGCGCAGGTAGAACAGCTGCTCGTCGTCGAAGCGTCCGGTGGTTGAGGAGTGCCCTGCACCCTCGATCTGGCCGGTCTCGATCTCCAGGTTCGGCACCGAGTCGGCACGGCAGCCGTCGGTGAGCACCAGGTTCTTGTTGCTCTCGTAGGTGTTGATGCCCTCGGCGATCTTGCGGATCAGGACGTCGCCGACCCACACCGAGTGCGCATCCTTGCCCTGCAGGGCGCCGCGGTAGTCCACCTTGCTGCGGGTGCTCGGCTGGTTGTGATCGACGAACATCCGGTGCTCGATGTGCTGGCCGGCGTCGACGAAGTACAGGCCGAACTGCTCCAGCTCACCACCGGGTCCGTCGTACTCGGCGGTCTCGACCAGGCGGACCAGATCACCACCGAGGCTGGCGGCCACGGTACGCACCCGGGCGTCTCGGCCGATCCGCATCCCGATGTGGCCCAGATGAATGGTGTCACCGGCCCAGTCCTGCAGGCCGACGAAGTTCAGGCGAGCGCCGTCACCGACCAGCAGCGACACGCTCGAGATGTAGCGAACCGAGCCGGTGTGCCGCAGCACGATCGTCGCGCTGGCATTGGCACCGATCCGGAAGATCACCTGCCCGTACACGATGGCGCTCGGGTCGTCGCCGCTCAGCTCGATCACCAGCGGCTCGTCCAACTCCACACCGGCGGGCACGTCGAACAGCACCGCTCCCCCGGCCTGGGCCACCGCCAAGGCGGACGGCCGGTCGACCGGTGCGGGCGGGTTGAGGGCGATCGCCGCAGCAGTGTCCAGTTCGCTGCGGGTCACTCCGGCCGGGGAGTTCGCCTGCCAGGCCAGGTGCGCAGAACTCGGCGCACCGTCGAGCAGGCCGCGCAGTCGGCGCAGCGGGGTGAACCGCCACACCTCCTCGCGTCCGCTCGGAATCGGATGGTCGGCCAGGTCGAAGGAGGCCACCGGGTGCAGGTGAGAAGCCACGGCCTCCACGGCTTCGGCCACGTTCGGAACAGCAGTCGTCACAGTCATCTTTCTTGATCCACCGTCCGCGGGCTCAGCCCACGGCCCCTTCCATCTGCAGTTCGATCAGCCGGTTCAGTTCGAGGGCGTACTCCATCGGCAGCTCGCGGGCGATCGGCTCGACGAAGCCGCGCACGATCATCGCCATCGCCTCGTCCTCGCCCATGCCACGGCTCATCAGGTAGAACAGCTGATCGTCGCTCACCTTGGACACGGTGGCCTCATGGGCCATCGAGACATCGTCTTCACGGACGTCGACATAGGGATAGGTGTCCGAGCGCGAGATCGTGTCGACCAGCAACGCATCGCACTTCACCGAGGACGCCGAGTGGTGGGCACCTTCCTGCACCTGGACCAGGCCGCGGTACGAGGAACGTCCGCCGGAACGGGCCACCGACTTGGAGATGATCGAGCTCGAGGTGTGCGGTGCGGCGTGCACCATCTTCGAGCCGGCGTCCTGGTGCTGGCCTTCGCCGGCGAAGGCGATGCTCAGCGTCTCACCGCGGGAGTGCTCCCCCAGCAGGTAGACCGCCGGGTACTTCATGGTCACCTTGGAGCCGATGTTGCCGTCGATCCACTCCATGGTGGCTCCGGCCTCACAGGTGGCCCGCTTGGTGACCAGGTTGTACACATTCGTCGACCAGTTCTGGATCGTCGTGTAGCGCACTCGGGCGTTCTTCTTCACGATGATCTCGACCACCGCCGAATGCAGCGAATCCGAGGAGTAGATCGGGGCCGTGCAGCCTTCCACGTAGTGGACATAGCTGCCCTCATCGGCGATGATCAGCGTCCGCTCGAACTGGCCCATGTTCTCGGTGTTGATCCGGAAGTAGGCCTGCAGCGGAATCGTGACGTGAACGCCCTTGGGCACGTAGATGAACGAGCCACCCGACCACACCGCCGTGTTCAGCGAGGCGAACTTGTTGTCGCCGACCGGGATCACCGAGGCGAAGTACTCCTCGAACAGTTCGGGGTACTCCTTCAGGCCGGTGTCGGTGTCCAAGAAGATGACGCCCTGGCGCTCCAGCTCCTCGTTGATCTTGTGATAGACCACCTCGGACTCGTACTGGGCGGCCACGCCGGCCACCAGGCGCATCTTCTCCGCCTCGGGAATGCCGAGCCGGTCGTAGGTGCGCTTGATGTCGTCGGGCAGATCATCCCAGGACTGCGCCTGCTTCTCGGTGGAGCGGACGAAGTACTTGATGTTGTCGAAGTCGATCCCGGACAGGTCTGCACCCCAGGTCGGCATCGGCTTGCGCTCGTACAGCTTGAGGGCCTTCAACCGGGTGTTCAGCATCCATTCCGGCTCGTTCTTCAGCGCCGAGATGTTGCGAACGACGTCCTCGTTCAGGCCACGCTTGGCGTGGCTGCCCGCGGTGTCGGAGTCACGCCAGCCGTACTGGTAGCTGCCCAGCGCCGACAGATGCTCGTCCTGGGTCTGACCGAGCCCGGGGGCCGTCGGAGTTGCGGAAGTCATGACTGTGAGCCTTTCTTGCTTGCGGAATCCGCTGGCACCACCGGATGCGGCAGGTGGGTGGTGCACACCCCGTCGCCGTGAGCGATGGTGGCCAGCCGCTGGACGTGTGAGTCGAGCAGCCGCGAGAACGTCCTGGTCTCGGCCTCACACAGTTGCGGGAACTCTGCCGCCACATGGGCGACCGGGCAGTGGTACTGGCACAGCTGAACGCCGGAGGGAACCGGTTGCAGCGAGGCGACGAAGCCTTCGGCGGTCAACGCTTCCACCAACGCCTCGGCGGAGTCCGCGTATTCCGCACGAAGTTCGGCGAATCGGGCTTCGACGGCGTCGGTCTGGTGGTTGGCGAACTCGTCCACCGCGCTCGGCCCGACGACCTCGCTGAGATAGCGCAGCGCGCTGATCGCCAGGTGGTCGTAGGCCTGGTAGAACTCACCCCGTCCGGCATCGGTGAGGGCGAAGACCTGGGCCGGACGACCGCGTCCACGGTGTCCATAGACGCGCTGCTGGCGGCTGATCACCTGACCGGTGCTCAACAAGACACTCAGGTGGCGACGGACGGCAGGTGCCGTGAGGCCTAACCGATGGGCAAGATCGTTGGCAGTGGACGGTCCATGCTGCAGGATGGATCGAGCCACGCGGGAGCGAGTCGAGGCGTCGGCTGCGTGTTGCGCCTCGGTGATCGCCTCGGTGGCGTCCAGCGTCGGCTCAGTTTTCACAACACCATTCTTACCTTATTCGGCAGCCGGACTCAAAGCTGGGCGCCCGCTAGACCGTCACAGCACATTTGCCCGGACCCTCCGTACCACATCCACCAAATGGCCAGATATGGGAAGAAGTGAGGTGGGCCGTAGAGTTCGCTCGGTGCTTCCGGTCGGGTCAATGATGACCGGGCATCGCGCAACATAGGTACATAGCTAAAAGGAATCCACCAGTGAGAACCTCAACGCTCGGAACCCAGCCAACGGTGGCGGGCTCGCGTCGCAAGTCGCGCGCCGCGCTACTTGTCGGGCTCGGGCTTCTGGCCCCGTCCCTTACCGCCTGCTCCGGCTCCGGCGAAGCCGGCCACACCGGCTCCCACAAGAGCGAGTTCGATCTCCCGCTCCCTGATCTGCACGCCGTTACCTTCGCCGGCCTGGGCGGGATCAGCGGTTGGTGGCTGCTCCTGATCGGCATGCTGATCTGCGTCGGCGGCTTCACCTTCGGCCTGATCAGCTACATGAAGCTGAAGAACCTCCCCGTCCATCAGTCGATGAGGGACGTGTCGGAGCTGATCTACGAGACCTGCAAGGCCTATCTGCTCCAGCAGGGCAAGTTCCTGCTGCTGCTGTTCGCCTTCATCGGCTCGGTGATCTTCGTCTACTTCGGCTTCCTGAACACCACAGGCGGCTGGGGACGAGTGGTGATCGTGCTGCTGTTCGCCATCATCGGCATGGCCGGCTCGTACGGCATTGCCTGGTACGGCATCCGGCTGAACACCTTCGCCAACTCGCGGACCTCTTTCGCTGCGCTCGAAGGCAAGCCCTACAACGTCTACAACATCCCGATGCGTTCGGGCATGAGCGTGGGCATGGTGCTGATCTCGACCGAGCTGATCATGATGCTCGCGATCATGATGTTCCTGCCGGCCGACATCGCCACTGCGTGCTTCCTGGGCTTCGCCATCGGTGAGAGCCTCGGCGCCTCCGCTCTGCGTATCGCTGGCGGCATCTTCACCAAGATCGCCGACATCGGTTCGGACCTGATGAAGATCGTCTTCAAGATCGGCGAAGACGACCCGCGCAACCCCGGCACCATCGCCGACTGCACCGGCGACAACGCCGGCGACTCGGTTGGTCCCTCGGCTGACGGTTTCGAGACCTACGGCGTCACCGGTGTCGCTCTGATCACCTTCATCCTGCTGGGTGTTCAGTCAGGCCTCCAGGCGCACTTCCTGGTCTGGATCTTCTTCATCCGCGCGATCATGCTGATCGCCTCGGCCCTGTCCTACTTCGGCAACAGCCTGTGGGCCAAGGCGAAGTTCGCCGATGCGGACGAGATGGAGTTCGAGACCCCGCTGACCTCGCTGGTCTGGATCACCTCGCTCGTCTCGATCGCCCTCACCTTCGTGATGTCGTTCCTGATGCTGCGCGATATCGAGGGCCAGCCGAACCTGTGGTGGATCCTGTCGCTGATCATCAGCTTCGGCACCCTTGCCGGCGCGATCATCCCCGAGCTGGTGAAGGTCTTCACCGGCGTCAAGGCCAAGCACGTCGAAGAAGTCGTCAAGTCGGCCAACAAGGGTGGGGCGTCGCTCGACATCCTGTCCGGCCTCGTGGCGGGCAACTTCTCGGCCTACTGGCTGGGCATCGCGATTGTGGCCCTGATGGGTGGCGCCTACGGCGTCTCGACCCTGATCCCGGGTGGCGCAATGGTCGATGGTGCAATCACCGGCGGCATCATGCTGGCTCCGGGCGTCTTCGCTCTCGGCCTGGTGGCCTTCGGCTTCCTCGGCATGGGCCCGGTGACCATCGCCGTCGACTCGTACGGTCCGGTCACCGACAACGCCCAGAGCGTCTACGAACTGTCCCAGATCGAGTCGATCCCCGGCATCGAGGACGAGCTCAAGCGTGACTACGCCATCACCACCAACTTCGAGCGGGCCAAGTACCTGCTGGAGATGAACGACGGCGCCGGCAATACCTTCAAGGCGACCGCCAAGCCGGTGCTGATCGGTACCGCAGCCGTGGGCGCGACCACGATGGTCTTCTCGATCATCATGGGCCTGACCAACGGCCTGCAGTCCGAGTTGCTCGCCAACCTCTCCCTGCTGCATGTGCCCTTCCTGCTGGGCCTGCTCACCGGCGGCGCGATCATCTACTGGTTCACCGGCGCGTCGATGCAGGCAGTCACCACCGGCTCCTTCCGGGCGGTGGAGTTCATCCAGGACAACATCGACCTGGAAGGCACCACCAAGGCGTCGGTCTCGACGTCCCGCAAGGTCGTCGAGATCTGCACCCAGTACGCCCAGAGGGGTATGTTCAACATCTTCCTGGGTATCTTCTTCGCCACCTTGGCCTTCGCCTTCGTGGAGCCGTACTTCTTCATCGGCTACCTGATCTCGATCGCCGTCTTCGGGCTCTACCAGGCCATCTTCATGGCCAATGCTGGTGGCGCTTGGGACAACGCGAAGAAGATCGTCGAGGTCGACCTGCGGGCCAAGGGCACCGAACTGCACGATGCCTCGATCGTGGGCGACACCGTCGGCGATCCGTTCAAGGACACCTCCTCGGTGGCCCTGAACCCGGT
>Ga0268263_1000883_pt1 | contig 33781 bp, 42 predicted proteins | sample Biomet5_FD_190358 | JGI IMG/M metagenome (GOLD analysis project Ga0268263, IMG submission 190358) | Microbial communities from bioreactor (seeded with sewage sludge) at LBNL, California, USA - Biofuel metagenome 5 (SPAdes) (version 4) | ecosystem: Engineered > Bioreactor > Anaerobic >... | reverse complement strand
GGGCAGTTCCATGACACCCTCGACACCCTTATCACCCTTCATCAGCGTATGTGCGTTTTCTTCGGTTCTATGGTGCGAATCAGAATGGATTCCCCTTTGGCATTCGCTTGGGAACAGCGTAAGCTGGAAGAATACCTTTCCGTTTCTTCGGAGAAGAATGCCGATGACGCCTACGATAAAACGGATGTGCTGTCGGTGTCTGGCGACTATGGGATAGTCAATCAGATAGAGTTTCAAGGGCGCTCTTTTGCGGGTGTTTCTGTATCCAACTATGGTGTTGTTCGCACTGGCGATGTCGTCTATACCAAGTCGCCGCTCAACTCTAACCCATACGGAATAATCAAGACAAACAAGGGAAAAACGGGCATTGTGTCGACTTTATATGCTGTATATCGTCCCAAAGAAAACACCTATCCAGACTTTGTGCAGACCTACTTTGAGCAGCACGCGAGGATGAACAATTACATGCATCCACTCGTAAATAAGGGAGCAAAAAATGATATGAAGGTATCCTCTGAAAACGCTCTAAAAGGATATGTCATATTCCCAAATTACGAGGAGCAAAAGGCAATTTCAGAGTATTTCGCAGTAATTGACGACCTTATCACCCTTCATCAGCGTAAGCTGAAGCACACCAAAAACAACAAGTAATTGTGACAGTTTATCGCCCGCTTGGATATGGCGTAAAAATAATATCTCATACCATGAATCGGCCTTTCTTATGACAATTTTGACGCAATGAGAATTGGCAGCCTAAAGCAAGGTCGTTGGTAATGGGTTATATTTAAATGTCATGCTTGAGTTATCTGTGATATAATATTTATATATTTCCGCGTAGGACAAGCAAGCCGGCATCATCCGCAATGATGCCTAATGAGAAGGAGAATCAAATGGCATCACAACTGATATTTCAGTTTTATGCAGAGCTTGATGACTATGAGCCAAGGATCTGGCGGCGTTTTCAAGTACTGAACAATATCTCAATGGCACGGCTGGGCTATATCCTTATGACAATGTTTGAGATGCAGGCCAGCCATCTGTTTTGCTTTGACATCCCTTTTGCGGACAATTTCAGACTCTGCATCGAAAACCATGCCGACAGTGCGGTGAATATCAAGGCCGCAGATATTTTCGAGGATCGGCCGGAGCTCTCGGTTATCCACATTGAACTTCCCAATGAAGACGACATCGCTTTGCCCGGTCAACGCACCATGGATGCCGCTAATACTATGGTAAAGCATGCGGTCGACCGCGAGAACGAGAGGCTTACCTTCTCCTATGATTATGGCGACGGTTGGGAGATAAAGCTCATCCTTGAAGAAATTATTGAAGATAAGGCACTGCCCGGAAAGGAACTTCCGCGCGTTCTCGACGGCGCAGGTTACGGTATCATTGAGGACTGCGGCGGCACAGGCGGTCTCACGGAATTGGCCAAAGCATTCAAAACGAAAAAGGGACCCAGATATAAGGAATTGAGCAAATGGCTTGGTACCGATACGCTGGAGCTTGACTCCTTCGACATGGATGATATGAACTTCAGACTTAAGAAGGTCCCCCGGATATACAAGGATATATACGAATATGACCTTGCGCCGACAAAGCAGTCGATAGACTTGCTTGAGAGGAAATACAAGCAGAGTAAATAGCCGTTCCGAACATATGCAAGATAAGGAAGTGACAATATGCCGTTTACCATTGTCCGTCAGGACATTACAAAAATGACGGTTGATGCCATCGTCAACGCCGCAAATACCGACCTTGCGATGGGCGGCGGCGTATGCGGCGCAATCTTCAAGGCTGCCGGTGCGCAGGAACTGCAGGCTGCCTGCAATCAAGTTGCGCCCATCAAGACCGGCGAGGCGGCGATCATACCTTCCTTTGCGCTTCCCTGCAAATATGTCATTCATGCAGTCGGCCCGGTATATCGGCATTGGAACGCACAGCAGAGCGAAGCCCTTCTGCGCTCGGCTTATACCGAGTCTCTGCGACTGGCATCCAAGAATCATATCCAGAGCATCGCTTTTCCGCTTATCTCAAGCGGCATCTTCGGGTATCCGAAGGACGAGGCCCTGAAAGTGGCGTCCTCCGCCATTACGGATTATCTACAAAGCAGCGATATGGATGTGTTTCTCGCCGTTTTTGACAAGACGGCCTTCGCCGTCAGCGAGAAACTGCTGGGCGAAATCGAAAGCTACATAGACGAACACTATGTGGAGGAACACCGGATTCATCGCCGCGACCTTTTGGATGTGGAGCGGGAAGCTCTCTCGGATGACGCAATCATCAACTACAATGCGCCAATGCCGAGCATGGCAGCTCCGGCCGCGGCAGGCACCGGCATCGACGAGTTGGTCGGAAATCTGGACGAGCCTTTCGGGAAAACACTCCTGCGTCTGATCGACACCAAAGGAAAGACAGATGTCGAGGTCTACAAGAGAGCCAACATCGACCGGAAGCTATTTTCCAAAATTAGAACCGGCAAGGGCTATATGCCAGGAAAGAGGACGATTCTTGCTCTTGCCATAGCGCTGGAGCTGACGCTGGATGAAACCGACGATCTGCTGGAGTGCGCGGGCTTCGCTCTGTCTCACAGCCAGAAGTTCGACGTCATCGTGGAATACTTCATCGTGAGCGGCAGGTTTGACATCTTTGAGATCAACGAGGTGCTGTTCAAGTACGACCAGCCGCTGCTGGGAGGTTAACGATGCAGAACAGATACGCCGGTGACGTCGGTGACTTTGGGAAAATAGGACTGCTACGTCAGTTGGCAGCGGCCGGATATCACATCGGCATAAACTGGTATCTGGCGCCGGATGAGAGTCACAACGAGGACGGAAAGCACATCGGTTATTTGTCCAGCAAACAGTTTGATGGCTGCGACGATGTGTTGAGAACTGCATTGAGCGACATTGTGTTTGGCCAGCGCAGCATCGTGGCAATAGAAGACGCTGAGCTAATGCAGAGCAATTGGAAAAGACATTTTTCGACACTTGAAATGCATCTTTAAAGTGTCGCTTTTTAAGCGACCACAAGCCCCCGCCAAAGCTGTATCCTGAAGTCACAATAAAACTTCAGGAGGATATGACAATGAAAAAGGGACTTACAGAGCTTGTTTTTGTTCTGGACAAGAGCGGCTCCATGAGCGGACTGGAGAAGGACACCATCGGCGGCTTCAATTCGATGCTGGAAAAGCAAAAAGAGGTCGATGGCGAATGCCTCATCACCACGGTCCTGTTCGATAACGGTTATGAGCTTCTCCACGACCGCATCGACATCCGTGCGGTCAGCCCAATCACCGAAAAGGAATACTCCGTTGGCGGCTCCACAGCGCTTCTTGATGCCATCGGCAGGACGATCAACAAGATCGGCAATGCGCAGCGTCACACGTCGGATGAATTCAGAGCGGAAAACGTGATGATTGTCATCATCACTGACGGCGAGGAAAACTCCAGCCGCGAATACTCGTCCGACAAGGTTAAGGCACAGATTCAGCGGCAGAAGGAAAAGTATGGCTGGGAATTCGTATTTCTCGGTGCCAACATTGATGCTGTCGAAACGGCAAGCCGCTTCGGGATTGCGCCGGACAGAGCGCAGAACTACCATGCGGATGGTGAGGGAACGGCACTCAACTTCCGAGTCATGAGCGAGACTGTCGCCACCTTCCGTGCATGCTCTGCTATGCCGACCGGCTGGAGTGATGAGATCCAGAAGGGCTACAGACGTCGGGGAGGGCGGAAATAAGATACTGCAACACGCTATATCAACTGGCTGACTACCTCGGCTGATTGGAAGGACTATGAGGATTTCGGTGATTATGAAGATGCTATGAGAGATAGCGTGGATGAATGGTTTTTATGAGGAACCAAAGGTGTTTGCCCGCGAACTGACGATGAAAGACTGCGAGCCCTGCGGAATGTTTTTTGCGGAATTTCACGGGCCTGTATGCGTCATTCAGGATGACGAACCCACAAACATCGTGTAATAGCAAATAGTGGTATTTGAAACTGGCCAGACGCTATCAAATCGACTGGTCAGTTTATTTTGCACCCGTTTTGTGCATTGCAATGTACCAGCAGTTCCATCCGTGATGTACTGGAATGTTTTGAGGGTGGAGCTTATTGTGATACACTATCATCGAGGGAGGGATTGTAATGTACTCAATAAACGAATATTGCGGTCTATTGGTTAAGCAGGCCCGTGAGGAAAAAAACTGGACACAGCAGGATCTGGCCGACGAAGTCGATATGGACGTGCGAACGATAGAGAAGATTGAAGAAGGGACTACAAGTTCGTATTACTTAACTATCGAAAAACTCATCCATGCCCTAAATATCGCGCCCAATATTATGTGCCATGCGGAATTATCAGATAAGGGTGTCTTCATGGACAGGCTGTATCGCCAGCTTTTCTCGCTGGACGTAGAGAGTTTGAAAATCGTCTGTGAGTCGGCAACATACATACGAAATTGGCATGAAGAGCACCAAGTCAAAGAGAATGACATGTCAGGAAAGGACGCCCCCGCACCGCAGAAATGGTGTTACTCATCCAAATCAGAGCAAAAGCGGCGCAAGGTGACTGATGAACTATATACCCAGACGCAAAAAGATGAAATTGAAAAGGTTATTGCTGTCTTTGCTGAGTATATCAAGGACAGTCCTTACGCAGATATTGTGTTGTCCGATAAACTTGGCTATGTTTTTCTCAATATTGACCCTGACAAATTCAGCATAGAGATGGAACCCGTTATTATTGAGAGCGCAGAAAAACTTTGTGAAGAACTCCTTCATGAGATTTCTAACGATGTTATGGAGAATACCAGTCACGAGTTCACTTTGGCGGAAGCACCACTTGACATACGGCTGGAGATAGAGTCTCGGTTCGGCGTGTATCTTGACCAACTCCCATAATACCGGTACATTGCCGATGATATGTTCAAATCAAAGAGCTAAGTCAAACGAAGGGCTTAGTGCTGCTCAAAAAATAAAGCTGACGGAACCCTGACCGGATTCCGTCGGCTTTTCTATGTGGCCTGTTGATTCCTATGGAGACTACCATTATCTTCATGAGTATCATCATTTAGACAGCAGATGTAGCAATGAAATCCTGAAGCATAATATAGGGCTTTCCGGGTATCTTCGTGTTCATTTCGTCTTTTAGTCGTGACTCCCGGTCGCAGGTCTTATATTTTGAGCAAGTATTGCAAAAATAAGCGACGATGTAAATATCAGCGGGCGCTCGTGCTTCCTGAGTATGCGTAACCTTGATATATGGGTATTGAACCTGCAGCTCCTTGAGGATCGGTGCCGCATAAGCCTCGATGTCATGATATGAGAGAATAAATTCATCAACACCCTGTGAAGAAATCAACGCCAAAAGCGCATTGTTTAGAGCAGTCATTTCCTGCTCATGGACACCTTGGTCGATCTGGGCAATAAATGCAGCCTTCAATCTTATTGGTCATCTCCCTTCGATAGCTCACTTGCCGCCAATATCTCGTCGTTCGACAAACCAGCGACCCTTGACCGGACCGCTTTGGTCGGTGCTGGTTTCAAAAAACAGATAGCTCTGTTTTCCGTTGATTTGAATTGTATAGCGATCCCCCTGTCCCCCGGCTTTCAGCGCGGGAGCAGGTCGAACATCAAGAACCCGATCAATCTTGTATACCTCGCCATCCTCCCATCGGATGCGGAAGGGCTGCATACGACCCTCCGAATCAAAGGCAGTGATGACCGGCACATATACCTTCGTATTCATATTGGCTCCTCGGACGCAAAAGCGTCAGCTCTTCAAAAATGTACTGTTCAGGTTCTGCGGAAGATTATAGCGATAGCCTCGCTGGATCATGGAAAACAGCTTAAAGGATATCAGGTCAGGGCTCACACAAAGCTCATTGCACATACGAAAATAGTCCATGTCCTCCCGAGCCGTCAGCTCCTCGACCTCCTCATCAGAGATAAGAAAGTCTGCGGCAAACAGATTAGCCTGATACTCTGTCTTGGAAGTCATATCATAGATTACCTTGTCCTTCATCGGTGCGAGCTTTATCAGCTCTTGATGAAGCACAATATGAGCAGCTTCGTGCATGGCAACGATGCGTTGCTCTATCTCTGACAGGCAGCCATTGATGACGACAAAGATAGTCCGTTTTGAAAAATAACAATATCCCTTCAATCCCTTCGGACCATAGGCGCACGACTCACGCAGTTCCGCACCGAGAGCGTCCAGCAGCTCGTAGGGATCAGACGTCTTATACTTCGCCTGAATTCTAAGGACTTCACGATGAATATAGTCCCCGCTCATTACCACACCTCCAATCATGTGCAGAATACTTCCACCGTCCAGTTTACAACGAACGCCGTCCAATAATACGGACAGGTCGCTGTAAGGAAAGGCGGCAGATTACTTCTCGTCTTTTCTGTACTTCTTGGGGGTGAATTTTTTTGCCGCAATGTCCTTCGACTCAAGATAGAGCTGTTGAATCTCGGTCATGAACGTCAGTCTGTCTTCGTCGCTGAGCTCACCACCGGCAAAGACAGCGGCTGCCTGAGTCAGCACAGCCTTGGCATCCCGCTCACCCTTGATTCCGTATTGCTCGGAAGCGGCAGTAATGAACTCTTCATCCTCAGAAGCCAAATAGTTTGAGGGAACGCCAAATACAGAAGCGAGCTTGTCGTATAGTTCCCGCTTCTGAGGATATCGTTCGCCTGACTCCCAGCCGATAATAGTGCGCTTTGTCACGCCAACCAGCTTGCCAAGCTCCGGCTGAGTGAGTCCCTTTTTCGTGCGTTCTTCACGCACTTTCTCTCCAAACTTCATGTTGTGCCTCCTGAAAGTGAAATCCGTTTGCACTTAATTTTGGAATTACTATTGACAAGTGAAATGTGATTGCGTATAATCATGGCACGGGTGAAATCCGATTACACCAAAATAGTATATGAAGTTTCACCTTTTGTCAAGAGCTCTGAGAGAAAAATTATGGAGAGAGTAATACTGCACAGCGACCTCAACTGCTTTTACGCCAGCGTTGAGATGCTCCTGAACCCGGATCTGCGAAATAAGGCCGTCGCCGTGTGTGGCTCCACCGAGTCCCGGCACGGTATTATTCTTGCAAAATCCGAACTTGCCAAGAAGCGAGGCGTAAAGACCGGCATGGTCAACTGGGAGGCTCGGCAGTGCTGCCCAGGCATTATCATGGTTCCGCCGCAATACGACGAGTATCTGAAGTTCTCCAAGTTGACGAGAGCAATCTACGAGAGATATAGCAATCAAGTCGAAGGGTACGGCATGGATGAATGCTGGGTCGATGTCAGCGGCAGCGGATTATTTGGCAGCGGATTTGAGATCGCCGAAGAAATCCGGAAGACAGTAAAGGCCGAGTTGGGGCTCACCGTAAGCATCGGCGTCTCCTACAACAAAATCTTTGCAAAATTAGGCAGCGACTTAAAGAAGCCGGATGCCATCACCTGTATCTCTCGGGATGACTTCAAAGAACGAATATGGCCGCTCCCTGCGTCAGATCTCCTCTATGTTGGGCGGGCGACAACCAATAAATTTGACAGTTATGGCATTCATACCATCGGGGACATTGCCAACACCTCGCAGGAGTTCCTCAAGCAGATGCTCGGTGTCAACGGCATCGCTCTCTGGTCGTATGCGAACGGCCTGGACAATTCCAGAGTAATGCCGGGAGATTATGTGTCCCCGGTAAAGAGCATAGGGCACGGCATCACCTGTAATGCTGATCTCGAGAACAACGAGGAAGTCTGGAAGGTCATGCTGGAGCTATCACAGGACATAGGGCACAGGCTGAGGCTCCACGAGCTGACGGCGCGAGGCGTTCAAATCTTTATCCGGGACAACGATCTGTACTATAAGCAGTTTCAAGCGCCGCTCGAGTTTCAGACGCAAAGCCCCAAGGAGATTGCCTGCAAAGCAAGACAGGTGTTCGAGGCAAACTACCATTGGGTGAACAAGGTCCGAGCAGTGACAGTCAGAGCAATCAATTTGATTCCGATTGATACCCCCTCACAAATCAGCTTTTTTGAGGATGCAGCCAAAAGGGACAAGCGTGAGCGGCTGGACACAACTGTAGAGGAAATCCGCAGCCGGTTTGGAAAACATGCTATCACCTCGGCCTGCCTCATGGGGAATTTGAAAATGCCCTGTGACGGGCGCGAGATCGTGAAGATGCCAGGAATGATGTATCAATAAAGGAAGGACGCAAAAATGGATACAGTAACGCTCGGGAGTTTTATACGCGAAAGGCGGGAAAGTCTTGGCAAGACCTTGAGAGGCTTTGCAGCCGAGCTGGATATTGCAGCTCCATATCTGCACGACATTGAGAAGGACAATCGAACTCCGTCTGAGAAGCTGCTCCCTGCTTTTATCAAGGGATTATGCCTCTCTCGGGAGGACGAAAACACCTTGTATGACTTGGTTGGGCATCGACGTCAAGGCCTGTACCCCGATCTGAGCGACTACATGCAGAACTCAGAGCTGGCAAGAGTCGCACTGCGGAAGGCCAGAGACTACAATATATCTGATACCATGTGGATCAGGATAATTGATTCTATAGAAAACGGAGGATAAATTATCATGCAGATTCCCTTAATTCAAAAGAGTAATGGTATGTATCTTTTCTGCAGTAAGGATTTCGACAGCGTTGCCGAGCTTGTATTGCGTGAATACGCACCATATATGCTGAAGAAGGCGCAGCCACTCCAAATCGAGGCTCTTGCAGACGAGGCATATAGTCTGACAATCCTTGACCGCTATCTTTCGGCAAGAGGCAGCGTTCTTGGGATGATCAGCTTCGACGATATCAACGTTGAGGTAATGAGCCTCGAAAAACAGGTTGTTAAAGAGAAATATATGAGCGGAACCATTGTTGTGGATGCCAGACTCATGATCGATGAGCAGCACCACCGGCGTCGTTTTACAGTGTCCCACGAGGTCGCCCACTGGATCATACATCGGCAAATGTACTACGCAGACGGTCCCAAATATAATCTGCGCCATGAGAAGCGCTTTATTGCCTGCCGTGAAGCAATTACCAACAGAGAGAAAAGGCGTGAATACTGGTCGGAGAGCGACTGGCTGGAGTGGCAGGCTGACAGGTTCGCTTCTGCCATGCTGATGCCGGCCAGCGTGTTCTATCCAGAAGCCGTGGCGGCAATGCACCGCCATCACGCAGGAAGTTATATTATCGACGGCTGCGGCTCGAAGGAAACTTCCGATGTTATTACAGAGCTGACTGAGATTTTTGATGTTTCACGGACAGCGATCCGCATTCGGCTCAAGCAAGCTGGAATGCTGCGGTCGATGGATGTTATTGTTTGTGATTGAAACAATGGGCGGGGCAAAGACCCCGCCACCTTTTCCCCGTTGTGTTAGCCGGTGTGCTAACGAGACTAACAAGCAGAAGTTTCCGCCTATGGTTATGGTTAAGGGAGGTATAGCGATGGCAAAAGAAACAGCAGCTTTGAAAAAGCACAAAGCAAAAATAGCGTCCCTTGGAATGGATAGCGACACGGTATTTCACAAGTCGAGGCTGCTGCTGGCATCATACCGAGATGTCACATGGGCAATCAGTGAGCGCCTTGAAGAAATTAGAGATTATGCCTATGAAACAGGCGCCCACGATTTAGATGCGGGAATCCGATATCTTGCAGAGTTCGCTCCAGACATTGAGGCCGACAGATTTGCTGAGCGTGTCTGCTGCGTTTGCGAAACGCGCATGTATATCGACCTCATTGACCGGGCGCTCGTCCGTTTGAAGGAATACCCTGTGTATGGTGGCATCTACTATGAGATTCTGGATAAGCAGTACATCAGCCGTTTTCCTTTGACGGAGCCGGAGATTTCGGAATTGCTGAACATTGAACGCAGCGTCTTTTATGCCCGCAAGAAGGAGGCGCTCTACCTGTTTGGCGTTTGCCTGTTCGGGTACACTCTTCCTGAGCTTCACCGACTGTTTACCGACTGTTTACCGACTGAAAACCGACTAAGTTCCCACTAAAAACCGACCCTTCACCTACTCCCAAGCGACTGTCAATATGTTAGACTGTCCATGCTGGGGAATACTGACTATCCGCCGCAAGACCTGAAAAAGCAGGCCTTGCGGCTTTTTTGTACCCTCTCCAGCCAATACGGGAGCCGAGAGGCCGGGCGTGATGAAATATCGCGCCCGGCCTTTTTTGCTGCCCTTTTTGGAGAGTAAGCATGGAAAAGCACAGTACAGTACACTGCCGTTCTCCTCCCGGTTTCTGGTTTTTGACTTTATCCCAAAACCAGAAAACAAAAAGGAGAATGAACTATGGGCTTTAATAATGCCGCAGAGAGAAAGAAATTTGAGCAACGGTGGGCAATCCTCCGCAAAAAGTACCGCAAGGCAGGGATGCCTAAAGAGAAGATTGATGAAATGTATGAATTTGATTGGAGCACTTTCCTGAGCGAGCGCAGATACAGAGAACACACCCAACCACTTCCCACTGAGTCAATCAATGAAGATGAGGACGGAATGTCCGGGCTTTTTAAAAAGTTTGACTCACTGAAGGTCACCTTCAGCGAGGATGACTTCTCTGGACGGTATAGCTGGGTTGAGACTATAGAGGACCCAGATCTGCACGCCAAAGTCGCAAGTCTCTCGCTGGAAGACTTAGAGCTAATTACGCTTGTTGCAATAGAGGATTATAACCAATCGGATTTGGAGCGGATTGGTTACCAAAGGCAGTACACGACCTCTCGTCGGTTGGCAAAAATAAAGAAATTTTTTGAAACTTGAAAAAAAGTGCATAGAAAACGCCTTCTCGTCGGCTACACAGTGAGGGGGAAAATAATCCTTCTCTCTGAACTTTGAAAAACACCGCCTTGCGCGGTCATATCCGACAACGAGAGCACATTAGCTGACGGACCCAAAAGGAAAAGCAATACCGGGGATGCGCCATGACACGCCTGTGGAGTGAAAGCTCCATCAAGTGACGGCCAAATAAGGCGGCGAGCGCATCACCATCCCCGGCAGGCGGTTTTGGCAAACCGCTGTGCGACGACCCCGTCAGCCTACAATGATACTTCTGTCCAGCCACAGCCACACGCAATGGGGGCAGTCCGGAGAGATCCTCGGGAGGGTTAGAATCCCATGAAGCGGCGCCAGCCGCTGTTCTCGTTCGTCGCCATGGCTCGGGAAGTAGTGTCGAATAGAGCCATTACTGACAAAAGAAAACCCAGGCTTAATGTCAGAAGCCACGGAGATCGTCATCCCACGAGCAAAGTCAAAGGTTGGGGGTCTCCGTTTTTGTGACATTAAGAAATACATACTGTTGGAGGCTGTTACAAATGAAAATACATGAAATTGAAAACAACACTTTCAGGAACAACGAACAGGAAAAGCGAGCTTGGATTTATATCAGAATGACGCGCAGCCCCGATCCTTATTATGATACTCTGGAGGACACGCTCCGCTCCTTTGCAGGCGAGAACCAGTTCACCCTGACTGGTTTCTCCATCGACTATCACTCGAGAAACGGCGGGCACGGTATTGCTCAGATGCTCCAGGCGGCCAAGGATGGAGCTTTTGATGTTTTGCTGGTCAAGAGCCTGGACCAGCTCAACACCAGCCTGCTCATGGGCTTGGACATTATGACTTGTCTGGATAATCAAGGCATTCAGATTTGGGCGCCCGGTCGCGGCGCATACGACATCAAAAAAATAAAAAGCGACTATGACATAGATATGTTTCTTGACAATCTGGAGGAACGTCGCTATGCGAGAGAACTGAGAGAGAGCTACATGGGTGACTGTGAGCCGGAGGACTATGACAGCGATGATGATACCGTTGAAGACGATTACGGCGACGAGTATCACCCCGAGGAATGGGAGAAAGGCACAGTCAAGCACGCAGTAAGGTGGTGAGGCAGATGCTATCTCATTTGAACACAAAAAACGCCAACTACCTCTTCATTATGAGCGTTCTGAAGGAGATGCTCAGCCTCGGCACCATTACCCCCAAGGAGTACCTGCGGGCAAAAAGCTACTATCTCCAACTGACCGGCGCGGACATCGTTTTGGCAGAATAATTCTTTTTCTCTTTTCCTCATAATTGTGTAGCTATTCGGAAAAGGTGTCGGTATAATGTGTGTTGCCGACCGACCGGAGGTCTGTATCATAATATGATACAGACCAAAACATATACAAAAACTGCGAAAACATAATCACTTTTTGAGGAAGGGAGTTGACGCTGATGCCCGAAGCAAGACTGATATCGCCAATTACACGGCAAGCCATGGCGATGTCCAGAGTCGCCGCTTATTGCCGAGTGTCGTCCAATTCGGCTGATCAGCAAAACTCCTATGCGACCCAAATGCGGGTATACACCAGCATGATCCAGAAGCGAAAAGACTGGGAACTGGTAGATATCTTCGCTGACGAAGGGCTTTCTGGTATGAAAGCGGATAACCGCACAGAGTTCCAGCGCATGATCCATATGTGCGAGCTCCACCAGATAGACCTCATTATCACAAAGTCAGTTTCCCGATTCGCCAGAAACGCAAAAGAGTCGCTCGTATATGTTCGCAAGCTGAAACTCCTCGGCATTGGCGTCCAGTTTGAAAAAGAAGGAATATTTACCCTTGCGCTTGGCGACGAGATGCTTTTGAACACCTTCTCCGCTATCGCGCAGGAAGAATCCAAAGCAATCTCCCAGAACCAGCGCCTCTCCATTGTCAAGCGCATGGAGGGGGGCGAGTATGTGGACAGCAATGCTCCATACGGATTCCGTCTCATAGATAAAGAACTGACGGTATATGAACCGGAAGCAGAAATCGTCCGCTCAATATTCAGAATGTACCTGAACGGATGCTCCACGACCGAGATAGCTCGGGAGTTGAACAACCACCGCATCCTGACGAAAACCGGGAAAGGCACTTGGCGCTCGGCAAAGGTCGCGTACATCCTAAAAAACGAAAGGTATATCGGCGATTGCCGCTATCAGAAAACATACCGTGATACGACAGTCCCGTTCAAGCAATACGCAAACAGAGGTCAGGAAGATCAGTTCTACGCAAAAGGCACTCACGCCCCGCTGATCAACCAGGATGCCTTTACCAAGGTTCAGGAGCTCCTGAAAAAGAGACAGGACAACTTCTCGAAGGTTGCAACACAGAATATATATCCTCTTACGAGCCGCATTCAGTGTACTGAGTGCGGCTCGTATTTTCGCAGACGCCTCGTGTCGGGAAGCGTCAAATGGGCATGCTGTCGGCATGTCAACGACAGAAACGCCTGCAACTCGAACTACTACAGCGAAGAACGCATCTACGACGGGTTCACAGCGATGGTCAATAAGCTACGCTTCGGGCAGGAGGATATACTCGGACAAGTGATATCCCGGCTCGAATCTGCCGTTCTGCTGTATAAGAAAAACAATATCGCCGCTCGTGAAATGAGCCAGAGCATCGCTGAACTGAACGCAAAGCTCCTCATGCTCGAGCAGCTCCGCGCCAAAGGCTATCTCGCCGCTGAAGTGCATCAGACCCAGTCCCGCGATATCAACAACCAGCTTGCCAAGCTGAAAAAGGAGCGCCAAACAGAGCTGGACTCTCACATCATCCAAATGCTCGAAGATGTGAAGCATCTGAAGACAATATTGGATGAGCTGGAAGACCCGCTCGAGCGTTTCGATGAGAAGCTGTTTGCTGAGGTTGTAAAGGCAATTTCTATCGACCCCAACGACGAAATGACGCTGACTGTGATTGGCGGACTCCGTTTCACTGAGCTGATTTGAACAGGAGATAAGGCATGAAAAAGATACGCTACATCCCATACGGTTATACGATCCGAAATGGCAGAACAGTCATTGAGCACACCGAAGCCGATGTGATTCGAGAGATATTTGGTGCCTACATTGCCGGCGCATCACTGAAAGCAATTGCCGAGGAACTGACAGGGCGAAAGATCCCTTACAGTGAGCGTACAGACACATGGGATAAAGCGCGTATCGCCAGAATCATCGACAACGCCAAGTACACCGGCGATGAAGAATATGACTCCATCATTGATGAAGCACTCTATGAAACAGCAACCAGTCTGAAGACTGCCAGACAGCGCAATGCCTTCGAGAAGGATTCCACTGCAATCAACCTTCTGCGGGACTATGTCCGCTGTCAAGAGTGCGGCGCGCCGATGAAACGGCGTATCAGCGCAAAGCACCGTATCAGGGAAAGCTGGATGTGTACGAATGACGAGTGCGGAATCATGGTACGCATCGGAGACACCCAGCTTCTCGAAATGATCAATGTGCTGATGAACCGGATTATCACCAATACAAAGCTCCTCGTCCCAAGACGGAAAAAGCGCCCGGAAATGTCTCCGGCTGTTCTGAAGCTAAACAACGAAATCAGCCTCGAGCTTGAACAAGACAATCCCAATGAGGAACTCATAATCGCAAAGACCACAGAAATGGCAAGCCAGCTCTACCGCGAGAGCGAAACGAAAATGAATATCGCTGCCTCAATAGCGCAAAAACGAGCCGAAATGATGACGCCGCAGGATGAATTCAGCGAGAGCTACTTTACCGACCTCATCAGCTACATTTCCCTTGATGGCAGAGGCAGAGTCAGGCTACATACCAAGACAGACACGGAAATCGGAGATGATAACAATGCAAGTGACCAAGATACCCAAAAAGACCATAACGGTCATTGAGCCAAAGCGGTCTCTGATCGTAGACAAGGAGAAATACCGACAGCAGCGCGTGGCAGCGTACTGTCGAGTCTCCACCGACAGCGAGGAACAGCTCACCTCCTACACCACCCAAAAGAAGGTTTACACGGAGATGATCGCCGCACGGACGGACTGGGAATTCGCTGGACTATATGCCGATGAGGGCATTTCAGGAACTCGTGCAGACAAGCGCCCCGAGTTCAAAAAGATGATCAACGACTGCCTTGCTGGGAAAATCGACTACATCATCACCAAATCCGTCTCCCGATTTGCCAGAAACACCGTAGATTGTCTGGATCATGTACGAGTCCTCAAATCCAGAGGGATCGGCGTATTCTTCGAGGAACAGAACATCGACACACTCAAAATCGACAGTGAGCTCTACCTCGTCATATACGCCGGCTTCGCTCAGTCCGAGTCTGAGAGCATGAGCAAAAATATTACATGGAGCTACCGAAAGAAGTTCGAGGACGGCAACGCCATCTTTATGTACAAGAAGCTTCTCGGCTATAAAAAGGGCGAAGATGGTATGCCGGAGGTCGTGCCTGAAGAAGCGGCAATCGTAATGCGGATCTACAATATGTACCTTGCCGGTAATACGCCTGCTCGAATATCTGCGGTCTTGAAATCGGAAAACACGGTAGTCCCTGGCAAGAGCTTCTCATTCAGCAGTTCCATGATTGCCAACGTCCTTGCAAACGAGAAATACTGCGGGGACTCAATCCTACAGAAAACCGTGACTGTGGATTGCATCTCCAAAACGAGGCGCAAGAACACCGGCGAAGCGCCGATGTACTATGTGCAGAACAGCCATCCGGCAATTATTAGTCGAGATACTTTCCACAAGGTACAGGAGGAACTCATTAGAAGGAAAACCGTAACTCCGAAATCCTCAAAGACATCCATCACAGCAACGGGGAAATATTCCAAATTTGCCCTGACGGACGTCCTGATCTGTGGGGAGTGCGGCAGCCGCTACAAGAGAGTCACATGGACTGCCTACAAGCAAAAGCGAGTCGTCTGGCGGTGCATCAATCGACTCGACTACGGCAAAAAGTACTGCAAGGAATCCATTACGATCGACGAAAAGGCGCTCCAGAATGCTATCATGCGGGCGCTCAACAAGTTCAATGAGGAAGACAGAGCTACCTACATGGCGCTCATGAAAGCAACCATCGGCGAGGCAATCGGATTGAATGGATGTTCTGACGAGGTCGACTTGCTCCAGCGGAAGGTCGAAGCGCTGAATCGTAAAATGATTGAACTAATCAATGAGAGCGTCCAGACTGGAAATGACATCGAAAGCCGCGAGGACGAGTTCAAGCAAATATCAGACACTATCACGCTCCTTAAGAACCGCATCAACGCCATTCAGGAGCTTGCCAGCGCCGACAACTCGCCAAACGACCGACTTGACCAGATCCAGCGGGTAATCACAGAGCGAGAGCAAAGCGGTTTTCAATATGACGACTCCATCGTCCGCCAGATGATCGAATGCATCAAGGTCTACCCGGATGGCAAGCTTGAAATCATCTTCGGAGGCGGATATATCGTCGAGGAAAGCATCACCGCCGAATAAAAAAGAGAAGCGTCTCAGAAGGCCTATGGAGGTATTCTGAAACGCTTCTGGTTTATCATCAGGAACCAAAGTGAAACGCTTGCCGGTGCTATTGTTTAACAGAATCGCTGTTTTGCGGAGTGAAAGCGAACTCCGAAGGCGGGGTTTCAGTCCAGAGCTTCTCAACACTAAGGTTCACTCGTTCCAGTACGGCGCGGGTATTGCTCATGGCACAGAAGTCCCTTTTGAAGTCCTTGGCACTCCTGCTGTGCGTCAGGTCTGTCGCACTTCTTATATCCGAGCAGCGTACAAGCTCATCCTCAAAGTTCAAGACCTGTGCCAGAAACACAATCTTAATTTTTGAGCAATACTTGCTCAGTCTCCCGATATTGTCCTTCAGGCAGTCTATCTGAGGAACATCGGTGTCAAAGACAAGAGCAACCGTTGTGCCCGGCTGAATCGTGATGAGCTGAGAGCTTGGCAGCGTGTTTTGAATGACATTGAATACTTTGACTCGTCCAGGCTGGATCCTCTGCGGCTGCTCCTTCAATGCGTTCAGCAGCTTCTCCTCGCACCGTCCCTCAACAAAGTAGATACAATTATTTTTCATCGTCAGCCCCCTTTTCCAATGCATCAAGGGCGGACTCGTCCGGGAGCGATGAAAAGACGTCGTTCTCGACGGCGCAGCGGATGGAATCGCTGCTGCGTTTCAGAATGTCGGAGGCATAGGTCACAGAAACACGGTAGTCCTCATCTTGCTTTTTTCTGAGGAATGCGAAGCAATGCTTGGGGATGTTCAAGTCGAGCATATCCGTGTTATGTGTTGTGAAGATAAGCTGCTCGTTGCTGTCCAAATGTTCGAGCATCAGACCGAAGATACGCTTTTCAATATCGCTTTGGATATATGAGAAGTGCTCGTCGCAATAGTAGAATCCATTGTGTTCCGCAATAAGGAGCGCGAGGAAGAAGGAAATATCAACGCCCTCTGCCGTTCCGCTCGAAAGCGACTCGCGGTTCAAGAGCTTGCCTTCCTGAATGATGATCTCCTCGTTGTTTCTGCGGATGATAAACGAGTTGCGCAGATCTTTCGAGACTTGCACATCGGTGAGCGTCGGATCGAGCGTGCCGATCACCGCCTTCAAGGTCTTCAAAACAACATTGCGATTGACCTTTGACGCCTTCGTGGTCGGCTTAATATCCGGGCAGGAGAAAGTGAAATCGAGCTTGCCAACCAGCTTGCCGAGTTTCGAGTAGTCTTTTGATATTTCAATTGTTCGCTCGACCAGCTTTTCCGCGCACATCTCGTAGGAATCCTTTAGACCAATGTCCGCAGAGAAATACTGAATTGTGATCTCACTTCCAATATCGCCATCGTATGGAAAGTGTCCTCCGATTATGCCACTCACACGATGGAGCGTAAATCCGCTGCTCACAAAGTCGATTTGAAAGGAGGCATTATTGCCGAACGGCGCCATCGCTGTAAGAGTTGAAACATCCCCGGTATTGATAAAGCTGATAATGTTGAGCAGCGCCTTGCCAAGACTCGTCTTGCCGGTGGCATTAGAGCCCATGAGGATAACCGCTTTCTTGTAGCGGAAGTTCGGCCTCCCGGCGAGATGCTCGTTCTCAATGATTGAATTGACGATCTTCTTAGGATAGGAGAACGCAATGTCAAAATCCTTAAAGCCGTAGACGTTATTCAGTTTTGCGTTCAGTATGATCATATCAGCGCCTCCGTATTATTAGTTCGTAATTTACGAAGTAATTATACCACATCTTTCAAGAAATACAACCGCATTTCTAAAAAATATAGCGGCACGGCTAAAAGCCACCCCTTGCTGGGAGCTGAACATCAGCGATCTCAGACCTCATGCTGTTCCTCTATGCGCTCCTGCTCGTCCTCTTCCTCGCCGGGAATATCTGCATCAAGGCCGTCCGTTGTGCCGCTGTTCTTCTCGTAGAGTTTGTTCCAGACCAGCGGGTATTTGCATTTTCTGTTGTACGCGACCAGCATGGCTTCGGCAAAGCCCATCGATCCCGGACGCCGCTCTTTCGCATTGCGGGTGAGCTGCTTGACAGATGTCGCGCCGACCCGTTCCTTGAAAAGCTCGTCCTTCAGCTTGTCGCCATAGGTATTGACGAGCCGTGCAACACCATTGAGGAAGTTGGCGCAAAGCGAATTCATATCGCCCTCCCATGTCCCGGCGCACAAGCGCAAAGTGCGGTCTAAGACATGATAGCCAAACTTGTCGTAAATACCCTCAAGCGAGGATACCGCACAGATCACACCATAGCCTTTAACCTGACCTATGGACAGAGAGTATGACTCCACCAGATCCTTGATGATGAGCTGCTTGTCGCTTCCTGCCTCTATGTTCGCCATGAATACCTCGTAGGGCTTCAGCGGCTTCACGTACTTCATCTGATTGGCAAAGACATACGCCTCATTCTCATAGTTCAGATCATCGTAGATCATGCACCAGACCGGCGTATCGCGCGACCCGGAAACGAGCGCCACAATCTCTATGGTGTGCTGTCCGTTAAAGACGTAATTCATACCGTCACGGCAGCTCACCTTGACAGGGTTGATCTGGTACAGGTCAAAATGTTCTGCGGCATTTTGCACATGGCGCAGGGACAGATTTCTCTGGTACTCCTGATTAGAAACCAAGTTCTTTATTGGGATCAGCTCAAAATGGACATTGGGGACAAACATACTATAATCGGGCATCAGGAGTCCTCCTTCATTGCGCGGATCATTTCCTGCGCTTTACCCTGAAGCGACAGCAATGCGCCTTCAAGGCGCCTCTTTGCGGACGGCGAAACGGCACTAAAATCCGCAGCAACTTTTGTCCGATCAATAGAGCTCGTCCACGAAGGGATCGTGAGGGTAAGGCCGGTGACCTCCGCATCAGGGTCAAATACCGGTATTGACTTTATAGCCGGAAGCTCCGGAGGCTTCGGACCCGGTTTCTGAGCCGGTTCATCGGTGAAGTCCTTCCGTGACTCGCTGTACCGAATGAACGGCGCAGCCCCATGCCCGACCTTTTGGCTTAGCTTCTGCACTTCCTCCGCCTCCATCGTCGACAGCGCAACCACATTGTCGTGCGAAATCTTATAGTTCCCGGACAGGATCTGAGGAACCAGTTCCGGCGCTTTATCGCCAATCGTGTCGAGAGCGACACTGTACTTCCCATATTTCTGAACAGCGCCAGAGGAAACATGATATTTCTTCCCAAGGCGGTTGGCGGTACGCCGACCACTCTCCCTGCGCGCATTGGCGCTCACATCCTGCAGATCATCCTGCGCGTCAAAATCGTCTGTCCTTGTGTACTGGTTATGCCCGACCCTATTTCTACGAAAACCGACGATCTTCTCTGCCTCATATTGCCGGCCGATCAGATACTTTCGCGTTTCCTCTGTGATGTTTCTGCGTCCAAGCTGGTTGTTGCATATCCAGACAATAGCGTCCTCACGGCTATCGAAATCAATCTCCTGAACGGCATACGGAATATGCAACCGATTGCAGATCTCATATCGGTTGTGACCATCGACGATGACGCCGTTCCATATGATGATCGGGTCACGGCATCCATCCAGCACAAGATTCGCTTCTAATTGGGAGTATTCGTCGCGGCGGAGAGGGCGGATCAGAGTCTTGAACTCTGCGTCAATGCATAGTTCTCTATAGCCCTTGTCCATCATTGAGTTTCCTCCGCTCAATTCGCTTTAGTGAGCGCATAGAAAAATACGCCACGCGATTTACCTGATCAATTTCTCCTGTGAGGCGATAGTTATAGTTGCGATCTAAAACTCCAAAAATCCCGTAAATTCCCTCAAGCAGCGCAGTGCTGTAAAACTCTACTGACAGCTTGGGATCTTCCTTCAGACTTGGGAGCTTAACCCTATTCGCTGTTCCACCATGCAGCGGGAGTTCAGAGCCGAGTATCGCAAGATAGAGATCCTCTGGATTGATGAGGAACTGAATGTATGTGGGATTTCCAAGGGCGCGCAGTGTTGAGCGAAAGATTCGAAATCTGCACCGCTTTACATCCAGCGTGAGGTATGCTATTTGTTCTTTCTTGCCACTCATACATCAGAACCTCCCGGTGAATCGTTTTTTGATGCATCAGCAGGAACGGGATCGGATGCTCCTTTATCTGCTTCAGCGGCTGTGGTGACGCTGTTTTCCTTAATGCTGTAAACCGCATATCCCTCAAAGATGTTGACTTGCATGGAGTTGCGATGCTCCTTGAAAGGCATGCCGAATTGATTCTGCCATCCCTCCGGGAAAACAGGTGTGCGCGAGGTCTTTGGCTTTTCACCTTCCTTGAATACTCGCTGATAGACCTCTGTGGCCGACAAATCAAACGCAATCAAATACTCGTCATTCGCATGGATAACCTTGCCGAGCAGCTTATACCGATAATCCGTGTTCCAGTTCATGAGTGAGAAAACCTTCGCAAAGAACAGTCGGCAGGTGATCTGGCGAGGCTTTCGGCGCGTCGAACCGGGGACGCACCATGTGAATGCATCGCGTTCTTCCTCCCGGCATGGCCGGATAGCAAGGATCTTGCTGTCACTGTTGACCAGAACCTGCACATAGTCCACGGATGGGAACCTGCCCAGGCACGCGGAGTTGACATACACCTTGTAATTATTGAAAGTAATGGACGGTTCGTTGGTGTGGGCAAAGAACTCCCGGCGAACTACCTGATACCCTTCATAATCGAACTCGCCGCCCAACTCGATCACATCTCCATCAACGGGCACCACATCAGTGGAAGGTTCGTCCGCTTCTTCTCGTAAGGTGAAGGCTTTCTCGCTGTCAGGCGTCGCTTCCTGAAGATGCTGAAGCATATTCGCAAGAACACCCTGCGCCTGACCGTTATTCAAATCATCCATTTGCGTTTTCCTCCATTTCTCCGCGGCTCAGCTCCTGTGTGATAAAGCTCTTGAGCTCATCAAATCCCGTTACATTGATTTTCTCGCCGGCGTCATAGAGCTGACCCTCCAAGCGGATTTTCCAGTCGTTTTCGCTTTGCGATTCTACGGGCGGGAAAATGTGCTGGTGCAGATAGTATTGGTTTCCAAAGGAACTCATCCACTCCTGCGGCACAGCTCGTACCCTCGTGCCGGATACCGAGAGAGGCTTTACATCGTCCTCCGGAGAATCTGCTTCAGCGCTGCCCGCTATCAGATAAGGTTTAATAAAAACCTCGGCATCGCTCATGTTGAACAGATAGACGGCCTCGTTTTCCTTCTGAAAGAGAGTCCCGGAAATACGATACTTGTAGTCTGAGTTCCACCCAAATATCTGGAACAGCGTATCCATGTATGCCGCACAGGAGATGGTCTTTGGATAGTAGATGCCATTTGAAACCCGTGAACAGGGCACGGAGTGACGACTGTCCTTCGCGGCTGTCCTAACGGCAAACATCATCTCTCGCGGGTTCACAAGAAACTCCACCATATTGTTCTTGCCAAGCTTCCGAACACAGTCGGTACTGAACTTGATTTGTTTATCCTGAAAGGTCACATATGGGCGGCGGTGAGAGTCAAAAAACTCAGAACGAGCAATCTCAAAGCCGCGCATATCAAAGTCGCCGGCCTCCACAGTAACATGGATTTCCGGCTCCGCTTCTATAAATCCCCCGGTATCGTTTTCACCATTGGTGGGACTCAGGCTGGCAGCAGCTTGGAAGTAGTCAGGCGCCTTGAATCCTGCCCAGCGTGGATTGACCGTGACATAGCCTCGCAAAAGGCCGCTGTCAATGACACGCAGCTCGGGGAGAATGGACTTGTTCCCGTACTTTGCATTGTTCAGCAGGTGTTGAACCGCTATGTAGTCATCCCGCGAGACAATGGCCTCGTGGTGGTTGCGATAGATGCTCTGCATCCTGTCCCCACGGTTCTTTTTGGACAGGTGATTCAAGTAGTTTGGAGTGAAGGTCTTCCTTGTCAGCACATCCCCACAATGCCGTTCATTGCGAAGAACCTGAACAATGGCTCCGGGCGTCCAAGTTACATTGCCGAGATAGGTCTTTCGCCCCAGTTCAGTAAGGGCTTCCGCAATTTCAGCGGTCGAATAGCCGTAGAGGTACATGTAGAAGATGAGCTTCACAGTTGGCGCTTCGTCTGGGTTGACAATGAGGCTGCCATTCGAGTCGTGGGAATAGCCAAGCAGTTTGGGTGTCAACGGAAGGCCTCCGTCGAGCCTCATATGAAGCGAGGTCTCCATACTCCGGCTCCTGATATGAGATTCCTCCTGGGCCATAGTTGCTTGAAACGACAGCGCCATCTGAGAGTCATCCTTCAAGGAGAAAATGCATTCGCTTTCAAAGAAGATCCCGACCGGATGCGGCAGTTCTGCCAAGGACTGCACCATACTGAGAAAGTCGACCACATTACGGGCAAACCGCGAAACGCTCTTCGTAATGATCATATCGATCTTACCGGCCCGGCAGTCGGCAATCATTGCCAGAAACTCGTCCCGGTGAGCCATTGAAGTTCCGCTTATGCCCTCATCGGCATAGATTTTCACCAGAGTCCAGTTGGGATGGCGAATGACAAACTCCTCGTAATACTTCTTTTGAAGCTCGTATGAGGAAGTCTGCTGAATATTGTCCGTTGAAACACGAGCGTAGACCGCGACTCTTTGCGGGATATCGTTGTCGTAGTAGTCGATCTGCTTTTTTGCTGGGATGAACTCATAATTCTCGGGATCAATCTTGGTATATACCCGTCGATGAATTTTCTGCTTCTGCTCGGTTTCCTTTTGCTTTTTGGACTGATTAATCATGAAGTATACCTCTTAACGCGAGGTCATCATCGGGAAGAAGCTGCCAATCAGGTGATGGATAGAAAAAGGGGTCTTTCAAGTCTTCCTGATAGTATGAGGCAAGCGTGAAGATGTCCTCAGAAATGAAATAGATACCCACCTGATGCGCCGCAAGTATTCGGGCGCAGAAGGTGATCTCGGACTGCTTCTTCGATACATTGCTCACCTTTTGCGTAATGATCAGGTCGACCTTCCCGTCAAAGCAGTCCTGAAGCAGCCGCGTCCATTCCTTTGCGTTTTCCATGTTGGGGGCAGTTCCGCCCTCGTCAATGTAAAAGCCGAGAAACTCCCAGTTGGGGCATAGCCCAATGGTGTCAAGAAATTGCTGCTTGTGGTATGAAAGGTAATCCTCATGCTTCGTCTGATTGAAGTAGCGGATATAGACCGCAACCTTGTAGTGGTGCTTTGGGAGAGGCCGTTCATGCTTGATGCTTTTAAGCCAAGCGCGATGCTCCGCAACTTGCGTCTGCTGCTCGGCCTCTTTTTCCAATATGAAGTCGAAGGACGGCATGGTCTCCAGATCAGCGTCCTCGCTCTTTTTTATCAAATCTGACATGAAATCCCTCCGGAAGATAATACTTACCAAGAAATTATATAATCCGTTCGCCAAGAAAGAAATAAACCAGAAGTCAAGAACTTGACCTCTGGTTTAGATTTGAAAAGAAAAAACGGATTGGATCACTCCAACCCGCTTTGATAGATTCTATTCTTCGCCTTTTTTACACATGGTTTGCTTCAGTTCCCGAACGATTTTCAGGATAGAGTCCATCTGCGAAGGAGTACAGTCGTTGAGGAGCTCGGAAAATTCGCTCTCATATAGGCTCGTCACACCCGGTACATTCGGGCGGAGCAGCGAGTCGGCGGATACCTGTAAGGCTTCAGCGATCCGAATGAATGAGGGGAGCATCATATTGCTTTTCCCAAGCTCTATATCGCTGATATGTGGGAGGGAGATGCTGGACTTAACAGCGAGTTCTGCTTGGCTCATGCCGTTTTTGATTCGCGCCTCTCTGATCCGTGAGCCGATTGCCTGACTCTCCGTTGTATCTCGCCCTGCCATCGTCTCACTCCTCTCGACTTAATCTGTAGACTATTTTATAATCCGAATTATATCAACTACAGGCTAAATTGATATAATGAGAGGATTATCATTTAGCCTTGACTTTATAATGGGACCGACAATATTTTTTTGGAGGTTCTTATTATGAGTCTAAACTATCAAGCAATCGGGCATCGCATCATGGTCATCAGGAAACGAAACCGCATTTCCCAATTGGACTTCTCGGAGCTGATCGACAAGTCGCCCACCTATGTCAGCTACATAGAAAACGGAAAAAAGAGAATGAGCCTTGAAACCTTCGTGCAGATTGCAAATGCTCTGGACATCCCGGCAGACATTCTCCTTGCAGAGCAACTCACCGGCTCCGTCATGGCGGCAAGCCAAGAGGTCACCATGCTGCTGGCAGATTGCAGCGGTTATGAGAGGATGGTCATCACCGACACGGTAAAAGCGATCAAGGCATCGCTCCGCGACCGCAAGTCGGCGCTGTCACACACGAACCGATAACAATTGTACTGCGCTTCGTATAGAAAACAATCTACCGGGAGTCATTGTTTTGACTGCTGGTTTAATTTTGTGCGGGGTAAAAGTGCATATGATTTTGTAAAAGTGATTATGTTTTCTGTGTGTCCAACTATTCGGGCAGATGGGCTGATATAATGATCGCGGAAAGGTGGAGATCCAAATGGTTTACTTTACTGGGGACACTCACGGTTCGGCATTCGAGGTCGTGCGGTTCTGCAAACGGTTCAAATTAACGGCTGACGATACCATCGTGATCCTCGGCGATGTTGGAGCCAACTTCTGTCTTGACGAGCGTGACACAGTGATGAAGTCTGCGCTGCAGAGGCTCAAACCGACCATCCTCTGCATCCACGGCAATCATGAAATAAGACCGGCCAACATCCCGTCCTATCTAACAAAGAACTGGAACGGCGGCACGGTCTGGTTTGAGGATGCATTTCCCAACATTCTGTTTGCGCGGGACGGAGATATCTACACGCTGGAGGGGCTTGAGTACCTCGTCATCGGCGGTGCTTACAGTGTGGACAAGTTCTACCGTCTCTCTCGCGGGTACGGCTGGTGGGAGGACGAACAGCCATCCGACGAGATCAAGGCGTATGTGGAGCAACAGATTGCAGAGAAACACTTTGATGTGATTCTCTCGCATACCTGTCCCTTCAGGTATGAGCCGACAGAAGTGTTCCTGCCCTCCATCGACCAGAGTACTGTTGACGACAGCACGGAGCACTGGCTTGCCAAGATCGAAGACGCTGTTGAATACAAGGCGTGGTTCTGCGGACACTGGCACATCGATAAGCGCATCGACAAGATGCACTTTCTATTTCACGGTTTTGAATCCGCCGATCAGTTCGACTCGGGAGGTGAGCGCAGCTCGTGAGAGACAGATTCGAGAACCCGCTCTACACCAGAGAAATAAAGGTGTCTGGTTTGCGAGGACATCTTCGCAGACGGTTAACTACGGAATGGAGGAACAAAATTGGAACAGTTCAAATACATACAGCCCCTTGACCAGATGGCACGGATCAGCCGCACTGAGCTGGGTGAAAAGCTCGATGAGATACTGGACAAGGCCGATAAGGACAACGTGGGCTTCGTCATTACCGATGAGGGCAAGGACGATTTAGTCCTCTGTCCGATACGTTGGATGAAGTGTATCTATGATGACGATTTCGGTTGTATCGTCAACAGCGCCCTCCGCTACGCCATAGGTCGGCACACTTACATGCCCTCCGTGGTCATGGAGTTTGTGCGGAAATATCTCAGCGTGTTGGACAGTAAGACCATCTGCGTCATGATCGAAGATATCGAGCGAGAAGCAGAATTTGAAACGCTCGACAAACGGGGCGACTGGCTTAAGCTCCGGGATGACCTGAAAACGTATTATTCGGAGATGCTCCCAAAGAGCGAAAACAGCAAGGCAGACCAGTAAGGGAGGCGTTGATTCTGCAAAAGGTATTCTTTACAAGCGATCTGCACTTCGGCCACGAAAATGTGCTTCGCTTTGACAACCGTCCATTTGCCTCAGTCGAGGAAATGGACGCTGAGCTTGTGCGACGCTGGAACGAGAAAGTAGGCAAGGGCGACCTCGTATACGTTCTCGGCGACCTGATCTGGAAATCCAGAAACGGAGACGCACACAACCTGATCAGGAGCCTCAACGGCCAGATCATTCTCATCAAAGGGAACCACGACCGTTTCCTCCATAACGCCCAGGCGAAAGCGGCCCTTGCAGGCATCAAGGACTACGACGATATCTGCGTGACTCTGGAGGACGGTTCTGTGCGCCGGTGCATTCTGAGTCACTACTTCATTCCGTTTTACAACGGGCACCGGCATCAGGCGATCCACCTCCACGGTCACTCGCACTTCACGGACGAGGCGGATCTGGAACTCAAAATGGCAATGGAACTGAACGAGAGTGGCTTCAAAAACGAGATCTACAACGTGGGCTGTATGTACTGGGACTATGCGCCCGTGACGCTGGACGAGATCCTGAGTCAAACCGTCCGGGCTTCGGCGCCGAAGTACGAAACGATTGAGCTCACGATTGACTCTGATTTATATGAGCAGGCCGGCGAAGTCTTCAAGCGGTACGGTTTGACGCACGAGGAAGCCATCCAGCTTTTTTTCAAGGAAACCGTCCGTTTGGGCAGAATCCCCTTTGATTACACGCCCGAGGATTTGGCGGAGGCTAAGCGGCTTTGCGGAGAGGCGGATGATGATGGAGAATAAACCCGCATTACTGAGCAAAGACACCTTCTGCACAGCACTCAGGATGGTCAAAGAGCAGGAGGCCATCAACGAAGAAGTCGCGACAGCGCTTTGTAAGGTTTCTGACGGGCTCGGCACATTTGGCTGCGACAACAAGTGGTTTGACGCACTGATGATGGTTCTGAAGGAAACGGTGAACGACCAATATGACTATATTGAATGGTGGCTTTATGAGGCCACTGAAGATTACAAGGTGTGGGAGGACAAGGAGAGCGGCAAAGAATGGTGCCTGAAAGAGCCTGAAGCACTCTACGACTTCATCGTCACGGAGTGTCAGGACGAAGTCCCACAGCAGAAAGAGTGATGAGCGTTTGAACGGATTCAGCTATGTAATGTCAGATATACACGGCAACAAGGAACGGTTTGAATCCGTGATGGCGCAGATCTCTTTGCAGCTCGACGATATGAAAGAGTTCTATTCCGATTGAACCAACAGTTCAATGACAAGAGGCACACCCCGCGCTACAATAGAGGCAGATAATACGAAACGACAAGGAGTGAAAGATATGAATCTGAAAGAAGCGTTCAGATACCAGAACAAGCTGCAGGCCCTCATGGACGAGGCGCAGTCTCTGCTGAGCAGAGACTCCAACGTGACCAAGGTTCAGAACACCTACCTTCGCAAGAAGGTCATGGCAGAAGCCGAGGATGAAACCACGGTCGACGTCCCCGCCACCGAATACTGCGAGCAGATCACCGACGTCGTCGGGTTCCTGCTGTACCTCCTCGACAAGCACGAAGCGCTTGCGGGGGGCATTCGCGCCGCAAAGAACGGTCTGCCCATCGATATGGACAGCGAGGTCAGCCTGAACAGCAGACGGCAGCGTATCGCCGACACGCTCCAGCACATGTCCGAGCTCAGAAGCTCTGAGGTCACCGTTTCCCATGGCGGAGTTGGCTATCGCTTCAACACGGACGGCAATCAGGTCTCCTATAAGTGCGACTTAAGGCGCGTCACCACCATCAACTTTGACCGGAACGTTGTTCGCAAGCATCTCACCGAGATGAACAGGAAGGCCGACGCCGTCTCCACAGAGTTGGATCGCTGCATGGTCAACTCTGAGGTTGACTTTGAGCCGAGCTTCGATGTCAACGACAGCTTCGCGGACGCGTTCGCGGCCTACCTCGGTAAACAGGAATAACCTGTTTGCCGAGCCCTTGACCGACTGTTTTGGGTACGGCAGGATAAGGATGCGCTGAGATCGGTTCAGATGCAGATGAACTATAACGCTGCATAATGCTTAACTGCTCTTTAGCAAGGAGCTTCAAATAAAAGAATGAAAACTGGTTTTAGTCAAATCAGATTAACTCGAGTCATTCTGCGTTTTGAGCTTCGTCCTACGCATGGTCACGCTTTCGCCTTACGCGAACCCGTCTTCCCGACCTGTCAAACTCACATCTCCATAAATGGCCTGATAAGCCGATGATATTACTTCTATTGCCTTCGGGCAACACACCATCGGGCAACTGCTGCCGGAGAGCAAGTCTTCGGACAAACCCTCAAGCACAGGCGTCCGAATAAATGGTCGAAGCAATTTCGGACTTCTGCCGTACCCAAAACAGTCGGTCTATATAAATGGCTGAGCAGCAGGCGTCAGCCTGCTGCTCAAGAACGATCATGTTCAATTGTGGCCTTGCTGATACCAGGATTTCATCCAGAGGCACATCGAGCAAAGCACCAAGAGCGTACAGGTTATCAACGGACGGAAGGCTTTTGCCGCGCTGCCACTTGTAAATCGCTTGCGGCTCTTCAAAGCCAAAGAACGCTTGCAGATCCCGAACGGACAGACCGCGCTCCTGCCGGAGCCTGACGATGTTCTCGCCGGTCGCCACGGGATCAATGACGGGGTATTGATTCTGCTGCATAGCTTTCGCCTCCAAAAAAGTAGTTTCCCAAAGGAAGTATTTCAGAATAGCGGAAATGCGTCGAAAAATCAAGCCCTTTTTTGAATCTGTAACAGAATTGTTGAAGGAGACTCTATGCAGGCAGAAATAAAAAACTATATCAGCCTTGAACATTTTTCTCTGCGGTATAAGTATTTTGCGTTTCTCGATGCCGGCGAATACCTTGCGGATGGTCTGTTCATCAAGCATCAGGTGACCGTGAATTTCATGCAGGAATATGCTCGGGACGACTCTCCGTATCTCATGATCTTCTGCCGAATCAAGAAGCGGGACGAGAGTGCTTTTCTTGAAGCCCTGAGAGAGCTCCCGAACAAGATGCTCCTATGCGGTTACCCGGACTACCCGGCACAGTGCCATGATTTCATGGATAAGATTGAAACCCACAGAACTAAAGAAAGGACGTGTTCACATGGTGAGGATGACGCCGCTGCAAAAGCAGAGCAAGCGTGAGCAAAAGGTATACCACGCCAAGCAACGCGGCAGTTGGAACGGTCTTTGCCCTGTGACACGGACTGTTCCGAACGGAAAGGGATATGACAGAAACAGAGATAAACAAAGCCTTGCTGCGGCTCGAACAGCAGAGGAATGAGCTGCTTCCGCCTGCCCCCACACGCAGGACCGGCGCCTGTTATCGACGCCAAATGCGCTTTAGTAAAAACGACAGACTGATGGTGATCGTGGGCAGTCACTACATCCCTCACGCCGGATATATCGACTGGGGGTTTGACGGCAAGACGCTCCTCCATTCCGGCAAGTATATCAAGTACCCCAAGAACAGCAACTGCCAGAAGTGGATGAAGCGAGAAACGAGTCGCCGCATCCGAAACTGCAAGTATGCGCCTCCAAAGGGAAACTTCTATCGCAGGCTTTTCGATTACTGGTGGACGATGTATTAAACGGGTAAAACTGTCAGCAACCGCAAGGATGCAGAATAATAGCATACGGGAAACGGAGGCGGTGATATGAATAACACGCTTAAAGCTCCGAGAGTCAAGCATTACATTGAAGTGCTGAAGCAAAAGCACTACATGGACGTCAACTGCAACGTCTCATTCGATGACCGAACCTATGAACTCCTCGATGAGATTTTTTCTCTGCTTAAGCGAATCTCCCCGGTTTCAAAAAACGGAGTGCGCGAGCTGTGGTTCACAGCGGAGCGAGGCACTATTGATAATTTCGGGGATTTTGATCAAATGCTTGCAGACGGCGATGTGGAAAGCCGCGAGGAATTTGAAAACTGGTGGCATGACGAGTTCCCGAACGAGGTCGAGTGGTATAACTTCAGCGCTGTCGAAGACGAGGAAATCGGATACCGTGGAATACTTGTCGGCAACAGGCTCATAATCGTTGAAGACAAAAGAAAGCCGCGCTATTTCCCCTACGATATATCCGAGTTCACCGAATGGATTCTGGACAGCGTCAAGAATTGCATTTCCGAGCTGGAAAACGGCACATATAACAAACGGATTGCCGAGGGCTTGCCTCCGCAGCACCGGACGGGAACGCTGCTCCGCAAGCACCTGTGGGATGCGTTTCCGGAGGCACGCGAATCATTCTTCAAGGATCTCAGTCAAGCGGAAGTAGATGAGTTCGTCAGATGTGCCGCTGAACAGGAAGACGAGCCTCAGATGTTAAAGACACGCATCGGAAAAATGACGGCGAACGACTTCTATTCATCCTGTGCGCTTGGTTATGCCGCAAACAAATATGAGGGAACGGGCTGGCCTCTGCAACGGCAGTACGAAAGACATGCTGACGGACGTGATGACGGACTCGGAGAAATCGATCCGGACTCCGCAGACGCTTTTCATGATTGGCTCTGTAATCGTGAGCTTCACGGCGGTCACCCATGGGAGGTCTGCCGCGGTGGAAACTCAACTCATGTCAGCCTGTATGTCGGTCACGATGCTGGCGGTTACTACCTCAGCGTCGCGGGTGACGCTTGGAACAGAACCGTAGAATCGGTCAAGTTCTATCTTGCCCTTCGCAAGGCCGGTCTTCCCGTATATATGCACAAAGCAAAGCTGCTGGCCGACCGGCTGTTGGAGAAAGAAAAGATCGGGATCGTCCCGGACGGGGTAATCCCCGCGTATTGCGATTCCCTCTTTCCCGATGAGGACATCATCGACTTCATGAACCTGCCGTTTGAGAACCGAGATGGGCTCTTGCCATACTGCGTTTGGCAAAAAGAAAAAGAGGTCAAGCTGATCTGATCAGCTCACCTCGACAATGGCATCGATAGACTTATCTTTTTTGCGCACACTGGATTTTGACCATTTTTTCAGAAAATTGCGGGTTTGGATGCAAAATCAGGTTGGTCAAAAATCAGAAAACCGTTGAAAACAAAGGCTTTTTAGCCATTATCTCAATTACCGCTACCCGCCAAATCAGTTACCGCTATTGATACAATGTCAATAGCGGTAACTTCTCTTTATGCCCGGAAATTGAATGCTTTGGGCGCGTAATTCGTGGCTTTAGTTCTGCCGGAGCGTTGTATTGAGGACTTTCTGCGGCAATATGACCGTATCCTGCTTCTGTAGCAATGAGATGGGCATTTTACAATCGTTAAATAAATATGCGGAATGCTTCATTCTCCCCATCAAGCCGTTTTTCATATTCAAACCTAAGGGACAGAAAGGACAGAAAGGACATTAAGTATGTTGATCGTGCAATCGAACTTGATGAGAGACGGTGAAAAAAAGGACTGTCTTTTATGAACTGCACCCCCAATCGTTAGACAGTATGATATACTGTAAATAACGATGGGTGTTTTCTGTGCCAAGGGGAATTCCGAATGTCCGCTACCCCGGAGACGTCAAGTGTCACGCTGCAAAGCTTCCCCGCGTAACCGATGACTGCCACGTCAAGCGGCTTGCTGTACCGGACAAGCACGCCGAGCTGGTGACAAAAAAACAGGAAATTTTCGCCGAACGCAAAGGGCGTGTCGGCTGCCGACGCATCACGTTGGCGTTTCATCAACAGGGCTAAAACATCAACCACAAGACAACATATTTCACATTCATGGAAATGTGCCGGCTTGATTATTTGTCATCTGCAAATTCAAACAGTTCTTCGACAGTCACATGAAATACTTTCGCTATATCCATAGCCAACTTCAAGGAGGGATTATATCTGCCATTTTCGAGGTGGACAATGGTTTCTCTCCTGGCGCCAACCATCTCGGCGAGTTCACTTTGCTTATATCCCGCCTTCTCCCGATATTCTTTGATTTTGGTAATGAGGGCCATATTATACCCCCTGACTGTCCATAACTGCAAACATCACTGTTCGAATCATCGATAACACCAAAATGGACAAAACAATGGCCCATCCAATCGTTCCCGTACCGACCGTATTGTTGCTTCTTTATCGACTGTCAGTATTGTTTCACGAAATGTCCCGCTCCGGTCGAAGGAAACGAAGCTGTCATGGTATAATATCCAAAACGACCTGCTTCAGAGGTGAATCGTGTGGAAGGATACAGAATCGCCAACTTTGTTTTGCAGCTTGCCTATCTGCTGGCGCACGTCGTCTTTACGGTTAAAATCCTTCGGGTCAGACGGGATACCCCGGTCTGGACATGGTTTTTTCTCTTTTCCGTCAGCATGTGGCTGTGGGTATCGGGGCGCTTTGCCGAGAGCGTCGTCTACCTGTTCCTGCCCGCCGATAACGCCGCCTATGTCTTTGCGGCAAACTATCAATATATCGGCATTACCCTGGCGGCTGTTGCCTATCTGATCTGGAGTCTCTATCTCGCAGGTCGTGACGCCCTCGCGGGCAGCAGAGCCCTGCGTGCGATCCTGTGCCTCTACCCCATGGCCGTGTGCGGTCTTGTGTTTACGAACGGCCGGCATCATCTGTTTTACACGAAACTCATCATGGGAGAGCCGGTGGCTCACGGTCCGCTCTTTGGCGCGGCGATGTTCACGGGATACCTGCTCATGTTCGTCGGGTATTTTATTTCCATGCTCGATATCATCCGCAAGCGGGAGCAGGTGGCGCGGAGGCTGCTTCTCTTTTCCACCTTTCCGTTTCTGCCGGCGATTGCCGTCGCCGTCCGCTCGTTTTCGGGAATCGACCGTTTTGACTACACCCCCGTCGTCATGGGCGCGGCGTTTGTGTGCCTGTATCTGATGGTGTTCAAATACAACGATGCGGGGATCATACCGGCCTCCATGAAAGAGGCGGTGGAGCAGACCGGCCACCCCATCTGGATCTACGACCCTGCCAAAAAAGAATATTCCTACGAAAACCGAAGCGCCAGAGAACAGTATGCGAATGCGCTCGATCCGCTGCTCCCCGACATACCGCAAAAGAGATTTTTTGAACGCGGCGCGCTGCTGGTTTCCGCCATGCCCCTGCCGGGAAGCGGCGAGGTGCTGGTGACTGCCGCGGACCTATCGGAGCTCTCGGGCCAGATCAGGCAGCTGGAAAACACAGTTGCGGAGCTTGAGCGGGTCAGCCGTGCTTTGGATGAGGAAAACCGCAACATCGACGCCTACCTCGACACCTTGCAGAATACTGATGCTGTGCAGCGGCAGAAGACCATGCTGGATGAGGTCTACGGACAGATCGCCGACTCATTTTTAACGCTGAATGCCAATTTGCAGGCAGCTTTGGAGGAACCGGAAAACGACGCGCCGCTGAAAGAAAATATGCTTGCGGCGGAACAGTGCATGGCGGTCATTCGCTCCGCCGTGGCCCGGCTGAGGGAGGGATGACCGTGGATAAAATGAAGCAGGCGTTCCTGTCCCTTCCCGACACGGTCATCATCACAGACAAGTATCTGAACGTCCTGGAATATAACCGCTGCGGGCCGTATCCCGATTTGAAAAAGAATACCAAACTGACGGACTATATGCCTGATTTCGGCGGGATCGGCGAAACCAATCTTCAGATAGAC
>Ga0268263_1000879_pt1 | contig 33893 bp, 27 predicted proteins | sample Biomet5_FD_190358 | JGI IMG/M metagenome (GOLD analysis project Ga0268263, IMG submission 190358) | Microbial communities from bioreactor (seeded with sewage sludge) at LBNL, California, USA - Biofuel metagenome 5 (SPAdes) (version 4) | ecosystem: Engineered > Bioreactor > Anaerobic >... | reverse complement strand
AATAATTAAAACAATGGACGAAACAGCTGCAGAGGTTGGTGTACCCATAATAACAGGCGATACTAAAACCGTGGAGAAAACTGCGCTTGATTCGATTATTCTGAACACTGCAGGCCTGGGGATTACGGATAGCCCTGTTAGAGACTCAGGGCTTCAGCCCGGAGACAAAATTCTGGTCACAGGCACTATTGGCGACCACGGAATCTCGCTTATGGCTCACAGAGAAGGTTTTGACTTTGATACCGACCTTGCCTCAGATTCAGCCCCACTCTGGAAACTCATAGAACCCCTCCTGAAACTCAGAACCCCGGAGGGCGAACCCGTAATCACGGCAATGAAAGACCCGACCCGCGGAGGACTTGCAAATGCCCTGAACGAGATGGCAGAAAAATCCGGAGCAGGCATTCTGATTGAAGAAGACTGGATTCCTTTCAAACAAGCCGTTTCCGCAGCCTGTGAAATGCTGGGCCTGGATCCCCTTGAGGTTGCAAATGAAGGAAAAGCAGTTATCGGAGTCAAACCCGGCTTTGAAGAAGAAGTGCTTGCAATCCTGAGGCAGCACCCTTACGGCAGGGACGCAGCTGTTATAGGAGAAGTCACTTCAGATAAGAAAGAAGTAGTCCTAAGAAACCGTTTCGGCGGCATGCGTTTTGTAGATGTACCTGCCGGAGACCCGATTCCTAGAGTATGCTAAAAATCATCAGGCGCTAGCCGAGATTGATTTAAGATAAGATACTATTGGAATTGAGTTTTGACGTAAAGTTGTTTCCTCTCGTTTAATCGGACTTACTTTCTATTTTTCTTTTTAATTTTGTGTTACATTTTTACCTTATTTTTTACTTCACTTTCTCATTTCAGTCTCTATTTTTCGTTCTCTATTTTTCGTTCTCTATTTTTCGTTCTCTATTTTTCGTTCTCTATTTTTCGTTCTCTATTTTTCGTTCTCTATTTTTCGTTCTTTATTTTTCGTTCTCTATTTTTCATTCTCTATTTTTCATTCTCTATTTTTCATACTCTCGTTCTCAGTCTGTTCCTCAGCCTCTATTTTTCATCATCTCATTTTCATTCTCTATTTTTCATTATCTCGTTCGCAGTCTCTATTTATCATTATCTCGTTTTCAGTCTATTTTCAATCTATATTTTCAGTTTACATTTTCAGATAGATCTCTGCCACGAGTATCAAATAATGTTTAAAAGTAAATTACCTTATAGAAATTTGTAGTATAATGATAAAATAAGTTGAGAAGGTTTTAAGAATAAGGCAGTCAGATAAAAAACAACAATTTACAGAAGTATCCCAGGTAAATCTATTGAGCAGGAAAGTTACTGAAAATAGAAAGGAAGCCGAAATATGAACAGAGACCCAATTGTGGAACAGGAACTATGGCGTTCAGTTGCAGTATATTTTGCATCTTTTTTGGTCGTGGGAGCCCTGAATATTGTGGGATACATATCAGTAGAAGGTGTTGCAACTTTTATCCTGGCCTTCATTATAACATTAATTCATTTCGCACTCATGGTCAGATACAGGAGGAAAGAACAGTTAACAGATCCTTCAATCTCTTCAATAATAGATCACTTGCTTCAACCAAAAAATCCTGAAAGTAGAAACAGTATATACCCAGAATCCGGGAATAATTTCCTTTCTGTTTTGACAATCCTGGTGATTGCATACCTTATTTACCGTTATGCAGTTTAATTAAGAATTTAGTAAAATTCACTTTTGAGACAATCCCAAAAGCAAGAGGCCTTAAAAAGTGTAATTACTGAGAAAAAGAGGAGATCCTATTCTGAAACAAAATAATTTCCACTCAATCGTTCTATTTTTTTGATTTTTATAAAAATATAAGGCGAAGATATGATTATTATCAACAGCAATTTTCTTTATAAAAAGCCTGAATGAAACTTTTGAGGCTTATGAAGAGCGAAGTTTCCTGTATAAAAGGAATTAAAACCGAAAGACGAGATAATCAATTTCCGGATAATAAGAGAAATAATGTTTGAAAAGACGGAGACATAATTATGATAATGAACTTTAAAGGCAAAAGCCCGAAGATCTCGGAAACGGCTTTTATTGCGGATTCTGCAGATATTATAGGGGATATTGAAATCGGGGACTTTTCAAGTGTATGGTTTAATGCCGTGATTCGCGGAGACAGGAATAAGATAAAAATCGGGAGACGGACAAGTATCCAGGATAATGTGGTAATTCATGCTGACCCTGAGAACGGGGTTCAGATCGGGAATGATGTGACTGTGGGACATGGAGCTGTGCTTCACGGATGCAGAATCGAAAACAATGTGCTTATAGGGATGAACTCTACAATATTGAACGGGGCTGAAATAGGAAGAAATTCTATCGTAGGTGCAAATGCGCTGATTTCTGAAGGGAAGAAATTTCCAGAGAACAGCCTGATAATTGGAGTCCCAGGGAAGGTAAAAAGGGAAATTGAGAAATCCGAGATTGAAGCTATAGCAGAAAACGCTGCAGAATATGTGGAATTTGTAAAGGAGTACATGGAAGAAGTAGAAGAAAATATACAAAAGGAATAAAAACATAGGAATAAAAATGTATATTATTTGAAATTCGCATTTTTTGCTACCCAGATCTTTGCAGTAATAGATGCATGCAGGCTGGTAAAAAAATAAGTTATGAGATAGAAAAGCAGACAAGTAAAATATCGGTATGATTATTGCAGATACCCTATCAAACTAAAAGAAAAACTGTTTCTCTTTTAATAGTTTAACATTTATAAGAATCTACGAACTCGTCATGGAGACAAACGGAAATGAGGAACATAAACATCCTGTACTATGGAAAAGTGAAGCCGATAGATGTATACGAAAACATGTTTGAATACATAAAAAGTTCCGGTACTTCGGATTGCGAGAAAGATTACATTGAAGGCCAGCCTGACTATTTTGTAGAAAAGTGGCAGATAGAACTGGATAGCGAGATATGTTTTGGATATGATCCATTGAAAGATGCAGGAGAACTCGAGATCGATGGGCAAAGTTATACCCGTATAGGTAGGGAGTTAAACGAGTTAAGTTATGTTCCCACTGACAGCCTGTCTGATATTCTGTATATTATCTATCACTGCGACCATAACATGCGAAAATGTAACTGCACCAACGAAATCTTCCAGACAAAAGAAGAAGCAGAAAAGAAAGCAAATGAGCTTAGAGGAAAAAGTGACCTCCCCTGATCTTCCTTACTGCAGGAAATATCAGAAACAAAAATCTGAAAACAAAGCAACCATATTTACAGGTAGAATTGCCTGACCTGTGATATCAGTGGCCTACCGTCTACCTGAAAAATAAGATAGAAGTTGTTTATAAAAATTGAGTGAAATTCCTCAAAGGATTTCAATATAGAAGTTAGGACTACCGGACACTACTTTTTTACATTTTTTTCAATAAACGTTTTTATTTTTTGGGCATAGAATGCAAATCTTTGGTACCCTATTAATAGGTTTTAGTTTCTTGGAAACATAACCTTGCAAAATAGAACAATTAGTGGAAATGTTCAGGGTTATGGTTGAGCCAGAGTGGAGCCATGTAAAAATACATGTCATTTAGTACAAAGAAATTGAAGAGTAGTCGGTTGTACTGTTAAATATTTATTTATATGTTTGATGTCTATTATCTAGCGAGTTTAATGTTTTATGCGCTAATTTTGCAGTTAAACTGGACGAATTAAACAGAGATGTTAAGGATATGCATAAGGAACATGAACTGAAAGAAGAAGTTGACAAAGTAACCAAGAGAGTAAAAACCGAAGTCAAGAAGAATCAAGGAATGAACGAGAAGTCGGACTCCAGATCCCATTACGTTCCTGGCTACTGGAAAGGGACAAAAATAAATCCGAAAATAAGTAAGATCAGATACAGGCAGCGTTATGTACCAGGATTTTGGAAGGGAACCGTAGAGACCTCAAGGGTAGAGAAGACTGGCTATAAGCCAAAATACATACCCGGATTCTGGAAAGCGGCAAAAGAGAATCCAAAGCTTGAGAAAATCAGGTACAAACAGCGGTACATTCCCGGACTCTGGAAAGGAACTGAAGAGACTCCGAAAACAAAAAAAGGTGACCATAAGCCGCGTTATATTCCTGGTTTCTGGAAAGGAACAAAAATGAATCCGAAAATAGGGAAGATCAGGTACAGACAGCGATACATTCCCGGATTATGGAGAGGAAAATCCGATACTCCAAAAACAGATAAATCCAGTCACAAGCCAAAATATGTACCCGGGTTTTGGAAAGGAACAAAAGAGAATCCAAAGCTTGAGAAAATTAGGTACAAACAGCGGTACATTCCCGGATTATGGGAAGGAACCGTCGAGACTCAAGAAACAAAGAAAGTTGACCACAAGCCGCGTTATATTCCTGGCTCATGGAAAGGGGCAACAAAGAATCCGAAAATAGGGAAGATGAGATACAAACAGCGATACATTCCCGGGTTCTGGAAAGGAAACGCGAAAAAGGATAGCTACAGACCTCGTTATGTGCCTGGCTTCTGGAAAGAAACAAAAGAAGCTCCTAAGAAAAGTGAGAAGTTTATTTACAAGCCTCGCTACATACCCGGGTCCTGGAAAGGAATACCGGAAATCTGAAGGTTAGGCACCTGATAAGTACCTTAAATTAAGAAACCAGTACTAATAAAAAGATCAAGACTAAAAATTAGTGGGAGTCTTTAGCCAAACCTGAAAAATGCGCACACTTACTTGTTTGATCGGATTTGAGAGCCTTCCTCTTGATTACGAGGTCACAGGAAACGACTCCCACAACCAAACTTTTATATATTTTTAATAATGAATTCGTTTTAGTCTCTTATCATTAGATTATCCTAGCTTTTAACAATTAACGAATCTCAAAAATCGTCTTCAATTTCTGTTTTTGATCCCTGTATTTAACCCCTGTATTTAACCCCTGTATTTAACCCCTATATTTAACTCCTGTATTTAACTCCTGTATTTAACCCCTGTTTTTAATCCCCTATTTTGACCCCCCTATTTAACTGTACAGTCTTGAACGCACGTATGCCTTCGAAAAGTGCCTGCAGAGTTTAAGCTGTACAAGTTCCCGGAGAAATGCAAAGGCATTCAAATCTCGTTTTGTGGGGAATAATACCTAAAATATTACCAGCAATTCCACGAGTTGCCTGGAAAATTTTAAAAAATTATACATTTCCTGAGACTGCATTCCGCAGGCAGGTTTCCCAGTCGTCAGGGTTGTCCATATTGTCGCACTGCCACTCAAATTCACGTCTTGCAAGCCTGATGGTTGCACGTGCTTTTTTGAGTGGAACCAGCTCTTTTCCGACATCGCCAATTCCCCCGACTTCCAGGCAGCTTACGATATCGATCATAAACTTTTCCAGGATCTCTGGCGGTATCGATTCGTTCCTTGCATGGATTTCTGTGCATTTTGCAAGATACTCTGCAAGTACTCGGATCAGTTTCTTGTCACGCATGATTGTAACTCCTTTGTTACGATAAGTGGGGCAATTCACCTCGTCACACTGAGCTTTAGATTTGATAATCAAAACAATTATGACATTAATAAAAATGCAGACATATCTTCCTGAATTCAGTCCAGGATCCCTTCAATCCTGATTTTCCAGGGACAGTACCTCAAACAGCAGTTAAAAATATGTATTTTCGAAGCTTAAAGCTTTCTAAATAATCGTATTTGAGAGAAATTATGTACATTTGAACACTAGCTGAAAGTTTATAATTTAGTGTAAAATGTCTTTTTTACTATTTTCTACTACTTTCTACCACTTTCTACTACTGTAGTTATGAAATAGATTTATAAGTGGGACTCTTAATCTGTTTTTTAGCATAAATTACTCTTTGTTCTCCATCTGATTATCCAGGATATCCAAATATCTGGCATGAATGAAAATTTAACTTGCCTGGGTATTAGTGTTAAAGAAATATTAAACCTCAAGTATCTACAAATCTCTAGACATATCAACTGATTATTAAGAAAAACACCGAAAGAAAAACCAATAATAACTGCCTGTTTTTGACTAATTTGAATATAACGAGGTTAAAAATCCAGAGTGATCTAAAATGCCAAAAGTAGATTTAAAAAAAGAGAATAAAGAAATGTACAATCCATCTGCAAAAGAAGTATCAATTGTAGACGTTCCTGAAATGAGTTTTTTAATGATAGACGGTGAAGGCGACCCCAATACATCACAGGAATATCAGGATTCCATAGAAGCGTTGTTTTCAGTATCTTATAAAGTTAAATTTATCTCTAAAAAAGAGAACTCGCAGGATTATGTGGTAATGCCTCTCGAGGGACTCTGGTGGGTTGAAAATCTGGTAGATTTCAACATTCAAGATAAAAGTGGCTGGAAATGGACTGCAATGATAAGACAGCCTGACTTCATCACTAAAGACATGATAAAAAAGGCCATACAGGAAGTCGAAAAAAAGAAAAACCTACCTGCACTTCCCATGATAAAATTCCAAAGCCTGCATGAAGGCTTATCAGCCCAGATAATGTACATTGGTCCATATTCTCAAGAAGGACCGACGGTAGAGAAATTACATAATTTCATTGAAGAAAAAGGATATGAGTTTAATGGCAGCCTGCCTGGTGAGAAACACCATGAGATATACATAAGTGATATGCGAAGAACAAAGCCGGAAAAACTTAAAACTATCATAAGACAACCCATGAAAAGAAAAAATTAAAATAACGAATAGATAGCAGAATAATGAATAGATAACGAAATAATGAACAGATAACAAAATAATGAACAGATAACAAAATAATGAACAGATAACAAAATAATGAACAGATAACAAAATAATGAACAGCTGACAAAATAATGAGCAGATAACGAAATAATGAACAGAGACTCGAAACTCGTCGAGAACTGCTTAAGATACTTTTTGTTCGGGTTCATCAGGTTTATGTTTTCCTTATTTTTTAATAATTATTAAACTTAAGGAAAATTTATTCTATTATATTTATTTAGTTTCCAACTATTTAATAAATAATTAGATAGGTGTAAAATTTGTTTAGTAAAATTTGTTTTTATCATAAAACAATAGCTGTTGAAGTCAATTTATTTATAAAATTTCAATAAGTTTTGGCAATTTGAAGGAACTGAAATGTTGACTGAGGACGAAATCTTTGCCAACGAAAATTATATTCTGGATCTCTTAAATGAAGTTAAGAGAGAAGGAATTAAAGATTACATCCAGTACATTGAGAATTCCGATTTCTTTTCGGCACCCGCAAGTACAAAATATCATAGAGATTATCCTGGCGGACTTGCGGAACATAGCCTTAATTTATTAGAGCCACTGAAATTATCGAATTCCCGCCTTAAGAAAAAAGAGAAACTTCCCGAAGACTCTTTGATAATTATTGCTTTGTGTCATGACGTCTGTAAGGAAGGATTATATGTTGGAGATTATGGAAATTATCGGACGTTACAGAGTCACCCTGCAAATAATAAACATTCAGTTCTTTCTATTGAAAAGATTAAGAAATACATAAAACTGACACGTATCGAGAGGGACATAATCCTGTATCATATGGGGCTGTTTTCATGCTATGAATATGGTATGGAATATACCCCAGAGGATTTGATGAGAGCTATAAAAAGACACCCTCTTGTACAGATTTTTGCGGCCATTGATATGGAAGAAACCCACTGGCAAAGGTAAAAATCAAGCAACCCACTGGCAAATATAAAAATCAAGCTTTTTAAGACAAGTTATTTTTTAATTTCAAGATTTTAGACTTTTTAAGACAAGTTGTTTTTTAATTTCAAGGTTTTTTTATAACAGAAAGGATGTACATTTTTCAGAGCTGTTTATTAAAACTTGATAGCAGAGACTTTGAATTGGGGTATGAAAGATGAATTATCACCTTACTAACCTGAGTACACTAGCTTGAGTACACTAGCTTGAGTACACTAGCTTGAGTAAGCCTCTCTTAACAAACATTTGGTTTGAATTCTTTTTATATTAAACTAGAGTAGTAATAAAGAGGGAATAAAGGAATGGTGGGAAATTAAATTGAGGAAGGCTTTGGAAACTTAAATTTAGAAAATGAACTTATCAAGCAAGGAGTAAACCAGCCTTAGATCAGCAATGAACTCCGGGGAAATAAAATCAGAATACGGGGAAAATCACAATATGGGGGAAAAAGCAATGCAAGCAAGTACTACTGAAGTTCAGAGTATTTTAGGAAATATAAAATATCCTGCAACGAAGAATCAGGTCATCGACGAAGCCCGAAAACAGAATATTATTGGTGACACAATGCAGGCTCTTGAGAACATTCCAGACAGGGAATACAACAGCGCTGATGACATCATCAATGAATTTGAAGGTTTTCAAAAGGCTGTTAAGATTTTCCATAACAGGAAATATCCTGCAACAAAGCAGGAGCTCGTCAATGAAGCCAGGGACCTTCATGTCCGCGACGTAATAATAAGAGCTCTTGAAGCCTGCCCGGATAAAGAATACTCCAGCCCTGCTGATGTTATCAAAGAATGCAGAGCCAGCCGCCAGAGAAGATAATTCGGTTTTAGAGTAGACCAGCCGCCAGAGAAGATAATTCGGTTTTAGAGTAGGCCAGACGCCAAAAACAGAAGATTAAAGCATAAGATCAAAAACAAAATGGAAAAACTGTAACTCCAGCTCCGATCGCCCTGGGTCCTGAATTTTTGAAAGTTCAGTAGAAGATATAACAGCAGGCAACGCACAGTTAAACATTTGGTAAATCCAACCCTTTTTAGTTTATGAAGAATGATTGAGTTCCTCTCAAAATTAATTCGATTCTTAAATCCGTAAAAAGTTTCAGAGATATTCCCATTATCAGAAAATAGATGATCATTTGAAATATATGACTAAGAAAAGTACTTTTGAGTTTTGGAATTAACTCATTATGTGATCTATCCGGCTCTTTTACGCTTTAAATTCCTATCTGGCTCTTTTATGCTTTAAATTCCGATCCGGCTTTTTTGCGCTTTAACTCCCTTTTATACTGCGTCAAGGTCTACAGCCCTGGTTTCAGGAAAACTTTCTACAAGCATCTGTACAGTTTCGGGATGGCAAGTGAAATAAAAGACCTGGTTGTCTGATGCAAGGTCCTTTATGGCTTCACAGGTGCTTTTGCAGCGTTCGGGGTCAAAATTCACCAGCACGTCATCAAAAACAATAGGAAGAGATTCCGAATGCCTGCCGAATTCCCTGATGAAACCGAAGCGCAGAGAGAGATAAAGCTGTTCGGCCGTTCCCCGACTGAGTTCCTGAATGCTCTTCTGACGTCCGTTCCGGTCTTCAACATAAATTTCGGTAGAGTTGAGTGGAGAATAAATCCTCGTGTATCTGCCTTTGGTAATCTTTGAGAAAAAGGCCTGGGCTTCCACGATAACTGCAGGCTGCCTTTCCTTTTCATAGACTTTGACTGCTTTAGCAAGTATCTCACGGGCTAAAACCAGAGAAGCCCACTCTCTCGACTTTTCGTGAAGTTCTTCCAGCAGGCTTTCCTGCATTACTCTTGTCAGGGAACCTTCACTTCCGCGTTCGAGCTGTTCAATCTGATTTCGTATCGCTCCGCGCCTGTCTATAGTATCTGAAATATCCTGTTCCAGGGATTTCAGGCATTCCTCCAGTCTGCGATTTTCTTCTTTCAAGCCTGAGGGATCAGAAGCTTGCAGCTCTTCTACGAAAAGCCTGTACTCGTCGTCACTTCCGGAAACCCTCTGGATCTGCTGTTCAGCTTCTCTTTTCCTGTTTTCTAGCCCGGTTCGTTGAGCCCAGAACCGGGCATTTTCATAGAATTCTTCTTCCGTCTCTGCAGAACCTGAGTCAAGAAGAACTGCAAGCTCTTCTGCATCTTCTTTGTATTTATCCCGTGCTGCCTCAAGTTCAATATTGAGTTCTTCAGATTTGGTTTTCAGCTGCTGCAGGTTTCTTGCCTCATCGGATGCCTTTTCAAGGTCTGAACGAAGTTTTTCAACCTGTGTGTCAAAAGAGAGTCCGGAAAGCGGACGTCCACATACCTGCAGTACCCCGGCTACCTTTGCTTCATAGGCTTCTATCGATTTTCTACTGGAAGCTATCTGTTCTTCAAGTTTCCTGATTGCCCGCTGCCTGTCAAAACACGTCCGGATTACCGAAAAGATTTCAAGCACACTTTCTACTGAAAGCGAGGGATCAAGCCCGTAAGTCCCAAGCCAGCCAGTCCACTTTTCTGCCAGGGCATCACGTGTCTTTTTCTCCTCAAGAAGCCGGGCTTCCAGCTCTTCTTTTTTACGGTTAAGGCCTTCGGACTCAACCTCAAGTTTTCTCACTCTTTCGGCCTGGCTAAATGCAAAACTCACATCCTCTCTGAGCTTTGCAATTTCACTTTCAAGTGCAATTCCAGAAATAGGCTTTCTGCAAGCCTCCAGAATACTATAGGCTTTTTCTTCGTACTCTTTAACAGTAGCTTCTTTGAACTTTACCTGCTTTTCCAGTTCGTTTATATTCTTTTGTTTTTCCAGGCAAGCCCTGATTGCAGAAAGGATCTCAAGCACATGCTCAGGAGAAAGCTCCGGGCTGAGCCCTGAAGAAATAAGCCACCCTTTCCATTCCTGGAGAACTTCTTCCTGCTTTGCCTCTTGTGCCCGGATAGTATCTTTAAGTTCTATGTAACTTGCATTTAACTTATCCAGCTTCTTCTGGAGCTTTTCCTCCCTCTGGCGCAGCTCCCAAGCAGTCTTCAACTCAACCATGGCCCTCTGCATCTCATCAGCTTTCTGCTCTCGTACCGAGGGGTCAGAAATGTCTTCAAAACCACATTTTTTTGCACGGGCTTTCATGGATGCTTTCAGTGCATTAATCTCTCTGAACAGCTTTTCCTTTGAGTCCTGTACTTTCTGTTTCCGGGACTCAGCGTCCTCCAGGCGCTCTTCCCCGGCAGGGTGAACTGAGGACTTATTAGTAGCTTTCAAGAAGTATACCGCAGAAGTAGCGAAAAGGAGTAAAAATATGACAAGTCCGGAAAGCAGGGTGCCATTAATGCTTTCGTAAACCAGGCCAATGCAGCCTGCAAGCAGAACCATCCCTGCAGGCCAGAGGGGCAACCCTTCTTCATATTCGGTTTTCGGAGGTCTTAAAGCTGCAAAAAGCATCTCTTCTTTTTCCAGGCTTTTGAGTTCGCCTTCTTTTTCCCTCAGGAGAGGGTATGTCACCCTGAGATAACTTACAGCTTCAAGCCCCTGCTTCAGCTCTTCAGGCCTGGGAAGGGTAGAGTATACCTCAATTTTATCTTTGAGGGCTTCGATTTCCTCACAGACTTCTTTAATTTCCCCAAGGGCAAGTTCGAGCCTGTCGCAGTATCTTTCAATTGTTTTTTCTGCCTCATCCATTTCCCTTCGCTTTCTGAATATAGTTTCTTTTGAAGGGCTTGAGTGCTCGAAAAGAGCAAGCGCATTTTCGTTCCATCCTTCCCCAAGCCCTGACAGAGTTTCCCTGAGTTCTGTCTTTCTATCCTGAAGTTCCTGAGTTCCGGAAAGGAGATAATCTTTATCGGCCTGGTATTTTTCAATTCCGTTTCCAAGTTCGATAACCTGGTCTCTGTGTACGAGAAGACTTTCTTCAAAAAGATCATTTTCCTGAAGGACTCTTTCAATGCTGTTAAGGATCTGCTGGAGTTCGTTTCTGGTCTCTTTTATTTCATCCTCAATTTCATCTACTGACCTTCGCATCTGAATGACGGATTCCTTTGCAGGAATAGAGCGGTCAAAACGCTCCAGAGCTTTCTCATCCCAGGCTGGACCAAGTTCCAGAAGAAGCTCAGAAAGCCCGGCTTTTTCCTGCCTGAGATTCATTTCCAGAGAAGGGAGCAGTTTTTCTTCAGACCTATATTTCTCAATTCCGCTTCCCAATTCCAGCACCGCATCTTTTTGCTTCAGAAGGCTTTCGTCCGGGGAAATACTTCGTTCTTTAACGGCATTTTTATCCAGGTCCTGCTGCAGCCTCGAAATGGTATTCCTTATTTCTTCAATTATTTCCTGAAGCCTCGTAAGCTTCTCTTCTCCTTTTTCGGGGAAACTCTCAAGTCCAGGTAAGCTTTCAAGAGCAGTTTTTGACTCACAGAGGATCTTCCAGTCTTTCCAGACGGAAAGCAGGTTTTGAATGTGGCTTAATTTTTCCCTTAGATTCTGAGACTTTTCTTTTAGTTGATCAATCTCCAGGGTTTTCTGTTCCAGTTCGAAATGAAGCGAATCATATTTTTTCTGGGCTCCCTCAAGTTCGGCAATTTTTACTTCAGTTTTCCCTATTTCCCTGAACAGCTCATTTATAAGGGGTTTACTACCTCTAGGCCTATACAGGTTGTTTTCAATGCTACTTATTGAGTTCATCAGTCCTGAAATCGAAACTCCAACTCCTGTGCCTGCACTGTAGAGTTTACTGTTGATGCTCTGGTCGTTCAGGGTCTCAAAACTCTGCAGTTCTTCAAGGCCAAAAGCATAGATATTTTCAAAGACATTTCTGTCTGCGTGACCCAGCAGTTTAAGGAGTTCAGTCCTACCCCCTGTATTCCCATCTGGAAGCACAACCTTTACATCTTCTTTTCTGCCTGCATTTCTCTCTATGACCCATCGGTCTCCGGCAGAATCGATGACTGCAAGCCTTCCTCCGTGCTTTCCCCCTTCAAGTGGAGGATAGAGGTTGCAGAACCTTGTGTTAGGAATACCGAAAAACATCCTCCGGATAAAAGTAAATAATGTCGATTTTCCTGCTTCATTTGCTCCTGTAAAAACAACCAGGCCGGAGGGCAGGTCTTCCATCGACAAACTGGAAAACTTGCCGAAACCATCAATATGGATGGCATTAATTTTCATTATCTTCCTCCGTGAGTAAAGCATCAAGCAGGATATTTTCAGCGCGCTGGAGCAGATAGTTCATTTCTTCATCATCAATTCTGGCAATGTGCTTTCTCCCATTCCTGGAATCAAAAAGAGGGGAAAGAACTTCACGAAACTCATTCCAGGATTTTTCATCGGTCTTCAAGCCCTCCACAATTTTTACCAGAGCTCCCACAAAATCTTCCCTTTTCAGAAGAATCTCCCGTTCTACGGGAAAGAGTGTATCATCCTCAATGCGCTCTACCCAGATGAACTGCCGACTCCAGGTTTCGCCTTCTCTGAGCAAACGCAGGAGGTCTTCAATAAATCCTTCTTGCCTGAGAATATGATGCAGCGGTCCCCTTCCTTTAAGGACAAAACTGCAAATCACAGAGTTTCCTCCGGAATTTTCCCTTATATCATCAAGCTGGCTTTGAAGACTTTCTATTAGCTCCCCTTCTTTTTCCAGGCCTTGTATGGAAATTTCCCTGATATGCCAGCGGACAGAGTCGGTCTCTATGAACCTGGTAGAAATATCTCCTCCTGAAGAAACATCCACAACAAAGCACCCCCGGGCACCGTTTTCGCCGGGATGCCTGCCCTGAGGGTTGCCGGGATATATCACAACCGGAGCCTCTTTGCAAACTATAGAAGGAGTATGGATATGGCCAAGCGCCCAGTAGTCATAATTGAGCTCCCTGAGATCCTGCAGAGTACATGGTGCATAAGATGCATATTCCGGGTTGCTTCCCACGCTGCAATGCAGCAGCCCTATAGTAAACGGCCAGTTACCTTCTTTTTTTGGAAAGTTTTTCACAAGATTTTTCATTATGTGCCGTGTTGGATAACTCATCCCCACTATAACAGCAGCAGTTTCTCCTTCTTTTTTGAATTTCACAACTTCGGCCCTGTCCCCTCTCATGATATGTACATTTTCGGGCCATGTAAGGCTTGCAGACCAGCCGTCAAGAGGATCGTGGTTCCCGTGGCAGATAAAAACCTGAATTCCGGCGGTTTCGAGCTTCCTGAGCCCCTCTATAAACCTGACCTGAGCATAAAGACTCTTGTCGGCACTGTCATAGATATCCCCCGCAATAAGCAAAAAGTCGACTTCTTCTTCCATACAGAGCTCTATAATTGCTTCATAAGCCTGAAAGGTAGCTTTCGCAAGCCTTTCCCCAAGTTCAGGATCGATTCCTGAAATTCCTGTAAATGGACTGTCAAGGTGTAAATCCGCAGCATGGACAAAACTCAAAGTCCCGGCTCTGCCAGAATCTGCCGACATTTTTGTTTTTTTCATTGGAGATACCACTAACATATTTATAATATTTATACCTCCAACTGTATATAAAACCCAATCAAATGTTCTGGTTTGAGGGGTTCAGAAACAAGTGTTTAAACCCATAGTCCGCAGTATTTTTTTTGAAAATCACTATTTTTTCTGATAATGTTTTTGAAGCAAATTAAATTAATTTTGACATTTAATTGAACCTGGCAAAATTAAATGTTATCTTTTTTGTCTCTAAATACATCAATACAGCTGCTAAACAAATTATCTGCCAAAAGTTGGTTAAGAAGAATTAAAGTTAAGGAAAATAGAAGAGTAAAAATTGGTAAGCTAAAACGGAATATAAAAGCTGAAAAATATGATACAAACTAAAAGGTCAGCAATTGAGTGCAATTCCCTGCGTGCTGGCCGGAAGATTCATGCTGTTTAGTCCCAGAGTATCCAGAGATCTGTTAACAGGCCATTTTTCTTATACAGCCCCTTATTGCGGTTTTTGCATTATTATGTTAGCAAAAGCTACAGCTGATTTTACGGTTCTGTCATCGAATTTCTCTTTGAATTCGAGGGTTTCGGACTCGCCGGAGTTGAGGAGAGATTGAAGATTCATATTTGTAAAAATTATTTAAGCTGATTTCTTGGGCAATTCTTTAGCAATTCCCCTATAGATTTTTTCGTCCACCAAATCTCCATATAATTTATTTCCACAAATATCTATAAATTCAAAAAAAGATTCCTTACTTTTAATTTTAATTTTTTCTCCATCAGATTCAACATTTAAAGCATAATTTAATGAAGAAGCGGCATTATATATAAAGAAGAATCGATTAAAATCAATATCTGTAAAAAAATTTCCTTTATTCAGTTTACAAATTTTCTTTAAATTTCTTTTATCACTTGTGATCTCTTTAAATAAAGCTTCTTCAATTTCAACATTGCCGCAAGATTGGAGAATGGTATAAGCTGCTTTCGCATTTGATGTATAAAACTCTTCAAATGAAAACATGTCTTCAAAGTTACTTATGTTCCTTACAAACATAATCTTTGAACCATTTTGATCAGGGTTATCTAAATCTACACGTTCATAATATATTGCATCGATAACGTCGTCATATTTGAATACATCACCTTCTATTTTATTGAATTTTCCTTGCTTATGTTCGAATACTTTAAAAAACTTTGATTTTGCAATCTTCGAGCCAACTTGATACTTTCGAAAATATATACATGTTTCTTCTATTTTGTTTTCCCCATTATTACCTATGGAAGACATAGATATTGCATAACTTTGTAAATTTTGTATTGTATTATCATTAAATTCAGTTACATTTCTTGAATCATCTTCACTTTTTATTTGTGAGATTATTGGATTTAATGTTCCAACTGATTTCATATCTTCTTGATTTATTACTAATATGACATTGTCTTCGGGATCTTCTGAAAAAAAGTCAATATAAGTTAATTCATTATCACTTATCATCTCATTGCATTTTTGGGCAAGGTTTTCCTTAAATGAAATTAAAACCTCACCATCTACTTCAACATTAAGTATCTTCCTTTTCTTTTCTTCTTTTTCACTGGTTGTTTTTTTCAATAAGTGCATTTGAACATTATGCCCTTGCTTTGCAACACGAAGTAAATCCTGAAGATAAGAGGCGTAATCTGTCATTATATTTGCTCCTGATCAACATCTAATGCAATCCTTTCCGAAGACCCACTTATATAAACCACTTTCAATATTTTATCTGGATATAACTGTTTCTCTTTTGAAAGAACCATATATTCATTTTGTTTTTTAGTGTAAACTTTGAATAAGTTATATCCTCGAATACTAAAATTAATATTTACATATAGTAAATCTGAGTTTATGTAAATTATACAAATAGTGAACAATAATATTAGCAGTGAAATCATGTCAAAAAAATTAGAGTAGTTAAAAGAAAGAAAAGGAATTATGTAAGAAACAAGATATTCCATATAAATGTGATTCATTTTTTGAACTGATTGAACATATAGATCTTTGAAATCAATTGAACGTTTTGTGTCCCTTAATATAAATTCTAAAATCAAATTCGGAACTATAATTATTAAAATAATTGTGACAATTACAATCAATGAAATTATGTTTAAAGAAATAAATTCTGTTTTGTGTTGAGCAACAATTCGGACTTGTTCAATAAACGTTATGTTCTCTGAAACAGCTTCTGGAATTTTTAGATTAGCGTAATCCTGAATCTTCTCTAAAATCTGTGATATTGATTTCAATAACAATATTAAAAATAAGGGTGTGTAAGAACTTAGAAACATCAATATTTTATACTTGGTTTTAAGGGCGCTCATATCTAAAATACCTTCAAATAACTGTTTTTGAATAGTTTACTATTAAATAATCTTTTAGTTGGATAAATAACCCTGTTCAAAGATTGAATTCACACCAGTTTATTTGCATCGACATTATATCCTGCAGATTTCAATTCCTGTATAAGATCAAGTTGCCATCGGCTAGAATTGTCAAAAGGTGTATACAAAACCCCCTCATAATCAGTGGGAAGTTCAAAATTAGGATCATTCTTGAAAAGAGCAGCTACATTATTTCTTCCGAGTTTTCCTAAGAAATATCCGAGCTCTAATATCACGTTTTGACGGGCTCTAAACTTTGAAGCTTCTGAACTTTGATCTTTTCTGTAACCTTTGTCGTCAGGTGAAAGAAGAATAACAGCGAAAGAAACATTATTTGCATAATCAGTGAATTTTTTAATTATTGTTCTTCCTTGATTTGGCTGTTCATGTAAAATAATTGGTTTTAGACCCAATTTTTCAAGTGTTCGAGCTACAGTCTGCTTCATTTCTTCATCATGACCATGAACAATGAAAATTTGATCATTTTGGGATACTGATTCAGTAATTTGTTTATCAGATTTAGTTTTCTTATATCCAGGAGGACCCTGAATAAAAAAATCAGTAACTTCTTCTCCTTTGTCTGCTATATACCAATCATTAGAAATCCCTGGAGTTTTTTTGGGATTCACCTCTCTTTCCCATTTAACAATTGGCAATATTTCTGCTGATCCTTCTCTGGTTCTATTAATTCTTATCCTATCAATATCATTTGGTTCAATTGTTTTTCCATTAACAATCATAATGTCATTATTTTCATAGGGGGTCAAAAATCGCTTTAGAAGTATTTCTTCACTAAGATCAAGTTTTACTTCTAGCCTTCTATCCGATTTAGTAGTGATTCTAACATGATAAAACATCAAGTCACCTCATTCATATCTTCCTCATCAGCACCTCAAACTTCTCATAATTCACTTTGACCCCATCATCCAGATCAATCTCAATCATCTGATCCACTTTATTCTTAAGAAGTTCATCATACTTCACGAGTTATTCAATCTTCTTTTTGATCTTTGCAAGCTCAGTTTCTGTCTTCCTTCTATTTTTTGGATTTTCAGAAATATATTTTTCATGAGAGAACTTTGTAAGTTTATTTATAGTAATATTAAAAGAAGCTCTTTTCCGGCTTCGTAATCAAAAATCCACTATGGAATCGTATTTCTCAATCCTTTGCATTTCAAAAAATCACTAATCTTTACTTTTATTAGAGAGTGAGATATGCCATTCAAGTTTCACAATTTTATTTTAATGAGAAAAAGTATAAATGTATTGTTATTTTGATCGATAAGAGCGTAATTATAGATTAAAAGTAGTAGATTTATAAAAATTAGAAAGCTAAAATATCTCCAAAGTAAAAGAAAACACCCTTTCAATGCCTTTTTGTTTATCCTTCTTGTTATAAGCCATTAATTCAGTTTTTACAGGCATATGAAGGGACTGTCGACTATGCCTGAATAATAACAAATAACTCCATTCAAAGCTTCCTTGAAAAGGTTCTATATGTATAAACCACGAACCCTGCATATGAATAAAAAATTATTCGTTGGTGTAGACGGTTGCAGAGCAGGTTGGTTTGCAGTTGCACTAACAGAAACTGATAGTTTTGGTGTATTTCAGTTTCCTAAAATCTCGGATCTCTATAGCTTTTTTTGTGATGGCAATACTCATGTGCGTATACTTGTGGACATCCCTATTGGTTTAATAGACAGCAAATCTGATTGCAAGAGAAGGTTCTGCGATATAGAAGCTAGAAGACTACTGAAACCCTACAGGCAGTCCAGCGTTTTTCCAACTCCCTGTAGAGAAGCCATCTATGCAAAAAACTATGAAATCGCTTGCGACATCAATGAAGAAGTTACAGGCAAACGACTTACAAAACAAACATGGGGAATAGTTCCAAAAATCAGAGAAATGAATGATTTTCTTATAGCCACAGATTCTGCGAAGGAAAAAATAATAGAAATCCATCCCGAAATTTGTTTCTGGGCTCTTGCCGGAAAGCCAATGGAGTACTCTAAAACAGAGAGGGAAGGTTTTAGCGAAAGAAAAAAGCTACTGCAAGAAATTTGTACTTCCACCAATGAAATTGTGCAGAATGCTCTTTCTAAATATAGACGTAAAGACGTAGCAAGAGACGATATTCTTGATGCTCTGGTCGCCTCTGTAACAGCAAAGTTATCTTTTCAGAGGGGACTAAAATCTATTCCAAAAATTCCTGAAAAAGACTCTCAAGGTCTTCCTATGCAGATAGTTTATACAACGGTTTGCTAATAGGATTTACAGTGTCGGAAACTGAAACTACAAAGACCAAGCATAGAAACTTAGGGTCCTTCCAAATCAGTACTAAAACTAAGGGTATACAATGCTTATTTTGGATAATAGGCATGCATTTAGAGTTTCCCCAATTAAGGTACACTCTAAAAATCAATTTTTTAGATAAATAATCTATAATACTCTTTTAAATCAAGAAGAGAGCGGGATAAATACTTTATTCTTTTACAATTTATGTTTATTTATAAATAAGGCATCTGATGTCGTTTTTATCCATACAAAATTCAATGTTAAAAGTAAGGAAAAATCAACGTTTAATTTATCAATTAAAGTACTTACATCATTTAAATAGCAAATAGATCCTTTAATGAATGTACCTTAACTGGGGGAGCGCTGACACTACATTTAATTGGGCAAATAAGGGTTAATATCCCTTAAAAAACTAATCATTTTTCAAGGGGTCTATAGAAACTACAAATCAGAGGAAAGCAGATAAAGAGAGCAGATAAAAATTTAGTGAGGGGTTATAGGTATCTCGAATTTTTTGTACACTAGTGCAAGATTTATGTACAACCTATATTTTTCAAAAGTTGCTCTCAAAAAGACGTTTTGTTTTATGGGTTGTGTCCGTGAGTTATTGATCAATTCCGATAAAGCGAGTACATCTCCCGAATTTGGAAATAATACAAAGAGATTCTTTTGCTTACAATTTTCAATAACTCATGCACATCACCGTTTTATAATATATTGATAAATAAGTTGAATTTTAATTTATTTATACCAATTACGACTCAGTACCAAAATTCAGTGATGAACGTAAAATTAAAAATCACTAGATTTTGAAAATGGTCACAATCCTTTAAATACGTCCTCTTGATTGAAGTCTTTAGATCTCGAATAGTGAGTTTGATAGAAGAAAGAATTCTTCCTGCAAATTCAACGTTTCAATCAAAAAACACAAAATCACTACATATTGGACCAGAATCCCAAGTATTTGTTAAAAAAACTATCTGTTAGTCTTGACACATCTTCTCTTCCGATTTTTTTTGCATCCTCACCAATAACCTGTACATACCTCAGTATAGTCTCTAAATCATCTTTCATATTCGCCTCATGTGCGGCGATTTCCCCCATTCTAAATATTGCTTTTAAGGCTAACATAACCAAATCATCTGGCAATTCAGGAAAACTTTTGAAATGCTCTACATAAGCTTCCTTGAATTCTTCACTAAAATCATTATATTTATCCTTGTATTCAATCTTTTCTTTAAAAGCGACTCTTATAATTCTAAAGAGAGGGTCTAATACATAACTAGAAATATCTCTAACTCTGTATTCAACACATTTTTCTCCAATGTGCCCTATAGATGCGGTTATACTTCTTTGCAAATATACCACATTATTTTCAAAGGATTGATCAATATTGAACCTAAGGTATCCTATAGCTGTGACTATTAACTCAGTGTTTTTTTCTTCTGCCGCTATTTCTCCAAGTTTCCCAATTGCATCAATTGGATCAGGCGAGCAGATATGGTGATCTTCTTGCTTCTTAAATAGAATAACCGCAATTGTATAAAACCAATGCATAACCAAATCGGCACATGTCTTGTCGTCTTTGTAGATGGCTAATTTACCAATACTAAAAAAATGTTTAGTAAAAAATGTGCATATTTTTTTGAAGTCTTCATTTTCAACATTATTATTTTCTATTATATTTAGGGAAGATTTTATAATAATTAATAGACAATGCTTTGATGTATCATAATCATACTTCATTAAAGAGCTATTTATTAGGTCAACTAACGGAAGAACAGGATCTTCATAATTCTTAAAACGTATATCATTATCTATGAACTCATGATCATATAAAGTAAGGTAAGAAGTAAAATAAGTAGGCTTAACAGATAAAATGGCATCTTTTGTAACTTTTTCAGATAAGAACTCTGCCATTTTTGAAGGTTTGAGTAAATCAATCGTATTCAGCATATAAGGCAGCAAAGCAATAAGTGAAAACAAACCAGAAACGTATGCAAAAAAGATATGACCTTTTAATATAATGTCACCGTTTAAACTTATTAATATACTAAATTCATAAATTATTGATCCCATATAAACTGCTAAAAGTATCCAAAAATCTGGATTTCTATATTTAATAACATCTATTAATCTTGTTGAATATGATGATGATGTCTGCTGAACTGCAACCAGCGTTAATGTAATTACTATTGCAACTATTGCAGCTTCGCCTTGTACCAAGGAGCTAAGAGTGTATCTAGCATTATCGATGTCAATATTATTAATATCAACATTAAAAAGGGTTTCAAAATAACATAAAATAACGTTTGATATAAACAAAGATATTACCATCAAAAGATAATAAATAAGAATTCTTTTTATCCAAATAAAATTTGATCTATCTGGTATGAGTACAATAGTAGTAAGTGGGATTATGGATGTTAAATATATTAATAATGTAAGACTATTAAGATATTTGTCAGATAAGCAGAGAAAATGGAAACTACTTTTAATTAATATTACATATATAAAGAAATAAAGTGCCCATCTTTTGATTTGAGGACGACTAATTAATAAAGTCATACTATTTATTAAAATTATAACATAATATAAACATATTGAAAAAAACTATATTTTTAAATCAAAACTACGCTAGCTTACCCCACAGCAAGCTATTGGCATATAGACTAGAAATTATATATATTGATATATATATGTGAAGAAAATAGAATAGTTAAGAGATTCGAACTCATAAACGAATTGATAATTTAAGCAAAAATAGGAATTAATTAAAATTTTAGTGCGAGGGATGGGATTCGAACCCACGAATTCCTACGAAACTAGGCCCTCAACCTAGCGCCTTTGACCTGGCTGGGCAACCCTCGCATAGCGATATTTTACAAATAAAGAATTCGAAATTCTTTACAAAAATACTTTCAGAAACGTATGAAAATTTGAAATTTTTGAAGTTAAATGTTTTAAATTGACAGATTAAGAAATTTAGTGCGAGGGATGGGATTCGAACCCACGAATTCCTACGAAACTAGGCCCTCAACCTAGCGCCTTTGACCTGGCTGGGCAACCCTCGCATTTCGTATTAATCTGTGTCTAATCTATGTTTAGTACTGTTTCATTATGATTATCCGGCGCGCTTTACGCCTTGCACTCCCTCACAATATCGTGGATAATATATAAACGTTTCGAGCCGTGAAGGTTACCGGAAATAAGTTTTGGAAGATGCCAATAAGGCAGAATATCTCCTGTAGTATTCAGGTACAAAATAATAATATGTAAGGCGTAGAGAGTCCAGAGAAATATCTACTCATTAAAATATTCAGGGCTCTATCGGCCTTAACCTCAAAAAATTGGATATGGGCCTGTACCCGAGCTGGAGCTCAGAACTGGTCCAGAATGCTCAAGAGTTCTTCAGCTTTGCCTTTGACCACATCTGCTGCATTAAGGGCAAGGTCTTTGGCTGTATAAGAACCATCGGACTCCATTGTGAACACAAAAGCATTCTCGTCGAAGCTAATGTTTATCGCGTGGATGTCACATACCTGCTCGCAGAGCTTGCAGAGTGAGCACTTCAGGATATCCTCGTCAGAAACTCTGGCACCTGACTCTTCAAACCGTATAATGCCTTTAGGACATTCGGCTGCACAGTGCCCGCATGCATCACAGTTTTTAATGGTTATAATAGGCACGTTCTTGTAGCCGCAAGCGACTCCTGCCTGCCATTTAACACTATCCCTGCCATAGCCCATATGAGCGAGGGCCTCAAGCACAAGCTTCTGCCCTTTTTTCAGTTCAACAATCGGGATATTGAGATCAGCCGGCTGTATCTTCGGGTCAGAGGAGATAAGATCCCGTGAATAAACCGTGCACGGACCTTCTGCACTCAGGGTTAAGGAAACCTCGCAGGCAGGACAGCCCTCTCCTCCGCAGACATCGCATTCTGCCTGTGGCACATACGTCTCTACATCCGTAACAAGCGGGATTAAGGACAGACGTAGAGCCAGTTGCTCATCATAGAGTACCGAGGTATTGTCGTAAAGGTTCACATATTCAATCGCAAGCGTTGGTACATCTGCGACCATGGCGCGCCGAATGCCGTTGGCAAAAGATGTGCTTACTTTTGAAAGCACGAATTTTGCAGATCTATCCGATAACTCCAGAATGTCTACTTCCATCGTCATATTCCTTAATTTCCCTTATATTTTAATACATTCAAAAAGAGAATTTTAGAAGAATTTCCTGAAGAAATTCCCTGAAGAATTCTCTTATACACGTCTCCCGCCTTTGGGACGAGTGCCGTCGTGCGGGACAGGAGTAACATCTTCAATCCTGCCAATCCGGATTCCTGCTCTTGCAAAAGCCCTGATTGCAGCCTGAGCGCCGGGGCCCGGGCTTCTCTGCTTGTTTCCACCAGGTGCTCTTACCCTTATATGAATACCATGGATACCCTTATCCCTGAGCTGGTCAGCAAGCTGGCCTGCCATCTGCATGGCAGTATAAGGAGAACTCTCGTCTCTTGCAGCTTTTACAACCATACCACCGGAAGACTTTGCAATGGTCTCAGCCCCTGTGATATCGGTTACAGTAATAATTGTGTTGTTAAATGAAGATTTAATGTGAGCTACGGCCCATTTCATGTCTGCCATGATTATCTCCTCCCTCTTCTCTTCCTTCCGCCGCCTCTTTCAGGAGCTTTCTCTTTAGCCTGTTTTGCTTCTGCAACAGCCCTTAAAGTAGTTGTGCTGTCTGCAAGAACAGATGCTACCTGCACAGGTCTTTCAGGATGAGATTCGCTAACAAGCGGAGAGGTTGCATAGTACCCGATATGCATTTCATCTTCCTTGGAGACAAGCATTCCCGGAACTGTAGCTTTTCTGCCGTTTATTGCGATGTGACCGTGAGTGATAAACTGGCGAGCCTGAACAACTGTCCTGGCAAGCCCGAGACGGAGAACCTGAGTCTGGAGTCTCCTTTCGAGAATATTTTCAGTTTTTAAAGAAAGAATGTCATCAATATCAGCATCTGATTTGATGATGCCATAGCGGATAAGCTTCGCAAGAATTTCTTCAGATTGAGTCTTCTGATGTCCTTCAAGTCCTCTTTCCTGAGAGTTTGCAGCACTTGCAAGTAATTTCCGGGCTTCAGACCTGTACATCCTGAGCATACTGGCTGCTTTCCAAACTTCTCTCTTGTTTCTGAGGCCGTATGCCTTTACAAGCTGAACTTCAGATGCCATCCTGGCTTCCTGCCATGGATGCCTGGGAGTCTCGAAACTTTTACTTCTTTTACCTGGATATGCCATTTAAAATCACCTGATCGGAAAATCACTTCTTCCTGCTAACACCGACAGTTGACCCGCGGCGGCCTGTGGATTTCGTTCTCTGTCCTCTGACCTTAAGGCCCCTTTCGTGCCTGAGTCCTCTGTAGGCGCGAACCTTCTTCAGGTTGTTAATATCTTCCCTGAAAGTCAGTAAGATGTCTGTTCCCAGCAGATGCTTGTCCTGTCCTGTTGCCAGGTCTTTTTGCCTGTTCAACATCCAGGATGGAACAATATCCTCAAAGTTTCCGATTGCGTGGTCTAGCTTTGCTACTTCTTCATCTGGCAGGTATCCAAGTGTAGCAGTAGGGTCTACCCCTGCGCCCTTTGCGATAAGGATAGCGGTGCGCCTCCCTATTCCTGGGAGACCTGTAAGGGCGTACTCTACGGGTTTTGCCCCCTTCAGGTCGGTATTCATAATCCGAACAAGATGCCTTAATTCTTCATTATTCTTTTCTTCTACCATATATTCCCTCCAGGGGAATGTATACAGCATCCTGTAGCCCCTGATCGAATACCCTAAAAGAATACACGAAAAGTCAGGAGCAGCTCTCTAAAGGAGCTTCTTTACAGCACATACTGATGAATTCATTTACATGCTGTTACCAGTATATAAGTATATCTGCGCTTAGCCCCAGCTGAAAGTGGATGTTTGGAAGGACTGAAAGCTGACAGCAATTATATTGGCCGTGGCTTGATATCAGGCATGCTGTAAAAAAGCCGAAAAGTACCTCCACCAGCAGCAACATAATTTTTTCAAAGAAATAAAAAGAGGGCGGTTCAACATCTGTCCTCTTTTTTAGTTTACATAAGGCTGCGCTATTACCGTAGCTTAAATGTCTTTGGTGCAAGCCTGTATGCAAGAATCAAGGCGACGGCGATATATACAACGCAAAATACTGAAATCAACGTGCCGAAAATCAGAGTCGGGACTTTCTTACCGATGGCAAAATAACAAACGAGATAAGTAAAGAAATTGACAACGGCAAAAGTGCCACTTTTTATTTCGAGATTGATATTGTAAGGCTGCAAAAGATAATATAGCACCATGTTGTGTACCGAAAAAAACACCGACATGGCGATGATGGAAACAAACAGCAGCACATAATTGAACGTATTGTCCGTTCCACCTGTAAGCCATAATAGAAGCGGCAGCCCGAGTGCAATTACCGAAGCGGGCATCAAGTTTATCAATAGAATGGATTTCAACCTTTCCGTAAAGAGAAGCAAAATTGCACGCGGTTGCCTGTAAAACCGGTAGGCAAGCATACTGTGGTCACAGTTCATGAACATGGCCTGGGTGATAACCTTTCCGCGATTAATAAAATACATGACGAACAGAAAATAAGGCAAAAAGGTCAGCGTCATCCCGTTTATTACAGGTTTTGCCTCCGGGATAAGAAAACAGGCCATGATAGAAAACGCAAGCACTGCAAGGGAAATCAAGGTGATATTTTTGGCCGATTTGGTCAGCAGATTGCTGTGCCGCTTAACAAAAAGGTCGTTGAAATACTGATAGCCACTTTTGCTGCTTGTTGCCTTAAGGTCTATATTTTTTTGCAAAGATTTTTGAGTAGCACGTGTAGCCATATCTTTTCTGTTCATAGCAAAACTATCCGCTGTGAGAAGTTCCTTGCAAATCCTTCGGTATTCAGGGAATTTGAGCACATAAAAGAAGGAAAACACAGCCATAACAGCGGAAATGACAAACAGAGCGAGAAAAACAGCTCCGTTCATGGCATAGCCGAGAAACGGCGGGAGATATGCCGCAGCCAATGATACAGCAATGCCAACCAGAACAACCGGATCGAGCTTATTTTCATTTTTTGCATGGCCGGTTCTGACATAATCATGAAGCGCGAGGGCAGTAAAAATCAGTTTTACGGAAACAACAAAAAACGGCATCAAAAGGCAGATAACGATAGGCACCCCGGAAAGCTGTCCAAAAAGCAGCGTGAAAGGCAAAAACCCGACAACGATTTTCAAAAGGAAATAGAAGTAATTCGAGAGCGTATACTCTCGCGCGTTCATTCGCATGAGAAAAATGGCATAATACTTGTCTCTTGTGGGATGAAATATATGCGTGTTGAGGAAACCGCCCGTAATGGTAAGAAAGAAAAACATATGCATGAAGCTATTCGCGGGGCTGCTTTTCATATGATCTTTTAGAAGAAAGATAATAATAAACAGATAGAGCATTTTGCCCAAAAACATCGAGATGATTTCCCACAGGATGCTGACGAAATTGGCAAATATTTTCAGCCCCGGACTTCTATAGAGCGAGACCGGCAGCAGCCTGTTAATAACAGGGATGGATTTGAGCGAATAGATGATGCCATTGGCTTTATATGTGTTTTTCAGCCTGAAGGACGTAACGAAAGCTTCAATCATTCTCATCCCTTCTGAGTGCCTGAATAATCTTATTCTTAAAGGCCTCGTTGCTGAGGTCATCCTTTTCCATTTTTTCCAGAACCCCGCCGCTCAGAATCACGATCTCATCGCATAAATCCAGCGCAAGCTCCATAATATGAGTGGAAAAAATAATAATGTGGTCTTTTTTGATCTGGCGCAGCAGCGTTTTCATTTCGTCGGCGACCACAACGTCAAATGAGGTCAGCGGCTCGTCTAAAAGCAGAATGGCTGGATTTGCGATGAAACTTACAAGCATCTGCATCTTGTTCTTCATGCCATGGGAATAATCTTTCAAAAGCCTGTCGCGGTCCTCGCGTCCGATCTTTACAAAATCGAAATATTCGTCAATAGGCTTAATGTCCGGAATTTTTGTCACGTTGATGTCAAGAAAGAACTTTAAAAACTCTCTGCCTGTTAAGAACTCCGGAACGACTGGCGTCGACAGGACATATCCGATATCGTCTGGACAAACTTCTCTCTTCACTCCATTTTCTTCAAGGAGAATTGAACCGCCGTCAATCCTCAAATCCTCATTGATGCAGTTAAACAACGTGGTTTTGCCTGAGCCGTTTCTTCCAAGGAGTCCGTAAATTTCCCCCTTTTCAAAAGCAAAGCTCGCACCCCGCAAAACCTCTTTTTTGTCAAAACTTTTTACGATATCGTTCAGGATCAGTTTCATTTTCAATATTCCTTCTCTGTTTGTTTTCGTTTATTTTTTTCGTTCCCGCCTGAAATCAATCGATCATTTTTCAACGGTGTTCTTACCTTGACATTGTCAGATTAACTTTGTCAGATTAACTTATTTTTTCGATCATAATTCCTGTATTATCTCATCTACCCCATGCTTTTAAAAGATTTTTATTTATAGTTTCATTCTGCAAATCCTATCTCTTTTAATTGAGAGCCTTTTTCTTTTACAAAATTACAACCAGTTCCAGCAAAAAGATAGACGTACCAGTCTCAAGAGCAAGAATTTATTCAACTTCAATCAAAACCTCAAGTATTTATGATCCTTTTAACCTGCTTTTTATAGGAGAAGTATTCAACACTGCAGATACAGTAGAAATCTTTCTCTTGACCTTTTTTTTCGGATGAATTCCAACTATTGGTTCTTCAAGATAAAACTGAGTATTAGAAGCTACATTTGCAATAAAACCGGAGATGTCTGCAGATTTAAACATAATTTAGAAAAGACTTAGAAACGTAATTTAGAAAAGACTTAGAAACGTAATTTAGAAAAGACTTAGAAACGTAATTTAGAAAAGGCTTAGAAACGTAATTTAGAAAAGGCTTAGAAACGTAATTTAGAAAAGGCTTAAGAAGATACGCCGAGGGGGAGATTCGAACTCCCGAGGGGCTAGGCCCCACAAGCTTTCCAGGCTTGCGCCCTACCACTAGACTACCTCGGCACATACATTACAAAACTTATACCTAACCTCTGGTCAAGCTTCCCTTTGGAAAAGTTGACATAAAGCTTATGGCACGACTTATACCATAACGGAAATAGTGATATATAAACTTTATTCTAAAAGAGAAAGGTGCTAAAAGAGTTTTAGAAGTTAGGACTTAACACCACACTCTTTTTACTCTTTTTTATTCCAACCTTTCGGATAGGTTCCCGCCTCCATCATAATCCGGACCGAGGTAGCTGCAAGTCCAGTCGAAGCTTTGAGGAGCTCTTCTGTACTCATTTCAGCCTTTGCAAGGGCAATGAGCTCACCTTTAAGGGTAAACAGCGCTGTAAGCTCTCCTTTCTTAAGGTTTGCATCCAGGCTTGTTATGCCTGGAACTGCCAGAGCAGCCCCTGAGCAGACTGCATCTACTGCACTGTCCCGCAGGATAATTTTGGGAAGGTGAGATACAGCCGTTTCCATTGGCATGATTACACGCCGGATTTCAGACTCATCCCCTTCTTCCTTCCAGAATACATATGCATCCTTGAGATCCTGGAGAGTGACAAGTGTTTCTTCGGTAAACGGACCTGCTTTTGTCCTCCTGAGTTCCTGCATATGTCCGCCGCAACCAAGAGCAAGCCCAATATCATGGCAGAGTTTCCTGATGTAAGTCCCGGCTTCGCATCCTACACGAAAGAGCACAAAACTTCCTTCAATTTCAAGCACTTCAAGATAATAGATAGTCCTTATCCTGATAACGCGTTTGACAGCTGATTTGATAGGAGGCATCTGGTAGATAGGGCCTGTAAATTCCTCACAGACCTTCCTGACCAGTTTTTGAGGCATTTCCTTATGAAGCTTCAAAAGGCAGACATATTCCTTTCCAGAAAGACGCAGAGCAGGGACTGCCTTTGTAGCCTTTCCAAGTAAGGCGGGCAAAAGCCCTGTAACCTTGGGATCAAGTGAGCCTGCATGCCCTGCCGTACTTACACCCAGAATAGCTTTTACCCAGGCTGCAACCTCGTGGCTTGTCGGCCCCTTTGGTTTATCAATATTTACAACCCCTTTCTCGATATATTCAAGAATAGGGCGCTTTTCCGGGTAGGAACCGTAAGAGGGATTTGTCCAGGCGCCGGATTTCCGGACCAGAGTTCTTTCAGTTTCGGACGGCAATTTGCCAGCAGGTGACATAGTTTTTCAAAAACTCCTGAATTGAATTTATAGACGTAAATATGATAGATATACAGTAGATGGATATACAGTAGCTTGACGTAAACATGATAGATATACAGCGGCTGGTAACATATGCATAATGAGACCGAACCTGAGTGAAAAATAAACCTGAGATCTATAAATTTGAGAGTTACAAACCTGAGATTTACAAAAAGATTTACGGAAATTCCCGTAATGTATGTAAGAAGGAATTTCAGCCTCATTAGTTCAGTATTAATTAAGAGAGATCATATAATTAAGAGAGATCATATGCCGAATACTTATGATTGCTGTAATATCAGTATATCAAGTTCGGCAGATAAAACTCTACGCTTTGTATAAAAATCCAGCCTTTAACAGATTGAGGGACATTACTCAGGCCCTACGAGAGAGTCGATAGCTGCCCTCAGAATGTCAAGAATCTGGTACTGGTTCCATTTTTCAGAATCAATAACAATGTCGTAAATCGAGAGGTCACCAATATCGATATTGTAATAGTTCATATAGCGGAGAGCCTCAGATTTTTCTCTTTCAACTGTTCTTCCGAGCTCTTCTTCAAAAGAGACTGATTTTTCCCGTCTCAGGATTCGTTTTACACGTACAGGTAACGGAGCCTTTATCCAGATTTTAAGTACATTAGGGACATCTTTGGCCATATGACCTGCAAGCCTGCTTTCGAGGATCAGCTTTTCATGACTGTGGATAACATCCCTCTGATTTTTATCAATAGCCAGGTCAATAGAAGGGTCTTTTTCGGCCATAGCCCCGAATTCTGCCAGGCTCATTCCCTTCTCCCTGGCTATCCTCCTGAAAATTTCACCCGAGGATATCAGTTCAAGTTCATAGTATTCTGCAAGAAGCTTTGAAACAGTTGTCGTCCCACTTCCGGGAAGCCCGCTAACCGTTATCCGCATCAGACCCCACCGATATCCAGTGCCTTTCTGATAAACTGGCTAACTCCGAGAGAACAAATAAAATACCAGTATAACCAGTGCTGGAAGTACAAAACAGCATGAGAAGTCAGCAACTGTTCACCCCAGAAAGGAAAAACCATCGTGGCATTCGCGTGCCCGCTGATGTAATAATAAGCCCACATGAAGAGAGGAACGGAAATAATACTGATGTAAGCCATAGGCTTGAACTGCTGCTTGGACATCTTCATCTGGTCTTCCATCATTGCCTGGCGTTGTTCTTCCAGTTTTTTAAGCATATAAGTATTCTGAGAAAGCTGTGCCTCCCGGAATTCCTTCTGGAAAACCTTCATGCGTTCCTGGGTATTCCTCATGAGGTCCCAGTCTATTGTGTATTTCTGGATAAGGGATGCGTAAATAGCAGTAATAGATGCCATTACCAAAAGGATTAGATAGAAATTCTCCTGCCCGACCAGAGCAAGTACGGGATTCATTAAAGTCCCTACGACTTCCCCGACAGCCTCCCTGAAACCCTGCCCAAGAACCATAATCCCAATCATAAGGGAAAAACCGAGAGCCAGCAGGAACCGGTCTATTTGATTTTTTAATGTCTCCGAAACCAAGTTGTCCTCACCATTCAGATTCAATAGTTATTCTGAGATCTTCAAATGTAGAAGAATTCCGATAATAGAAGCTTGACAAGCTTAAAGTATTGTAAAGTCTTGATAAATCAGCTCAATTACGGAGCCAATTTTAAACGATTACGCAGATTTTTCTGGTTAATAAGTGTCGATGTATATATAAGTTATACTATTCTATGAAATTAAGGCAAAGTCCTCCCCGGAATAACAAAGAATCACAGGCGAGAAAAAGCAAGCGAAACCCTGTAGAGTTTGAAAATCTGTTGTCAGAGCAAACTTTGAGCTGGTAAAAAGAGTATAAGACCATTCAATTTGAGGACAAAAACCCACGCTTAAGCATATTACAGGAAAGTGAAATCGAAGAAACTCAAAGCCTTGAAACCCCCTTGAGTAAAAATTCTTTTTTTCAGGTTAATACTTTAGTTATTTTGAGTTATACTTTAGTTATTTTGAGTTATACTTTGGTTATTTTGAGTTAATACTTTAGTTGTTTCAGATTAATACTCTGGTTGTTTCAGGTCAAGATATCGGTATTTTCAGGTCAATGTTTCGATCAGCATAAAATAGATTAAATCTGACTCCAATAATCCCAATAATCAAAGGTATTTCCCATCCAGTTTTTCTAAAATTGTTTTTCCCTCTTCTGTCAGGATATACTTTCTCCATGTGGTTTTTTCAGGAGTTAAACACTGAATTAAGCCCTTACTCTCAAGTTCCTTCAAAGCATGGCTGATATTCTGTGTGGATCGGCTTGCCTCATGAGCAATATCCGAAGCCCTTACAAAGGGGTGCCTTTTCATGGAGTCCATCAGAATCAAACGGCGATCAACGCTGATAACCCAGTTAACCAGTTCATCGATCGAGTTTTCAGTCATATTAACTCAGCTTCTCCGTAGTGTAGTTTTTGTTGATATAAATAGCCGCATATTATTTAAATACAAATTATTTGAATCAAATAAATGCGGAAAAAGCAAAGCTTTTTCGATAAATAACAATAAACAAAGAGAAAATAAAAAAGTTAGAAGATTTAATAAAATAAAAAAGAAATGAAGAATTCAGGCAAACTTGATAAGAACTGCCTTTATTTCTTCAAAGACCTCATCAATATCTTTCGTGCCGTCTAGAGTTACCAGAAGTCCCTGCTTTGTGTAATAGTCAATAAGGGGTTGGGTCTGATTTTTATAGACGTTGAGACGATTCTTGACGGCCTCTTCTTTATCGTCAGCACGCTGGAAAACCTTACCCCCGCAAATGTCACAGACACCATCTTTTTTCGGCGGGTTAAAAGTCCTGTGGTAGCTCGCACCGCAGTTGCACATAAGGCGGCCACTTATTCTTTCTACCAGTTCTTCATCCGGCACTTCCAGGTTGAGAACAACATCTATGGGCTTATTAAGCTCATCAAGGATAACTGCAAGAGCATCAGCCTGAGGTATTGTCCGTGGATACCCATCAAGGATAAAACCTTTTTCACAGTCCTGTTCCTTCAGACGGTTCTTAATAATCCCTATAAGCACCTCATCAGGAACAAGTTCTCCTTTGTCCATATATCCCTTGGCTGCAAGCCCAAGCTCGGTTCCTTCCCTGACATTTGCCCGCAGGATATCCCCTGTGGAGATCTGCGGGATTCCATAGTCATCAACCATTTTTTTGGCCTGGGTACCTTTTCCGGCACCTGGGGGCCCAAAGAGTATTATATTCATTTGAAGATCCCTGTGTTTATCCTTTAATTTTTACACTACATCTCTCTTATTCGATTTCCCTTTACAGCTCAAAAAGAACCCTTTACTGTTCCCCAAAGAAGGAGCGAATCATCGGGTGCATTTCCATCATCTGCTCGGAAGCTATGTCCTCATAGAGACGATATACAATACTGACAGCCAGCAAAAGCCCTGTACCACTAGTGCTTCCAAGAGTACCGAGCAAGCTTGCAATCAACGTAAGAATTCCTATGAAAGCTCCACCTATTACGGTAACTTTTGGGATATAGCGCTGGGTAACTTTTTCAATACTGCTAATATTCCGCCTGAAACCCGGAATCTGCATGCCGGAATTGAAAATCTTCTGGGCTGTGGGTTTAGCTCCCATACCCGTTGTTTCTATCCAGAAGAGTGCAAAGATAATTCCACCCACGATAAGCATAGTAGCATCTGTGAAGACATGAAGTACAATCTGCCAGTTTGCAGGTGTAGCCGCCCCATAACCTGAAAAGGACTGTTTTACAAGAGATGGAATCCAATCATAAGGACTGTGTATCGGAGCAAGGTAATACATAATCCCGTTTAGCGGCGTAGACCCATGGAACTCTCCAAGGAAAGTGATTCCACGGCTGGCAAGAATAATTCCAATCATCTGGATATTCGCCTGAAGAGCTCTGACAAGGATCATCGGCAAGACTGATGCGTATATTAACTTGACCGGAAAACGGCCCCTTGCTCCTCTAACCGCACTGTGGGCGAGAGGAATTTCGATTCTTGTACTTTCCACGTACACCACAAGCAAGAAAATAACAATCGTGCTTAGAAGCGCAAGAATACCTCCACTGACCAGCATGAACACCACGCCCTCACCTGAGAGAAGGTAATCTGCTCCGACGTTCTGGGCGATGTAAATCCATTTCGGAATCAGACCTACAGGGAGCCCGGAAGAATCAAGCTGCCAGTTAAAGATCCCTGTAACAATCTGCTGGGAGATTCCCGCAACAATGAAAAGCCCGACTCCTGACCCGATGCCCCATTTGGAAACTACTTCATCCATGAAAAGGATCAGTGCGCCTCCAATAAAGATCTGGATAAGAAGCATGAAGGTGATTACTCCCAGGCCTACACCTAGAGAAGAAGCAAGCCCTGAGTCCGGCTGGATATACCCACCAAGTAGCTGCGGCAGAGCTTCCAGTATGATCATGACAAACACAAGGAACTTCTGAGCTCCCTGAAAGAATGACTGATCTTTGGGATCTGACAGGTCCAATTTGATGATATCTGCTCCAACAAGAAGTTGCAGGACAATCGAAGCCGTAACAATAGGCCCGATACCTAGGAGAATTAAAGATCCAGACGCGCCTGCAAAGAATGCGCGGTAAGATTCAAAAAGGTCAACCGAGTCCTGGGACATCCCAAAAAGCGGTACATTTGCCAGAGCAAAG